>Ga0209254_10004436_pt1 | contig 12846 bp, 12 predicted proteins | sample FrelakmetDIP11DI_FD_187148 | JGI IMG/M metagenome (GOLD analysis project Ga0209254, IMG submission 187148) | Freshwater lake sediment microbial communities from the University of Notre Dame, USA, for methane emissions studies - DIP11 DI (SPAdes)... | ecosystem: Environmental > Aquatic >...
GCAGGCTGCAGCCAGGGTGCGCAGGTCGTCGTTGTCGATCGCATCGGCGATGGCGATGCGCACGCCGTCGGCACGCAGTGCTGCGATGCGCAACGCCACCGAACCGACACCGGCGGCCACCGCGTCGTGTCGCAGCAGACCCACGCGCAGGGCTGTCTGCGCCTGCAGCCAGCGCACGAGGTTGGCGTCGGTCATCGGCGTCAACGGATGGTCGCGCATGCCGGTGTCCGACAGCAGCGCGTCGCCGACGAAGAGGTGCCCGCGATAGACGCTGCGACCGTTTTCCGGGAAGGCCGGGCAGGCGATCGCGAACTCGGCTCCGAGCGCGGCCATCATGGCCGCGGCAACGGGCCCGATGTTGCCGCGCGGCGTGGAGTCGAAGGTCGAGCAGACCTTGAAATAGAAATGCCGGCAGCCGGCGGCGCGCAGGCGCTCGAGCGCGGCCAGCGAATCGCGCACGGCTTCGTCCGCGGGTGCAGTGCGTGACTTCAGCGCCACGACCACCGCGTCGGCGTCGAGCGCGGCCGCGGCCTCGGGAACCCCGATCGCCAGCAGCGTGTCCATGCCGGCCTGTACCAGCATCCCGGCCACGTCGGTGGCGCCGGTGAAATCGTCGGCAATGACGCCGAGCACCACCCGCGTCATCGGCGCGCCTTCGTCGCCTTGGCCGGCTTGATCACGCCGCTCAACACGAGGCGCTCTTCGCCGTTGAGGTGGTGCTGCGTGGCGGCGCGCCGGGCGCCCTTCGCATCGCCTGCGGCAACGGCCTCGACGATCGCGCGGTGCTCGCGCCGCACCTGTTCCATGAAGTCGGCGCGCATCGACTCATAACCCTTGGTCACGGTCATCGCGTCGCGCAGGTAGGCTTCGAGGATGCCGAGCAGGCGCACGAACTGCGGGTTGCCAGTGGCTTCGCCGATGGCGCGGTGAAAGGCCAGGTCCTGCTCGACACCCAACTCGCCGCTGTCGGTGGCGGTGTCGATGGCCCGCAGGGCGCGCTTCAGGTCGGCCACCTGCGCACGCGTGGCGCGCTGGGCCGCCAGTGCGGCCATTTCGCCCTCGATGACGCGGCGCAACTCGACCATCTGAATGACGGCGTCGAGCGACTCCAGCACCTTGGGGTCGAAAGCCAGCGCACGGTGCGCCGGCGGCGCGGTGACGAAGACCCCTGAGCCCTGGCGCGAGCGCACCAGGCCCTGCGACTTCAGCTGGTGCACCGCCTCGCGCACGACCGTGCGTGAGACCCCGTGCGTGGTGGCGAGTTGCTGCTCGGTGGGCAGGCGGTCGCCGGGATGCAGGCCGCCGCCGTCGATCTGCAGCGCAATGCGCGTGGCCAGGCGGTCCGACAGGCGTTCGGTCACCAGGGGCAAGGCCGCCTCGTCGTCGGCCACGTGCGTTGAAATGCTGATTGACATGGTGATCGGGTCATCATACAACCCGGGTCCGCGCCCTGCCAACGGGGTGTGCCCGAACAATTGCCGGAGATTCCTGCCCGATGGCCAGCGTCCACATCCGCTCGGTGAAGAAGCGCTTCGGCGAAGTCGAAGTGCTGCACGGCGTGTCCATCGACATCCCCGATGGCTCCTTCACGGTGCTGGTCGGCCCCTCTGGCTGCGGCAAGAGCACGCTGCTGCGCATGGTGGCCGGGCTGGAGAACATCAGCGGCGGCGAGGTCGAGATCGGCGGACGCGTGGTGAATCAGGTGCCGCCGAAGGAACGTGACATCGCCATGGTGTTCCAGAACTACGCGCTGTACCCGCACATGACGGTGCGCGACAACATGGCGTTTTCGCTGCTGCTGGCCAAGAAGAGCAAGGCCTTCATCGACGAGCGCGTCGGCAAGGCCGCGGGCATCCTCGGCCTGGCGCCTTTGCTCGACCGCTTCCCGCGCCAGCTCTCCGGCGGCCAACGCCAGCGCGTGGCCATGGGCCGCTGCATCGTGCGCGATCCGCAGGTCTTCCTGTTCGACGAGCCGCTGTCCAACCTCGATGCCAAGCTGCGTGTCGCGATGCGCACCGAAATCAAGGAGCTGCACCAGCGCCTGAAGACGACTTCCATCTACGTCACCCACGACCAGATCGAAGCCATGACCATGGCCGACCAGATCGTCGTCATGCATGACGGCCACATCGAGCAGACTGGCAGCCCGTTGGATCTCTACGACCGGCCGGCGAACCGTTTCGTCGCCGGCTTCATCGGCTCACCGGCGATGAATTTCATCGACGGCACGCAAAGGGACGGCGCCCTGGTGGCGGCCAATGGCGCAAGGCTGCCGCTGACCGGCGCGAAGGCGGCCAATGACGGCCGCGCGATGGTCTATGGCATCCGCCCCGAGCACCTCGATCTGGTGACCGGTGGTGATGATGGCTTCGAGGCTGAGGTGGTGGTGATCGAGCCCACGGGCAGCGAGACGCAACTCTTCGCGCGCCTGGGCAATCAGGAAATCGCGGCCATCTTTCGCGAGCGCCATGAGTTCGCGCCAGGCCAGAAGATCCGGCTCAAGCCCCGCGCCCCGGTGGCGCACCTTTTCGACGCGTCGAGCGGCCAACGGATCTAGGCCGGCGTTCGACTTCAGCAACACCGATCCACCACCCCCGAGGAGACACTGGTCATGAGCGAAAGCAACTTCACCCGCCCGAGTCGCCGTACTGTCCTGAAGACCGGCGCTGCGCTGGCCGGGGCGAGTGCCGCCAACCTGACGCTCTGGGCGCAAGCCTGGGCCCAGGCCTCGCCGTTCAAGCCTGAAAAGGGCGCTGCGATCCAGCTGCTGCGCTGGAAGCGCTTCGTGCAGGCCGAAGAAGATGCCTTCATGGTGCTGGTGGCGAACTTCACCAAGGCCACCGGGGTGGAAGTGAAGGTGATCAATGAGTCGCTCGACGATGTGCAGCCCAAGGCCAGCGTCGCCGCCAACACCAACCAGGGCCCGGACATGTTCTGGGGCCTGTACTCGCTGCCGCACCTGTTCCCGACCAAGTGCGTCGATGTCACCGATGTGGCCGGCTACCTGGGCAAGAAGTACGGCGGCTGGGTACCCACGGCCGAGACCTATGGCAAGGGCCCGGGCGGCAAGTGGATCGCGATTCCCGTGGCCTACAACGGCAATGTCATCAACTACCGCCAGAGCATGATCGAGAAGGCCGGCTTCAAGGAAGTCCCGAAAGACACAGCGGGCTTCCTCGAGTTGATGAAGGCGCTGAAAGAAAAGAGCGTACCCGGCGGCTTTGCACTCGGCCGCGCCTCGGGCGACGGCAATGCGTGGGTCCACTGGGCGCTGTGGTCGCAGGGCGCCAACCTGGTGGACGCCAAGGACCAGGTCATCATCAACTCGCCCGAGACGGTGAAGGCGCTCGAGTACACCAAGGCGCTGTCCGACACCTTCGTCCCCGGCTGTGCCGCGTGGAACGATTCTTTCAACAACAAGGCCTTCCTCGAGAGCCAGGTCTCACTCACCAACAACGGCGTCTCGATCTATGCGGCAGCCAAGGCCGGCGCGGCCAAGGGCGATGCCAAAGCCAAGGAGGTCATGGATGACATGAACCACTCTTTGTGGCCGATCGGCCCGGTCGGCAAGCCGACCGAGTTCCACATCGCCTATCCGCTGATGATCATGAAGTACTCGAAGGCGCCCAACGCCTGCAAGGCTTTCATGTCCTTCATGCTCGAAGCCGAGAACTACAACAAGTGGCTGACCGAAGCAGTGGCCTACCTGACGCACCCGCTGAACGCGTTCGACGCCAACCCGGTGTGGAGCACCGACCCGAAGCTGTCGATGTTGAAGGACGTCGGCCGGCGCACCTTGACGGCGGGCGGGCTGGGCTCCGTGGGCGAGAAGACGGCTTCCGCGCTGGCCGACTTCGTGATGCTCGACATGGTGGCCTCGGTGTGCACCGGGCGCGCATCGATCAAGGATGCGATCGCGGTGGCTGAGCGCCAAGCCAAACGCATCTATCGTTGACCACCCCCGAAGCGGCTGCGCCGCTCCCCCTCAAGGGGGCACGCCAGCGGACCGGCAGAGCCGGATCCGCGGCGTCTGCTGAGAAACACCGCGTCACATGACGAATATCTGGAACAACAAGAACTTCATCGGCCTGCTGTTCATGCTGCCGGCGGCGGCGTTCCTGTTGCTGTTCCTCGTGTATCCGCTCGGGCTGGGGATCTGGTTGTCGTTCACCGACGCCAAGATCGGCACGCCCGGGCAGTTCGTCGGTCTGGACAACTATCAGTGGATCCTGGGCGACAGCAAGTTCCAGACGGCGGTTTTCTTCACCATCTTCTATACCTTCATCGCCAGCGCCATCAAGTTCGCGCTCGGCCTGTACCTGGCGATCCTGCTGAACGAGAAGCTGCCGTTCAAGGCGATCATCCGCGCCGTCGTGCTGATCCCGTTCATCGTGCCCACAGTGCTGTCGGCAATCGCGTTCTGGTGGATCTTCGACCCGCAGTTCTCCGTCATCTCCTGGTCGCTGAAGAGGACCGGGCTGATCACCGAGAACATCAACTTCCTCGGCGATGTCTGGAACTCGCGCTTCTCGGTCATCTTCGCCAACGTCTGGCGCGGCGTGCCCTTCATCGCCATCTCGCTGCTGGCGGGCTTGCAGACGGTGCCGGCCTCGCTTTATGAGGCGGCGGTGCTCGACGGCGCCTCGCGCTGGCAGATGTTCGTCAAGATCACCTACCCGCTGCTGACGCCGATCATCGCCGTGGTGATGACGTTTTCGGTGCTGTTCACCTTCACCGACTTCCAGCTCATCAAGGTGCTGACCAACGGCGGCCCGGCCGGCGCCACGGAGCTGATGGCGACGATGAGCTACAACACTGCGATCCTCGGCGGGCGCATCGGCGAGGGCGCCGCGATTTCGACCGCGATGGTGCCCTTCCTGCTGGCTGCGATCATGGTTTCGTGGTTCGGCTTGCAGCGGCGCAAGTGGCAAGCCGGGAGCGAGAGCAATGACTGAGCCGAAGTTCGAGACCGCGGCGGTTACGGCTGCGAAGGCGATCGACCACGTCGCCGACGACCACTCGGAGGGCATGAGCTTCCTGTCGACGCTGCCGCAGCGGGTGGTGCGCGTGTACATGCCGCTGTCGCTGATCGTCGTCGTGCTGCTGTTCCCGTTCTACTGGATGACGATGACGGCGATCAAGCCGAAGGAGCACCTGCTCGACCTCGATGCGCACAACCCCTTCTACACGCTGAACCCGACCTTCGAGCACATCAGCGACCTGCTGTTCAAGACCGATTACCCGCTGTGGTTGTGGAACACCATGTTCATCGCCGTGTCGGCGACGATCCTGTCGCTTATCGCCAGCGTGTTCGCGGCCTACGCCATCACGCGCGTGCGCTTCCGGGGCGCGCAATGGTGGGGCGGTGGCATCTTCCTGGCCTACCTGGTGCCGCCGTCGATCCTGTTCATCCCGCTGTCGACGGTGGTCTTCCAGTACGGCCTGTTCGATACGCCCTTCGCCTTGATCCTGACCTATCCGACGATCCTGATCCCGTTCTCGACCTGGCTCCTGATGGGCTACTTCAAGACCATCCCCTACGAGCTGGAAGAGTGTGCGCTGATCGATGGCGCCAGCCGCTGGCAGATCCTGGTCAAGATCATTCTGCCGCTGGCTGTGCCGGGGCTGATCTCGGCGTCCATCTTCTGCCTGACGCTGTGCTGGAACGAGTTCATCTACGCACTCACGTTCATCAACAGCACTGAGAAGAAGACGGTGCCGGTCGCCATCCTGTCGGCCTTCACCGACGGTGACCAGTACCGCTGGGGCTCGCTGATGGCCGGCGCGCTGGTCGGCTCGCTACCGCTGGTGATCCTCTACGCATTTTTCGTCGAGCACTACGTGTCGGCGATGACGGGAGCGGTCAAGGAGTGATTCCGTTTTGGCCTGCGCCCGACGGGCGCGGGGGATATTCAGGAGCAGGCTCATGCGCATAGGTTTCATCGGCCTCGGCGCCATGGGTGCGCCGATGGCGGCCAAGCTCGTTGCCGCCGGTCACGCCGTGCGCGGCTTCGATGTGCGGCCTGCCGCCGTGCAGGCCCTGGTGGCGCAGGGCGGGCAAGCGGCCGTCTCGGCCCGCGACGCAGCCACCGCTGCCGAGCTGTTGTGGCTGATGGTCGTCAATGGCGAGCAGGCCGAGGCCGTGTTGTTCGGCGAAGGTGGTTGCGCAGCCGCCTTGCCCAAGGGCGCGCTGGTTGTCGCCGCGTGCACGCAGGCCCCGGCTCAAGCGCAGGCCCTGGCGGCACGGATCGCTGCGGCCGGCTGCGTGATGCTCGATGCACCGGTCTCCGGTGGCGTTGCGGGTGCGAAGGCGGCGGCCTTGACCATCATGTGCTCCGGCCCCGCTGCCGCTGTCGCGACCGCGCGGCCGGTGTTTGAGGCCGTGGCCAAACGCATCTTCCACGTCGGCGTCGACGCTGGCCTGGGCTCGACCGCCAAGATGATCAACCAGTTGCTGTGCGGCGTGCACATCGCGGCCGCCGCCGAAGCCATGCACGTGGCCGAACGCGCCGGCGTGCCGCTGGCGACGATGCACGAGATCATCAGCGTCTCGGCCGGCAACAGCTGGATGTGGGGCGACCGCGGCCCACGCATGATGCAGGACGACCCACCCGTCACCAGCGCGGTCGACATCTTCGTCAAGGACCTGGGCATCGTGCTCGACCAGGGCAAGCGCGCACGCCAGGGTCTGCCGCTGGCCGCCGCCGCGATGCAGATGTTCCTGGCCGCATCGGGCCTCGGCCACGGCGCGGCGGATGACAGCCAGGTGATCTGCGCCTACCGGGCGCTCAATGGCGCGGGGTTGAAATGAGCAAGCCACGGATCGGCTTCATCGGCGTCGGCCTGATGGGCCACGGCATGGCCAAGAACATCGCCCTGAAGGGCTACCGACTGGTCGTGCTCGGCCACAGGAATCGTGCCCCGGTCGAGCACCTGAAGACGCTTGGCGCCAGCGAAGCGCCCTCGCCGCGCGAGCTGGCACTGCAGTCGGACATCGTGCATCTGTGTGTCACGGGCTCACCACAGGTCGAGGCCCTGCTGCGCGGGCCCGACGGCGTCATCGCTTCCGCCAAACGCGGCCTGATCGTCATCGACTGCTCGACATCGAATCCGGTGTCAACTCTGGCCCTCGGCGACGAGCTCAGTGCCGCCGGCATGACCCTGGTCGATGCGCCCCTGGCGCGCACGCCCAAGGAAGCCGAAGCCGGCACGCTCGACACCATGGTCGGTGCCGACCCCGACACCTTTGCCCAGATCAAGCCGGTGATCGAGTGCTGGGCCACGACGATCAACCACCTGGGCCCGCTCGGCCTGGGCCACAAGATGAAGTTGATCAACAACTTCGTTGCGATGGGCTACGCCGCGCTGTACTCGGAGGCGCTGGCGATTGCACGCCGCTCGGGCCTGTCGATCGAGCAGTTTCACGCCGTGATCGGTGCCGGCCGCATGCGTTGCGGCTTCTACGACACCTTCATGAAGTGGAGCGTCGATCACGACCCCAACGCGCACCAGTTCACCATCGCCAACGCCCACAAGGACATGCGCTACATGGCCAGCATGGCCAACGAGGCCGGTGCGGTGAACACGCTGCAGGCCAGTGTCAAGAACGGTTTCGCGGCGATGGAAGCCGCCGGCCAGGGGCAGCGTTATGTGCCGATGCTGGCCGACTTCATTGCCGGCCTGAACGGCCTGCCGCCGGCGGCCGATGCCGCCAAGACCTGAGCCGATGCAGACCAAGAAGACCAGCCGACCGCAACACGCGGTCTCCAGGGAATTGCTGCGCGAGAAAGCGCGCCTGATCCGCCTGGAGACCCTGCGCATGACCGACATCTGCGGCTCGGGCCACTATGGCTCGAGCTTCTCGATGGCCGAGATCGTCGCCGCCCTCTACTACCGCTTCATGCACGTGCGTGCCGGCGAGCCGCAGTGGCCCGACCGCGACCGCTTCACGATGGGCAAGGGCCACGCCGCCATCGGCCTGTTTCCCGTGCTGTCGGACCTCGGGTTCTTTCCGCAAACCTGGCTCGACAACTACACCCGGTTCAAGAGCCCGCTTGGCGACCACCCCGACATGAAGAAGGTGCCAGGGGTCGACTTCTCGTCGGGCTCGATCGGCCACAACCTCAGCGTCTCGGTCGGCATGGCGCTGGGCACGCGGCGCCGCGGCTCGCCGGCGCGCACGGTGTGCCTGATGGGCGACGGCGAACAGACCGAAGGCCAGGTCTGGGAGGCGGCGATCTCCGGCGCGCACTGGGGCCTGGACAACCTGGTCGGCATCGTCGACATCAATGCGGCGGGCAGCGATGGCGACCCCCAGGAGACGATGAAGACCGAACCGCTGCGCGCCAAGTGGGAGGCCTTCGGCTGGCGCACATTCGTCTTGGCGGACGGCCACGACCTCGATGCCGTCAGCGCCACGCTGCAGGCCGCGCTCAACGAACCCGATGGCCGGCCGACCTGCGTCCTGGCTTACACCGTCAGCGGCAAGGGCGTGTCCTTCATGGAGCATGGCTGGCAATGGCATCTCGGTTTCCTAGGCCCGAAGGACTTGCAGCAGGCCTACAAGGAAGTACTGGAAGGGAGTGTCGGATGACCGCAGACCTGTCGAGATGGACGCCGCAGCCGCGCGCGGCAGGCGTCACTTACATCAGTGCCGAAGCCAAGGCCACGCTTGACCTGAGCGAGAGCCGCGTGCAGGGCCTGGCCGACGAAGCCACCTGGGACATGGCCACGTCGCTCGGTCTGTCGCCGCAACTGACGACAGGCGCGGTGCTGGGCGACCTGGTCGAACAGGGCCACGACATCGTGGTCTGCACGGCTGACCTGGGCCGTCCGACACAGGTGATCGGCTTCGGCCGCAAATACCCCGACCGCTACTTCAACTTCGGCATTGCCGAGCGCAACATGATCGGCGCGGCGGCCGGCCTGGCCACCACCGGCCACATCGCGGTGATCAGCAACTACTCGTTCTTCCTGGCGCTGATGGGCGTGGAGAACATCCGCAACGACATCTGCTACCCGGGCCTCAACGTGCGCATGATCGGCACGCACTCGGGTATCGCGATGGGCTTTTACGGCACGTCGCACCATTGCAATGAAGACATCGGTGCGCTGCGCGCCATCGCCGGCCTGACAGTGATGGCGCCGTGCGACGGCATGGCCATACGCGCCGCGTTCACCAACACCATTGCGCATCACGGCCCGGTGTACTTGCGTGCCGGCCGGGGCCGCGAGAAGCCGGTCTACAGCGCGCCGCCCAACTTTCGCATCGGCGGCAGCAACACCCTGCGCGAAGGCAAACACGCCACCGTGCTGGCGATCGGCAACCTGGTCAGCGCCAGCCTCGACGCGGCCGAGATCCTCGCGGCCGAAGGGATCGAACTGGGCGTGGTCGACATGTATTCCATCGCCCCGATCGACAAGGAGGCGATCCACCGCGCCGCCGTGGCGCATGGCGTGGTCATCACCGCCGAAGAGCACAACGTCAGCGCAGGCTTCGGCTCGGCGGTGGCCGAGGTGATGGCCGAAGAAGGCCTGGCCGCGACGCTCGTGCGCATCGGCATGCCGGATCAGTACTCCCTGCTGGGCCCACCGACCCACCTGTACTGCCACTACGGCCTGGACGCCGAGGGCGTGGCCGCGTCCGTGCGCAAGGTCTTGCGCAAGGGTGTGGGCAAGGGGCTGGCATGACGAAGCTGCTGGAAGGCAAAGCGGCTATCGTCACAGGTGGCGCCAGCCCGCGCGGCCTCGGCCTGGCCACGGCCAAGCTGTTCGCCGAGCACGGCGCCCGCGTGCTGATCGCCGACCTCGACGCCGCCGCTGCCGAAGCGGCGGCGCGCTCCTTGCCGGGCAGTGGGCATGTCGGAGCCCGCTGCGACGTGACCGACAAGGCCGCCTGCGAGGCGACCGCGGCGCTGGCCCTGACGACCTTTGGCCGCATCGACATCGTCTTCAACAACGCCGGCATCACCAGCCCGCAGCGGCTGATGGAAGTCACGCCCGAGAGTTACACCCGCGTGATGGACGTCAACATGCGCGGCACCCTGTACATGACCCAGGCCGTGGTGCCGCAGATGCGCGCGCAGCAGAGCGGCAGCATCATCAACATGAGCTCGGTCTCGGCGCAGCGCGGTGGCGGCGTCTTCGGCGGCTCGCACTACTCGGCTGCCAAGGCCGCGATGCTCGGCTACACCAAGGCCGCTGCGCGCGAACTCGGGCCCGACAACATCCGTGTCAACGCGATCTGCGCCGGCTTCATCGACACCGACATCACCGCCGGCCTGATGACGCCCGACAAGCTGCAAGCCATCATCGCCAGCGTGCCGATGGGCCGCCCCGGCCACGCGCATGAAGTGGCGGGCTGCGCGCTGTTCCTGGCGTCGGAGCTGGCCAGCTACGTGACTGGCAGCGAGATCGACATCAACGGCGGCTCGCACATCCACTGAGCGGGGGTGGGCAGTGCTCCCGCGCCGACCACTGACTGTCGCAGCGAGCGGCTCTGCACTTCGCATGAGATTGCGCCGCGTCAGACGAGGGCACGCCCCTGCGCGATGGCGTCGCTGCGCAGGGCCTGGCCGATCCAGGCCGCCGCGGCGAACACGCGCTCGTCGTCGCCCGGCCGCCCGACCACTTGCAGGCTCAGCGGCATGCCGGCGCTGTTCACGCCGCCCGGCACGGTCACGCAGGGGCAATCCAGCAGCTGCCATGGGCGGTTGAACAGCGGGTCGCCGGTGGTCGACAGATCGCGCGGCGCAGCACCTGGCGCGGCCGGCGTGATCAGCACGTCGGCATTCGCGAACAGCGCCTCGATGGCCGCGCTCGCAGCGCGGCCACAAGCCAGGGCTGCGGCGTAAACGGCCGGCTCGACGTGCGACCCTTCATCGAGGAAGGCCGCCAACGCAGGCGAGAGGTCCGCGCGCCGGTACTGCAGCTCGGGCGCCAGAGCGCGTGCGGTCTCGAACAGCTGCACGGTGCGCTGCGCCTCGAACAAGGCATCGAAGCTCGCAGGCCAGGAGGCCACGTCATGCACCTGCGCACCGGCCGCCGAGAGGCGCCGTGCCGACGCTGCAATCATCGCCAGCATGTCACTCGACAGCAACGACGACCGCGAGGTGAGCGTGACGCCGATGCGCGGCTCGAAGCTCTGCGCGCTCGGCAGCGCAGCTCCTGCGCGGCCGCACAGCACGTGGGCCAGCAGGGCCACGTCGTCGACGCTGCGTGCCAGCACGCCGACCTCGTCGAGTGTGTCGGCATTGAGCCTGACGCCGGCCCGCGGAATGCGCCGCGACGAGGGCTTGTAGCCGACGACGCCGCAGTAGGCAGCGGGACGAATGACCGATCCTGCTGTCTGTGTGCCCAGGGCCAGCGGCGACAGGCCGGCCGCGACGGCGGCGGCCGATCCGCTGGACGAACCGCCGGGCGTGTGGGCCAGGCCGTGCGGGTTGCGCGTCGGCCCCGGCGCCATGTTCGCGAACTCCGTGGCCACGGTCTTGCCCAGCACCCAGGCGCCGGCCGCGCGGGCCAGCGCGACGCAAGCCGCGTCGGCGGCGGGGATGTGGCCGGCGTAGATCGGCGAGCCATAGACGGTCGGGATGCCGGCGCTGTCGATGTTGTCCTTGACCGCGATCGGCAGGCCATGCAGGCCCTGCAGGCCGCGGTGCGCGCCCGTGGCGGCGCGGCGATCGAGCACGCGGGCTTCGCGGCGTGCGCTGGCGGCATCGAACCAGGCCCAGGCGTGGAGTTGCGACTCGAGTGCGCCGCTGCGGTCGATCAAGGCCTCAGCCAGCCTCACGGCCGTCAGCTCGCGTGTGGCCAGCGCGCGGGCCAGGCGCACAGCGCTCCAGCGATGCAGGGGCTCGGTCATCGCCCCCGTCAAAGCTGCAAGGACGCAGCTCCGATGCCGGGGAATTCGACGCTGACCTCGTCGCCCTCTTGCGCCGGCAGCATGCCGACCCAGGTTCCGGTGGTGACGACGGTGCCGGCCGGCACCGTGGCGCCAAGCCGGGTGGCATGGCGCAGCCATTGCGGCAGCACCCAGGCCGGATCGCCGAGCGAATGCGTGCCGGTGCGCACGACCGGCGGCTGCGCACCAATGCGCACTTCGCAGCGCTGCGCCGGCCAGTTGCGGCGTGCGTAAGGCAGCCAGTCGCCCAGCGCCAGTGCGGCATGCGATTGCAGGTCGGCCAGGCGCAACAGGGCCGGGGCCTGCGCGCCTTCGCGCCAGCGCGAATCGCAGACCTCGATCGATACCGTCATCGCATCGATCAGGCGGCCCACGTCTTCGTGCTGCAGTTCGTCGGCTTGCGCCGGGCTCACGTCATGGCCCAGGCGCAAGGCGATCTCGGCCTCGATGGCGCGGCTGTGCATCGGCCAGTCGTCGAACGCCGCGCCGCTGGCGCGCACGCCGCCTGGCGGCAGCGGCGCGTGGGTGAGCGTTGCGTCGCGCGAGGGCCCGCCCGATTTCCAGTGGGCGGGTGGCGCAAAGCTGAACCAGGCCAGCTCGCTGGCCACGGCGTCCTGCACCGCGTAGGCCTCGGCGGGGGTCTGCAGGGCCTGCGCCCAGTCAGCGGCCGACACCAACGCATGCTGGCGCCGAGCGCCGACCAGGGCCTGCGTGAGTGCTGCTGCGTCGTGCATCAGCCAAGCTCCGCGCTGCGCGCGACGGTATGGCGCTTGGGGCGGCCCGGCGCGCTCATCAGGCAACCTCCGCGCTGCGCGCTACGGTATGACGCTTGGGGCGGCCCGGCGCGCTCATCAGGCAAGCTCCGCGCTGCGCGCTACGGTATGGCGCTTGGGGCGGCCCGGCGCGCTCATGACTCACCCTTCACGCCGGCTTCCTTGATCACC
>Ga0209254_10004437_pt1 | contig 12845 bp, 11 predicted proteins | sample FrelakmetDIP11DI_FD_187148 | JGI IMG/M metagenome (GOLD analysis project Ga0209254, IMG submission 187148) | Freshwater lake sediment microbial communities from the University of Notre Dame, USA, for methane emissions studies - DIP11 DI (SPAdes)... | ecosystem: Environmental > Aquatic >...
CATATCTGTCGGTGACGCAATCCGGGCCGCTCCAGATCGCTTATGCCTTTGACAAACCGGTCATCGCCAGCGATTTGCCGGCCTTCCGCGAATGTGTTAGTCCCGGCGAAAGCGGCTACCTGTTTGCTACGGGGAATGAGCGCGACCTTGCGAAAAAAATAGAACTCTTTTTGAAAAAACCTATTGCCGCCGAACAAGTGCGGCGTTATCGCCGGCAGTTCAGTTGGGATCGCTATGTGGATATGGTGCTGCATACCCGGAAAACCGGTATGGAGTAATTTGCTTCAAACCTTACATTTCCATCATTGCTTAAAGGAAAAAATATTTCTCAATCAAACAATATGTGCGATATGAAAAAAGAGGACGATAAGAAAAGTTCACCGCTGGTCAGCGTGATTATTTTGAGCATGAACAGGAAAGAGATGCTGGAGAGCTGTTTGAGGTCAGTTCAAAAACAGAATTTTCCGGAGTTTGAAATTATTGTGGTGGATAACGCGTCTTGTGACGGAACCGGGGATATGGTTCGAAGTCTGTTTCCGGACGCGCGGTATTTTTATTTCAATACCAATCTTGGTGTTCCGGGCGGAAGAAATTACGGATTGCGGATGTCCACCGGAGAGTTCTGTGTCTTCGTGGATGATGACGCGGTTTTTTTGGATGACGACGCGCTTGACCGGGTGGTTTCGTATTTCCGGTCCGACAACCGGCTGGGCTGCATTGCCTTTCGAATTATACAGCCGAGCGACGGTGAGGAATATAAGAGCATTCCCAGGGCGGACAAAAAAATCATTCACGAGGATTATGAGTGCAGCTATTTCTGCGGCGCCGGTTTTGCCTGCCGGCGCAGTCTCTTTCTTGATATGGGCATGTTCTGGGAGACTCTGTTTTTTATTGGTGAAGAACTGGACTTCAGTTATCGACTGGTTAACCAGGGGTATAAGATTTTGCGTTCCTCCGCCATATCCGTTATTCATTATGAAACTCCTCAGGCCAGAGTTCCGGGGAAGTGGATTTATCAGGGCGTTAAAAGCCGATGTTGGGTGGCGGTACGACATTTACCATGGAGATATGCTGTTTCGCATACTTTGCTGTGGTGGGGTTACTTATTAATTGCAGGAATCAGAAACAGGCATATAATCTATTTTGTCCAGGGGCTAAAAGATGCAATTATTGGCCTTCCGGAAGCAATACGAACCCGATCATGCATTACCAAAGAAACCGTTGGCAAATTAAAAATATTATCCGGGAGAATTTATTACTGAGAAGTTTTCAGGTTGTTCAATGAGCGCGGTAATCTATGACTAAAATCCAAAAACCAATCTTGCCAAACTTCTTGATTGTCGGTGCCGCCAAATGCGGGGTGACTTCCCTGTATTACTACTTAAAACAACACCCCGACGTTTTTATGAGCAATCCGAAAGAACCCGATTTCTTTTTTGCGCAATTTTCCAAAATCCCTACAAACGGTATTGGTGACAACTGCCAAAACATTGTGCAAAATTTTGATGAGTATTGCCGGCTTTTTGAACATGCGGTCGGCAAGAAAGCCATTGGCGAATCGAGTCATACGAATCTTTATTATTACCGGAAGACCATTCCCTTGATCAAACAGTACCTGGGCGACCCCAAAATTATTATCATCCTCAGAAACCCTGTTGAAAGAGCTTTTGCCGCTTACGCGGAGCTGACCTTGGAAGGCAGAGAATTTTTACCGCTTGAGGAAGCTCTTGGGCAAGAACCCAAAAGAATCGCGCAGGGTTGGAGGCCCACCTGGTATTACCAAGACTTGGGATTCTATACGCACCAGGTCAAGGCCTATTTCGACAATTTCAGCGCGGTGAAAGTCTGTCTGTTTGATGATTTAAAACGAGAGCCTGCCACGCTGATACAAGATCTTTTCAGGTTTTTAGAGGTAGATGCCACCTTTAGGCCGGATCTCACCGCCAACTATAATATCTCCGGTGTTCCCAGGTTGAAGCTGTTTAAAAGCTTGTTTAGGCGGAACCCCCCATTGCAGGGTATCGTAAGTTTTCTAGGGAAAACGATCTTCACTGAGGATAGATGGGCCAGTTTGCGGGAGAAACTGAAAGCCAAGCTGTTAGCCAAAACCACAATGAAACCGGAGACCAAACGCGACCTTAAAAACCTCTATTGGGACGACATCGCCAAGCTTCAAATTTTAATCGGTCGAGATCTGACTCACTGGATGAACGCCCCAACAAGGGACCACGTTAAAAGGTGAAACACAATGAGTAAAGATTGTTTTCAGCAAAACTCTTTCGGGCAAAAATCCCATTATTATTTATCAATTTTTAGTATATACCCGTTCAGCAAAGGCAGCCCCCGATGAATAGTCCCCGATTTGCCCATTTAGTATTAAAACCGACGTTGGCCTGTACAGCGCATTGTGATACGTGCTCCACTCGTAAAGCTCTGCATAAAACGAAACGGCAGGAAGAGCAGTTAACCCTTACCGATTGGAAAAATTTGTTCCGAGAGGCGCATGGGTTAGGATTGAGCAAACTGACTTTCAGCGGTGGCGAACCAACCTTATATCGCGGTCTGCTGGAACTGATCGAAGCCGGAAAACAGTATGGATGGGAAATTGGGCTGAATACGAATGGCAGTTTGATTGACCGTGATTTTGCCAATAGTCTGAAAGAGGCTGGCTTAAACGCAGTCACTCTGTCGTTATACAGCGCTAAGTCTGATCTGCATGATCGTATGCGTGGACATCCCGGCTTATGGCAGAAAGCCGTCAACGCGGCGAGAGCGTTTGTTGACATTCGCGAGCAGCAGGACCCCACGTTCCGGGTTCAGATGCAAACACTGCTCTGTCGTGACAATTTTCGGGACTTTGCGGAACGAATCCAGTTGGCGTATGAATTGCGCATTTCTGGAATAACCTTTTCGTATTTGGAAGGTGATTTTCAGGAACGTCAATATCTGCTTGATGAAAACCAGATTCGGGAATTTAAATGTCACATTATTCCGGAAGCAATCGCCATAATTCGCGAAGCCTCTGTTGATGCCTGGGCCAAGCGCATGGCGATAGCTGCTGTACGGTCGATTTTTCCACCTGGAAAAATCCGGGAACATGAGTATGCCCAGGGGATCTATCGCGCATCATCACCCTGTGCCATTCCGTCATTTTTTTCAATCGTTCTGGCAAATGGCGATGTCCATCCGTGCAATATGGTGGAATATTCCCATTATCCCGTAATCGGCAATTTACATGAACATATGTTCACTGAGTTGTGGCAAGGAGAAGTCTGGAAAACATTCCGAAGAAAGGGATTCCCCTTATGTCAGTATTGTCCGGTCCCCCAACAGATATATATCCCCATCACCAGAAGACCAGAAATGGCCTGGTTACAATATCTGATCAAATTCACAGGGTTGAGATCCCTCTATATGCCCATCAAAGGTGCCGTATTTTCGAGACGTAACCTTTTGAAGATTATTCGGAAATAATTGTGGTGACGTGGTCTTTTATTCACACTAATAGGATCAAGTTTGCTTTGCTCCGGATCACCACGATATTCGATCGTGAGGTTTTATGAAATCGGATAGGTAAAAACATCTCATTGCATGTTACCTTAACACTTTTTGCCAAAAGGATTTTGTTTGACATTGCGTGGTCGTCTCCGTTATAAGTGGACAATAAAGATTGAGCGGCCTGCCAGAACGAGACAATAATGTACTGTATCCAGTGTAAAAATATTATTACATTTAAACTCTTCTTCAGAGATTAGTATCCTTGGATTGATATCTGTTTCTGAAGAAACAGCCAGGTGTTTAATTTGTGGAACCATCCATCCTGTTTTCAATCATTCTGCCGATTTGGCATGCCGGGGATGACCTTCGAGAAGCCCTTCACTCTTTACGCTATATTGATTTTCCGCCAGAACTGTTTGAAGTGATAGTTGTCGGAGTTCATGGTGACAGCTCATCAAAGACCACTGTTCAGAAAATAGCGGCAGAAGCTGCGTTTCCTATCCGTTTCGTCGAAGGGCCGAAGCGGCATCGTGCAGAGCAGTTAAATATTGCCTGTCGATTGGCTCAGGGGAGCATTCTGGTTTTTTCTGACGATGATTGTGTTTTTAGGAGCGATTGGCTGACATCCTTGCAGCAGGTCATTGACCGGGAAACTGAACTTGGCATTGTTGGCGGAGTGGATGAACTTGAATCCGATGGTTCCGCGTTTTCGTTGGCGCTTGATTATGTGTTACAATCATTCATCGGAACCGGTGGCATTCGGCGTCCGACCTCGCTTAATGTCGGCAAATATTATCCCCGGTTATGGAATATGGCGGTGCCCCGGGCAGTAGTCTTGAAGGTTGCGCTCGGTCGTGTTGGCGAGCCCGCGCAAATCTTTAACGAGGCCCTTATTCCACATGTTCACGAAGATGTGGATTTGAGCAATCGGATCGCACACATTGGCAAACGGATTGTGTTTGCTTCTGAGGTACGCGTTGGCCATCGACGGGATACCACGTTTTGGCGGTTTCTGAGGAGAGGGGTTGAGAAAGCCCAAACCAGCCGTAGGTTAGGTATCCATCGTGTTGCGCATGGTTTATTAGCACTCTGGGTGATTAGTATGGTGATGCTGTCGGTTGGGTCAATATTTTCAGTATTTTTGAAAAACGTGTTAATTGGAATCGTGGGATTATATGCGGCGCTCTTATTCCTGACAGGTATTGACGGCGTATTGCGTACCAGAAATCTCAAAACATTCGTGTTGATTCCCGGGTTGTTACTTTCCCTGCATCTTGGTCGTGGCATTGGTTACCTTTTGCCTTTGTCTATAAAACAGACCCGAACGGGAATATAGGAATTTGGTACGGTGATGATATTGCGACAATATTATGCGTATCTAAAAGCGGTGGTGGGAATTATCCACGGAAGCCGTGTGTTTGGTGGGCCGCTCCAGGCAAATATCAATATCACCAATCGCTGCAATCTCCGATGTATACACTGCTATTATTATTCTCCGCATGTGAAGCTGCCGAACTTCTTGAAAGTGCGACAGTGCAGACAGGTGGACACCAATCCTGATCCTGAGGAGCTTGCGGCTCGCCTCCGGCTGCAAGTGGATACGCGTTGTCTCATGACGGCGATAGATTCTTTGCTGGCATCAGGCACAAGGCGGTTTCAACTCTCCGGGTATGGCGAGCTTTTTATGCACCCGGATATTTTACCGCTGCTGGAGCACGTCAAACAGGGGAAGGCCTATGCCTTGACCAATACGAACGGCATCTTGATCAAGCGGGATGTGGCAGACGCATTGATCGCCATGGGCTTCGATGATCTAAGGGTGAGTGTCATGGCCGGCAGCGCCGATGTTTACGCACGCACACATTTTGGCGCTTCGCCCGCACTCTTTGAGCAACTAAAAGAGAATCTGAAATACCTGGCCGAGCGGAAAGCAGCACTTGGTGTTTCACGGCCACTAATAAGGCTTGCGGTAGTCATTATTAAAGAAAATGCGGGTGATCTTTTCAATGTGGCACGTCTGGCGGTAGAAGTGAAGGCATCGCAGGTTATCTATCGTGGTTTCGATGATGTAGGAGATGCCGCATTGACTCCACTGTCCCCTGCGCCGGAACAAGAGATGCTTGTGCGGCAGCAATTACAGGAGGCACAAGGTTTCTTGGATAGCCACCATATCCGCCACAACGTGCCCAACATGTTAGGAGTCTTCCGACAGGAGTTCGACACTGCGGCACTCTATCGCGTCATTCCATGTTATTACGGTTGGCTGACGATAGGTGTTGACGTGCAGGGAAATGTTTATCCCTGCACCCGCTGTAATGAAACGATGGGCAATCTTTTCACGGAAGGATTGGAGGCGGTCTGGTATGGAGAACGTTACCGGCGTTTTCGGGCGCAGACAATTACGCTGCCTCGCCGAGGCACCGCCATTACCGGATGTGATTGCACCCATTGTGGCTATCACAACGCCAACCTGCGAGTATATCGGTTTCTGCATCCGTGGGCTCGGCAACGGCTCAAAACACTTAAACTGATTTCTAACGAAGAAAGTTAATAAGGAGCAATCTATCTATGAGTTGGATGAATACCAAGGAAGCTATTAGCAAAACTCCCCAATTGTTGTTTGCCGGCAATTTTTTTTATGATGTTGACAACGTACCGCTGCGCGCCAGCAATCTCACGTGGCGGAAACGAATCAATTTGGTGAAATGCGGCTTTGATACGGCGTTGAAAAAAACGCGACTCTGGAGCATGCCACCCACCATCCAGATAGAACCTACCAACCTGTGTAATCTGGCATGCCCCCTGTGCCCTGCACATTCATCAGAATCAGGGAGCAAGAAGGGAATGATGAGCATGGAGACTTTTCATGCCATACTCGACGAGCTGGGTGATTTTCTCGTTTCCGCCATTCTTTACAATGCGGGGGAGCCATTCATGAACAAGAATCTGCCCAAGATGATCGCCGCCTGCACGGCTCGCAATATTCTCACTCTCACCTCGACCAACGGACAATATTTACAAACTCTTGAAGAGGCGCTGGAAGTAGTAGATGCAGGTCTGACGGCTGTGATCATTGCCATGGACGGAAGCACACAGGAAATCTATCAAATCTACCGCAAGGGGGGCGATATCGAAAAGGTAAAACGGTGCACGGCGCTAATAGAGGAAGCCAAGATAATACGCAAATCTCCCTTCCCTTACACCAATCTGCGCGCAGTTGTCATGCAACAAAACCAGGATGATTTGCCCAACATCGCGAAGCTGGCGCGCGAGCTTGGAGTCAACATGGTTTCGTATAAGACAGTCGGCACTTATCTGTTTGAAGATTATGCCAAATACGAAACCACCAGGAAAGAGTTTAACCGCTATGAATATGCGGACGGGAAGCGGCGAGCACAAACTCTTATTCAGTGCCCATATCCCTTTCGCCAGCCAAGTATTTTCTGGGATGGTACGGTGGTGGGTTGCCAGCGCGATTATGAAAAAGAAGAAGTTTTTGGCAAGATTGGCGAACAACCATTTGCACAAATATGGAACGGACTCAAGGCCAGGGAAATACGCCGTATGATCCGCTTCGGGCCTAAGCGACCGGCTTTTTGTGCACGCTGTCGCTGCCAAGACCGCATCCGCGAGAACATCATCTCAGCTAAGGAACTGCGGCCAGTGAGCGATTAAGAGGAAAGCTTATCGGTCGAGATCTGACTCATTGGATGAACGCTCCTGCAATGAACCAGGTGTAAGGGTGAAATACGATGAGCATCGTTCGATTTGCGTTGAAAAATGTCATAATTATGCGCTTCGACCACTTCTCAGAACGCAGAGGACAAATCAGGCACTGTCAGCAGCAATGTATGACCAAAGCGCTCTATAGCCGGTCATTGAAAGAAAAAATTGGTCTGGTATATTTTTTTATCAAAAAGCGCGCGCTTTAATCGAGAGGAGAAAACACAATGCCGATTTTTATTGTTGGGAATGCCCGCAGCGGCACAACCATGATGGGGTGTATTCTGGGCAATCATCCGGCGGTCTACACCGTGATGAAGGAACTACATTTCTTTGACAAGTTATGGTCTCCAGCCGCTACGGATCGTAAACTTTCTGGTGAGGAAACGATCCAATTGGCCGCCAAACTGCTGAATATCCAGGCCAATAGTATCTTTTTTCAGGAGGATACCGATAAATTTCAGGAGCGTGCCCGGCAAATCGTTCAGCATTTACCCGGAACACAATTTTCGGCGGTCGAGGTATATGCCCACTTTCTGCATGCCGTCACGGCTGAACGCGAAAAACGTATTTCCTGCGAACAGACTCCTCAATACATCTATTATCTTCAAGACATTCTGTCGTTATTTCCTGATGCCAAAGTTATCCATATGCTTAGAGACCCAAGGGATGTGTTGCTCTCGATGAAAAATAAATGGCAAGGTCGTTTTTTGAACAAGAAACAGAGCAATCTAAAAAACAGTTTTCATCTATGGGTTCACTATCATCCGATTTTTACCTCACGATTTTGGCAAACCGCCATAGAAAAAGCAGAACGGCTCTCTGATGATCCACGGGTGTATGTCGTGAGGTTTGAGGACGTGCTTAAATTCCCTGACAAGACGGTGACGAAAATCTGTGCGTTTCTTGGGCTCAAGTATCATCCCGACATGTTGAATGTTCCCATCATTAGTTCATCGTTTATTCCGGAAGATCCTGCTAATGCAAAAATTGACCTGACGCGAGCAGAAAATTGGAAAAAGGGCGGGCTCAATTCAGCCGAGTTGTTTATCAATCAGATCATCACAGGGCGCCTCATGCAAAAATTCGGGTATAAGCCTGTGAAGGTGTTTCCGAATCCGTTCTTATTTTTATGGTATTTATGTTCATTGCCAGTCAAGGCCTGTCTCTCATTTCTTTCACAAATAAGAGATTTTAGTAATATTCGCGACGCTGTAAAAAGGCGCTTATAGTGCTTATCCGGTTTATAATCGCGCCTTATTGATACTAATAATAAGCTTTTTCCTTGTTCCGCTGTCTTTTGTTTTTTTGAGATCGGTAAGATATTGAAGATTATCTGCCGGAATAGCGTATTACGAGAATTTAAATCAACTTTGGGGCCATACCCGTGATTTCCGAAAAAAACATGCAAATAATTATGAAAAAAAACCAGTAAAGGAAGGATAATACTCATTGACCAGGCTAACACCGGTTGTTGACGGCAGGGGCGTTGCCTCTTTAGTGAGGAATTTAACCTACTTGCTGGGAGGCCGCGGCGTGTACTTTGTGACGCGCTCCCTCTATGCGGTCATCCTGGCCAGGGTTTTTGGTCCCCAGGTCTATGGGATGATCAATTACGGAATTGCCTGGTATTTGCTATTTCTGCCCTTGACCAAAATGGGGCTGGACGTAGTGCTGAGCAGAGATGTGGGGCAAAACCGGGGGGAAGGTGACCAGACAGCGGCGATTACCCTCACGCTGCAAATTGTGTCCGTCACGTTGGCCACCGTGGCCTACTGTATTCTGTCCTGGTTTATCGAGGACGACCCACCCTTGCGTTTGATGGTATTTGTTTTCGCCTTCGCGCTTATCGGACGCTCACTGGCTTTGTGGACTGAAAATGTTTATACGGCCTATGAAGTCAATGAATATTCCTTCCGGCAACAGTCCATCTTCCGACCTTTGGAAATCGCGCTTGGTCTTGTGGCGGTCATTATCTGGCGGGAAGCGCTGCTGGTGGTGGTGATTCATGGGCTTGTCTGGTGCCTTCAAGCCTTATACGGCTTGGCGGTCATTCGCCGCAGGTTATTCACTTTGCGTCTCAACAAAAATTATTCCGATCTGCGCCCGATTTTTCTTCAGGGTTTTCCTCTGGGCATAGCAATGCTTTTGATGGCTCTGCCGTATCAGGGACCGTTGATATTTTTTCGTCATTTTACTTCTCACGGCGATACTCTGGGCCAACTGGCGCTGGCCATGCAGGTGTTTTTCATGTTTTTCCACATCCCGCTTGCGCTGGGCAGTGTTTCCCTGCCGGTTCTCAGCCGGGCGGCGGCCAGAGAGGATGGGAAAGATCGTGTGTTTGCGGAAACGGTACTTCGTTTTTCTCTGTTTTTCGGGACTGCTCTGTCGCTGTTGGGTGCGGCTCTCGGTCCTTGGTTGACGGTTCAAATCTTCGGCAAGAGCTATACTCAGGCCGGCACTTTGGTAGGGCCTGTACTGTTGCTCATGATTCCGTGGTCAGCTGGTCATGCGTTGATGAGAGTCTTGATAGCCAGAAAACTTGATTTTCCGGTATTGATTTGTGCATTGATCGGAGCGGCGTTTTTTTCTCTGACCATTTCGGAAGCAGTTTTGAGGTATGATGCCGTGGGCGCAATCGGGAGCGCGGGTACGGCGATGGTTCTAACGATGTTGTCCTTGATCTTTTTTTTGCGTGGTCACCTGGCACTGGATCTGCGCGCTTCCCTCATAAAGCCGGGACTGATGGCGCTGTCGGCCATAGGGATTTTTTACGCCCTGCATGCCGTTTCTCCCCTATTATCACTTCTGGTCGCTTTGGTTACTCAGGCTGTCGGATGTTACCTGTTTGCGTGCCTGACGCCACAAGACATGGTCGGGTTCAGCCATTTTTTCAGGTGGGTTGCCAAGAAGATATTTTCTGGAAAATAATTTTATCCTAGGGGATAACAAGCGATGAAACTGAAAAATGTGTTCCTGGGGCAGAAAATTTCAAGACAAGAGAAATCCTCGCATCGCTGAACAATGGTTGTTTATCACGTTAATAATATGATCTCCATAACCATTGCATTAACACGCTACAACGAACCGGACCAGCTGTTGAATCTCACTTTGGAATCTCTTGCCCGACAGCGGGAAGTCACCGCAAAAGTTCTTGTATTAGATCAATCCGTTCAAAAAAAAACCAAAGACTTCTGCAACCGCTTATGTTCAGAAAACATAGAGTTCGGCTATCAGGTGATAGCTTCCAAAGGTCTATCTTATGCCCGAAATGTCGCCATCAGTCTCTGTCAGACAGACATCCTTCTCTTAACTGATCCGGATATGCTTCTGGCGTCCGACTGGGCCTATTGCCTCTCCAGCGCGTTGATGGATAAGAATTGTGCTATCGTCGGCAGTAAAATTATTCCCCGCTGGCACGGCAGGCCGCGCTGGTATATGAAATCCAATATCATGACCGATCAGTATTCTTTGATTGATTTCGGTCAAGGTGAGAAAGAAACAAGTCGAATTATTGGCGGAAGCATGGGTATCAAGATAAAACAAATGGGGCAACAGGCATATTTTAATGAAAATTTAGGGAGAAGAAAAGGAACCCTTCTGGGCGGTGGTGATTCGGAATTTTGTGAGCGGGCCATTCAAAATGGCTTTAAAGTGTATTATACTGGCCGGACGGTTGCTCACCATCAGATTTTAGAATCCAGAATGAATTTGCTCTGGATATCAAGGAAATTTTATTACAGTGGTTTTTCCCGGGCCATGAGAGGCGGGAGGCCTTCTGCCATGAATAAAAAAAGGGGAACAGCTGATTATATTGTTTTAGGGGTATTTGCACCTTTTTATATTACAGGCCTTTTGATAGGTTTACTCAAAAAAAGAAAATGAACAGGCCATGAAGATTGGGATTGAAAAAGAAAATTATTTTTAATTACTGGAGCCAATATGAAGCCTAAAGATCAATTCGGTCTTTCTCACCTGCTTACACTTTTATTTCAATCTCGATTGGACTTCTTTTGTGAGGGGAAGTACTGGCACATCCGGTCTATACCCCTGGCGAATAAATGGAATCTGATTTTGGCCGGCTTGGATCATCTCCACCGCGGAACAGCGACCATCTCACAACCTACCGGACTGATGCTGGAACCAGCGGATGTCTGCAACCTGGATTGCACCGGCTGCTGGACCAATAATCCCGATCATAAGGATAGGTCGCATTACCTCAGTGTCAAGCACTTCGAGAAGATAATGAACGACCTGGGCGATTATCTTAATTTGATTTGGCTGTGGGGATGGGGGGAACCTTTTTTGAATAAGAATATTTATCAGATGATCCGCATGGCCAGGCAAAAGAACATCGTGGTTATTTCCAGCACCAACGGCAATGTGCGTTGGGATAACCGCGAGCTGGAAGAACTCGTAACCTCTGGATTGTCCAAGCTTATTTTCGCGGTGGACGGGATGGATCAAGAGACATATTCCAAATACCGCATTAATGGCAACCTGGAACTGGTACTGGAAAATATACAGAAACTGGTAGAAACAAAAAAGCGCTTGGGCAGCGACTTACCGTTGATCAATATGCGGATGCTGGTGATGGGCCATAATGAGCATCAGACCGAAGACTTTGTGCCTTTAGGAAAATCCCTGGGCGCTGACATCGTTTCATTTAAAACCATGTGCGATTACCGAAAAGAGGGCCGGAACGCTGATTTTCCAATCAATAAAAAATACCAGCGCTATGATTTTGATAAACTCAAATCTCCGGATGCAAAAAAAGAGCGCTACTATTGCTATCGTCCCTGGCGGCGCCTGGAAATTTTTGCGGATGGCGCTGTGACTCCCTGCGTATTCGATCTGGATCGGGAATACTTGCTGGGCCGGCTGGATGACGATATTCCGCTGACAGTTCTCTGGAACAATCCGGTTATGAAAAATTTTCGCCGTCAATTTATCACCGAAGTGGATAAAATTTCATTTTGCAATCATTGTCCCTATAAGAGACAGGTGGTCTGGGATGCAACGGTCGAGTATCACTGGCTGACTGATGCGGCAAGGGCATAACAAAGTTATAGTCTCTTTAGCGCGCAGCTGATGCCGGTTTATTCCGGATTCTTTTTATTATGTTTTTATACAATAGGCAACATGCGTTTATATTGATCAAGGAGTCATTCAAAGCTTGAAAGTTATTTTTGATGTTAAGGCCGGCGGGTTCCTTAAGCATTAAACCCAGAGATTTTTTTAGTTATCTGTCTAATGAGAAACCATATGATCTATTTTACAAGCATGGATAAAAAAATACGCTGAGAAAATCCAGATGAATTTTGGCACACTGCTATCCAAGGGCCTTGCTCTCCTAGGTATTTGGCACGGGAACCGGGCCTTTAGCGGTCCCGTACAGATTAATCTTGCAATTACAGGAAGATGCAACATACGATGTATTCATTGTTATCTTTTTTCTTCTTTGGCCACCAACTCTCATACCCGGGGGAATCGGCTGGCAAGAAAAACTGGAAACCCTGTTCAGACTTTTAAACCGTTGCGCAAAGATATCGACGGGCAGGTATTGCGCGGACTTGTCACAGAAACCATGTCGCAAGTCCGTTGAGCTCAAAAATGCAGGGGAG
>Ga0209254_10004438_pt1 | contig 12844 bp, 11 predicted proteins | sample FrelakmetDIP11DI_FD_187148 | JGI IMG/M metagenome (GOLD analysis project Ga0209254, IMG submission 187148) | Freshwater lake sediment microbial communities from the University of Notre Dame, USA, for methane emissions studies - DIP11 DI (SPAdes)... | ecosystem: Environmental > Aquatic >...
GGCGCGAGTGCGGTCTCGATCAGCGCGAGAGTCCGGCACCGTCAGGATGGTGGCGGCGCCGCTTCATGCCCCGCCACCAGTTTGGCCAGCAGCGCGACCAGCTGCGCCTGCTCCGGTGCCTCCAGCGGCGCCAGAATGCGCGCCTGCACGCGGGTCACGATGCGCTTCATGTGGTCGGCCGCCTCAACGCCGGCCGGGGTCACCCACAGCAGCTTGCGGCGCTTGTCCAGCGGATCGACCTCGCGGCGAATCCAGCCCCTGAGTTCAAGCCGTCCAATCACCGAACCCGAGGTGGCGGCGTCGAACGCCACCCGCCCGGCCAGCGTCACCTGGTCTTCGCCGGGCGTGTCGATCAGGGCATTGAGAATCGCGAACTGCACCGGCGTGATCTCAAAATCCGCCGTCTCGTCCATGAAGATCGCCACTGCGAGCTGATGCGCGCGCCGGATCAGGTGGCCCGGGGCGTGTTCGAAGTCAAAGCTGGTCGCCATGCGAGCGAGTGTAACGAGCGATTTCATGAAATATAGTGCCTGCCACTCAAAACATATGTATACTTATCAAATAGCTCCAGTCAACGCCCCTGTGCATTTCGCGATGCGCTCATGGCACACTGATCGACTCAACCGGCGACGCGCCCGCAGGCCGTTCAAATTCAACAACCCCGAGCGCCACGGTTCCATGACCCTTGGCATTCATCCCTAAGAAAGGCTGCCATGAGCTATGTTTTCAATCCGCCGGCTCCCATTTCAGTCCCGGTGCTCGGCACCACCGAGCGCTTTCCGGTGCACCGCATCTACTGCGTGGGCCGCAACTACGAAGAACACGCGAAGGAGATGGGCTTCACCGGGCGCGAGCCTCCGTTCTTCTTCCTGAAGCCGGCCGATGCGGTCGTCGTGGTGAATGCGGGCGAAACCGGCAGCATGCCCTACCCTTCTCTGACGCAGAACCTGCACCATGAGATCGAACTGGTGGTGGCGATAGGCACGGGTGGCAAGAACATTGCGGCCGCGGACGCGCACCAGCACATCTTCGGCTATGCCGTGGGCCTGGACATGACCCGGCGCGACCTGCAGACCGAGATGAAGAAGCAGGGCCGCCCCTGGTGCATCGGCAAGGCCTTCGACCAGTCGGCGCCGATCGGCCCGATCACCCCCGTGGCGCAAGCCGGTGACGTGAACAACGCCGAGATCTACGTGCAGGTCAACGGCGCTGACCGCCAGCGAAGCAACGTGTCCAAGCTGATCTGGAACGTGGCCGAGACCATCGAGCACCTGTCGGCGGCCTGGGAACTGCAAGCCGGCGACCTGATTTACACCGGCACGCCCGAAGGTGTGGCGGCGGTCGTTCGTGGCGACACGCTGGTCGGCTCGGTGGCCGGACTCGGTGAACTGCGTGTCCGGATAGCTTGAACGGCGATAACAGCTGTGAAGGTATGGCGCTAGCGCATGGGAATCAGGCTGGCATCATCCCGCCCGGGGCCTGAAGGGTTCCGGGGGCCGGAAATGCTGCAGGCAGCACCACTTACAATTACGCATTGGTAAATGGGTTTCGATTAGATAAACAGGAGTCAAGCTTGCTCATCCTCGAAAAACTGGCAAAAGGCAGCGCCATTCTGGCCGGCATGCTGCTGACCTTCATCACGGTCATGACTTGCGCCAGCCTGATTGGCCGGAACACCACGGGCATCACGCTCCCGGGTGATTTTGAGCTGACAGGTGTTGCCGCCGGCGCAGCCATTGCCTTGTTCATGCCCTGGTGCCAGCTGCGGCGCGGAAACATCATCGTGGACTTCTTCACGGCCAAAGCCAGCGACCAGACCAACGCAAAGCTTGACCGGTTCGGCGAGCTCCTGCTCGGCCTTGTCTTCGCGGTGCTGGCCTGGCGCACGACGCTGGGCGGATTGAACGCTTTCAACACCCAGTCCGGCACGATGATGCTGGGATTTCCCGAGTGGGTCGTCTACGTGGCGATGGTTCCGCCATTTGTCCTGACCACCGTCATTGCGCTGTACCAGGCTGCAACCGGGGTTGAATACTCCGACGAAAGCCACGCATGAGTGCCATTTCCCTGTCACTGACCATTTTCGGCATCATGCTCGTCGTGATGGCGCTGCGGGTGCCGATCGCCATTGCCATGTTTGTCGCCGGCACCATCGGCTACATCATGCAGGCCGGCCTCGACCCCTATTTCAGCTTCCTGAACAGCCAGGCCTTTGCGCGCTTCGCCAGCTACGACCTGTCCGTGATTCCCCTGTTCATCCTGATGGGTCATTTCGCCACCCAAGGCGGAATCAGCCGCTCGCTTTTCCAGTTCGCCGCTGCTGTCATGGCCGGTTTCAGGGGAGGATTGGCAATGGCGGCGGTGCTGGCCTGCGCGGCCTTCGGCGCCATCTGCGGCTCGTCCGTGGCCACTGCGGCCACCATCACCGGCGTGGCCTTGCCGGAAATGAAGCGCCACGGTTACTCGGGCCGGTTATCAACCGGGACGCTGGCCGCCGGCGGGACGCTGGGCATCCTGATTCCGCCTTCAGTTCCCCTGGTGATTTATGCCATCCTGACCGAGCAGAACATTGCCAAGCTTTTTGCGGCGGCGATGGTGCCGGGCATTATTGCGATGGTCGGTTACATGATTGCCATTGCAATCTATGTGCGCGTGGTGCCGGGCCAGGCGCCTGAGGTGGACGACGATCGCGCCAGCCTCACCCTCAGTTCGCTGACCGGCATCGTGCCGATCGCGCTGATTTTCGTTCTGGTGTTTGGCGGCATTTATGGCGGGCTTTTCACGCCCACCGAAGGGGCGGCCGTGGGCGCTGCGGCCACTTTCGTGGCGGCCATGCTCAAGCGGGAAATCACGTGGAAGAAGTTCAAGGTCTGTTTTTATGCGACGGCCGAGAGTTCGGCCATGATCTTCCTGATCTTCATCGGCGCGGACGTGATGAACTCCGCGCTCACGCTCACGCAGGTGCCAAGCCAGCTTGCCGCCGTGGTCGGCGGCTGGGGTATGCCGCCGCTGATGGTGGTAACAGCGATCATGCTGTTCTATGTGGTGCTGGGCGCGGTCATGGACGAACTCTCCATGATCCTGCTGACCATCCCGATCTTCTTCCCGATGATCATGGGACTGGATTTCGGCATGGCCAAGGAAGATACCGCCATCTGGTTCGGCATCATGGTCTTGATGACTGTCGGCTTCGGCATGCTGGCCCCGCCGGTGGGCCTGAACGTGTACGTCGTCAACGGCATGGCCAAGGACGTGCCAATGTCGGAGAGCTACAAGGGCGTCATGCCTTTCCTGATCAGCGACACCATCCGCACCATCATCCTTTTGCTGTTCCCGGCCATTTCCCTGTACCTCGTGAAGTACGTGTCCTAAGGGCTTTCACGTAGGGCATTGTCCGTAGTCGCCGGAGCGCAGATTGCGTTAAGTTATCACCATTGTTTTTTTGGAGACCTTCATGATTCAACGTCGCACCCTTCTCAAGTCCGGAGCCGCTGTCGCCTTGGGCGCCCAGGCGCTCACCGCCCTGGCCCAGCAAACGGTCACGCTCAAGTTCCACACCTTCATGGCGCCCCAGTCGAACGTGTGGCTCAACATGCACAAGGCCTGGATGGACAAGGTCACCAAGGACTCGGGTGGTCGCATCAAGTTCGAGGCCTATCCCGCGATGCAGCTCGGCGGCACGCCGGTGCAGCTGTTTGACCAGGCCAAGGACGGCGTGGTGGACATTGTCTGGACGCTGCCCGGCAACACCGCCGGCCGCTTCCCGCGCGTCGAGGTGTTCGAGCTGCCGTTCATGATGAACAACGCCGAGGCCACCTCCAAGGCGTATTGGGAATACGTGCAGACGCTGGCGCCGGACGAGTTCAAGGACGTGCAGGTCATTGCGCTGCAGGTGCACGGCCCCGGCGTGATCCACACCAAGGCCAAGCAGGTCAAGACGGCGGACGACCTCAAGGGCATGAAGGTGCGCGGCCCGACTCGCCAGATCACCAAGATGCTGGGCTATCTGGGCGCCACGCCGGTGGGCATGCCGCTGCCGGGCATTCCCGATGCCCTGTCCAAGGGCACCATCGACGGCGCCGTGATTCCCTGGGAAGTGGTGCCCTCGGTCAAGGTCCAGGAGCTGACCAAGTTCCACAGCGAGTTCGATCCCGCGGGCGGCGCGCTCTACACCACCACCTTCGTGATGGCGATGAACAAGGCCAAGTACAACTCGCTGCCGCCGGATCTCAAGAAAGTCATCGACGACAACTCAGGCCTGGAGACTTCGGGATGGCTGGGCAAGGTGCAACAAGGTGGCGACGCGGCCGGGCGCCAGTCCGCGGTGGACCGCAACAACACGATCTACACCATCCCGCCCGCCGACGCGCAGGAGTTCAAGCGCAAGGCGCGCCTGGTCGAAGTGGAGTGGGTCGAAGACATGAACAAGCGCGGCTATGACGGCAAGAAACTGCTGGAAGGTGCCAAAGCGCTGATCGAGAAGCATGGCAAGACCGCTGCAACGCCGGCCGCGCCCGCCAAGGCGCCAGCCAAGAAGGGCTGAAAGCGACTGCCGGCAGTGCCTGGCGGGGTTCAATCCGCTGCGCACCAGACCACAGGGCTCCGCAAGGAGCCCTTTTTTGCTTTTGAACTTAAACTTGGGCGCATGCACCGCAGCCCCATCAAGCATTGCCGCAACTGCGGCACCATCGTTGTCTACCGCCTGCCCGACGACGGCGACACCAAGGAGCGGGCCATCTGCGAGGCCTGCCAGACCGTTCACTACGAAAACCCGCTGAACGTGGTGGGCACGGTGCCGCATCTGGACGACCGCGTGCTGCTGTGCAAACGCAATATCGAGCCGCGCAAAGGCAAGTGGACCCTGCCTGCCGGCTTCATGGAACTCGGCGAAACCACGTTGCAGGGCGCGGCCCGCGAAACCGATGAGGAAGCCGGCGCCCAGTTTGAAATGGAAGCCCTGTTCAGCGTGCTCAGCGTGCCGCGTGTCGGGCAGGTGCATCTGTTCTACCGGGCGCGCTTGCTGAGCGAACAGTTCAATCCGGGCCACGAAACCATGGAAGCCCAGCTTTTTTCCGAGGATCAGATTCCGTGGGACGAGATCGCTTTCCGGACCGTTCGCGAGACCCTTCTGCGCTATTTCGCAGACCGGCGCCTGGGTCATTTCCAGGTGCACACCGTCGATATCGACTGAGCGGCCGTGCCGCACCGGGCTTGACCTTCGTCATTTTGCTGCCTGAGGACCGCCACCCCAGCGTCGATTGCGGGCTTACCCCCCGTGGTAACCCCCATAGCCCGGGTCTCCAACGTGACGGAAAACCGAGGTGCTGCCTCTAAAGCCCCCCTTTTTGCGCGAGGCCGAAGGTCAAAACTGGTACCGTATTCGTTGGATTCAACCCGGAAAGCAGTGCTCACGTGACCCAACCCGCCCCCCTGAAGGCTGACGCTTCCCCGCAGCGCCCCGCGCACCATGACGGTCCGCCGCCCAGCCCTTGGCTGCTGGCCATGGAATTTCGCGCGGCCTGGGAACTGGGCGCGATCCTGCCGGCCTGGCCGCTGCTGCAGCGCGCCCCCCGAGGCGACGGCCATCCCGTCATCGTGTTCCCCGGTCTCTCCGCTGCCGACGGGTCGACCACGCCCCTGCGCAGCTATCTGGCCACCCGCAACTACGCCGTCACCGGCTGGAACCAGGGCCACAATTTCGGCCCGCGCGCTGGCGTCCTTGAAGCCGCGTCCCACCAGGTCCGCGAAACCTGGCTCTCGGCCGGCAAGAGGAAGGTCAGCCTGATCGGCTGGAGCCTGGGTGGCATCTACGCACGCGAACTGGCCAAGCTGCACCCCGAACTGGTGCGCGGGGTCATCACCCTGGGCACACCGTTTTCGGGTGCCCCCGAGAGCACCAACGCCTGGCGCCTTTTCCGGCTGACCAGCGGTCGCGACATCAAGAGCGAGACCGGGCGTTTCGACCTGCCCGTGGCCCCACCCGTGCCGACCACCAGCGTCTTCTCGCGCACCGACGGCATCGTCGCCTGGCAGGGCAGCCTCCAGGCACCCAGCAAAGCCAACCCCAATACAGAAAACATCGAGGTCATTGCCAGCCATCTGGGCATCGGCATGAACCCCAGCGCTTTCTGGGCCGTGGCCGACCGCCTGGCCCAGCCCGAGGATGCGTGGCAACCCTTTGCGCGCAAGGGCGGCCTGCACGGGCTGTTCTACCCGGACCCGTTGCGCTGAGCGCCCCCGTTCACCACCGCCCCAAGACAAAGCGCCTGCAGGCTCAAACCTGCAGGCGCTTTATATTTGATAGCAATCAAGGACCTATTCACGCTGGGAATGGCCTCATTTCATCAATTTCAGGCGTGATCCTTCTTGTAGTTGGCAATGCCTTCCAGGATTTCCTGGTGGGCCGCCTCCGGGCCTTCCCAGCCCAGGATCTTGACCCACTTGCCCACTTCCAGGTCCTTGTAGTGCTCGAAGAAGTGGGCGATGGTCTTCAACCGGATCGGGCTCAGGTCCTCAGGCTTCTGCCAGCGGGTGTAGAGCGACAGGATCTTGTCGATCGGCACCGCCAGCACCTTGCCGTCCACGCCGGCTTCGTCTTCCATCTTCAGGATGCCAATGGCCCGGCAGGTCACGACCACGCCGGGAATCAGCGGCACCGGGGTGATCACCAGCACATCCACCGGATCGCCATCCCCGCTGATGGTCTGTGGCACATAGCCGTAGTTGGTGGGGTAATGCATGGCCGTGCTCATGAAACGGTCCACGAAGATGGCGTGGGTGTCGTGGTCCACCTCGTACTTCACAGGGTCGGCGTTCATCGGGATTTCGATGATCACGTTGAATTCATGCGGGGCCTTGGGGCCCGGGGTGACGTTGTCGAGGGACATGGGAGCGGTCTCCGGAGTTTGAGATGAATCAGAAAATGCGTTTTCGCCCTAGGATTAACCCTTATTTTACTTTCACCGGCCTTGCGCAGGCCCGGGAAACGGGGAGATTTCAAGTTACATTGCGTCGGTTGGCCAATTGACTCCCCAGGTTGGGAGCGAGGAAGCAACGCAGCGGGGGTCCCTCCAAGGCGTTGAACCCCTTCCACGCGAAACAACGATTCGAGGAGTAACACATGACAGGCAACTCGGCGCTCATTCTGGCGCTTGTCTGCGGTCTCATTGCCGTGATCTACGGCTTCTGGGCACGCGGATGGATTCTTTCCCAGGACGCGGGCAACGCCCGCATGCAGGAGATCGCGGCAGCCATCCAGGCCGGCGCGGCAGCCTACCTGGCCCGGCAATACAAGACCATCGCCCTTGTCGGCGTCGTGCTGACGGTGCTGATCGGCGTGTTCCTGGACCGCACCACGGCCGTCGGCTTCGTCATCGGCGCCTTCCTGTCGGGGGCCTGCGGCTTCATCGGCATGAACGTTTCGGTGCGCGCCAACGTGCGCACCGCGCAGGCCGCCACCCGCGGCATCGGCCCGGCGCTGGACGTGGCCTTTCGTGGCGGCGCCATCACCGGCATGCTGGTGGTGGGCCTGGGGCTGCTGGGTGTCACCGCCTTCTTCTGGTTCCTGGTGGGCAACGGCAACCTCACGCCCGACCGCAAGTTGTCTGACCTGCTGAACCCGCTGATCGGCTTTGCCTTCGGATCCTCGCTGATCTCGATCTTCGCGCGGCTGGGTGGCGGCATCTTTACCAAAGGCGCTGACGTCGGCGCAGACCTCGTGGGCAAGGTCGAAGCCGGCATCCCCGAGGACGACCCGCGCAACCCTGCTGTGATCGCCGACAACGTCGGTGACAACGTCGGCGACTGCGCCGGCATGGCCGCCGACCTGTTCGAGACCTATGCCGTGACGCTGATCGCCACCATGGTGCTGGGCGCGTTGCTGGTGGCCGCGGCCCCGATGAACGCGGTTCTCTACCCGCTGACCCTGGGCGCGGTGTCCATCGTCGCCTCCATCATCGGCTGCTTCTTCGTCAAGGCCTCACCCGGCATGACCAACGTGATGCCGGCCCTGTACAAGGGCCTGGCCGTGGCTGGCGTGCTGTCGTTGGTCGCCTTCTATGGCGTCACCATGTGGATCATGCCCGACAACGCCATCACCGCCAGCGGCAGCCAGATGAGGTTGTTCGGCGCCTGCGCCGTTGGCCTGGTGCTGACCGCCGCCCTGGTGTGGATCACCGAGTTCTACACCGGTACGCAGTACTCGCCCGTGCAGCACATCGCGCAGGCCTCCACCACAGGCCACGGCACCAACATCATTGCCGGCCTGGGCGTGTCCATGCGCTCCACCGCCTGGCCCGTGCTGTTCGTCTGCATGGCCATCATCGCGTCCTACGCGCTGGCTGGCCTGTATGGCATTGCCGTGGCCGCCACGTCCATGCTGAGCATGGCCGGCATCGTCGTGGCGCTGGACGCCTACGGCCCGATCACCGACAACGCCGGCGGCATCGCCGAGATGGCCGAAATGCCCGCCAGCGTGCGCGACATCACCGACCCGCTGGACGCCGTGGGCAACACCACCAAGGCCGTGACAAAGGGCTACGCCATCGGTTCGGCCGGTCTGGCCGCGCTGGTGCTTTTCGCCGACTACACCCACAAGCTGGAGAGCTACGGACGGGCCATCAGCTTCGACCTGAGCGACCCGATGGTCATCGTCGGCCTGTTCATCGGCGGCATGATTCCCTACCTGTTCGGCGCCATGGCGATGGAGGCCGTGGGCCGCGCTGCGGGCAGCGTGGTGGTCGAAGTGCGCCGCCAGTTCCGCGAGATCAAGGGCATCATGGAAGGCACCGCCAAGCCGGAGTATGGTGTTGCCGTGGACATGCTGACCAAGGCCGCGATCAAGGAAATGATGATCCCGTCGCTGCTGCCGGTGGTGGTGCCGATCCTGGTCGGCCTGATCCTCGGTCCGAAGGCGCTGGGCGGCCTGCTGATGGGCACCATCGTGACCGGCCTGTTCGTGGCGATCTCCATGTGCACTGGCGGCGGCGCCTGGGACAACGCAAAGAAATACATCGAAGACGGCCATCACGGCGGCAAGGGCAGCGAGGCGCACAAGGCCGCCGTGACCGGCGACACCGTGGGCGACCCCTACAAGGACACCGCCGGCCCCGCGATCAACCCGCTGATCAAGATCATCAACATCGTGGCGCTGCTGATCGTGCCGCTGGTGGTGAAGGTACATGGCGGTGACGCTCCGGCAGCCGCCCATGCAGCACCCGTTGCGGTCACGGCCATGGCCGCGGGCGCAATGACCGCGGCGCCGTCGGCAGCGGCTGCTGCGGCCGCGGGCGCCACCACCGAGCGTTCTGACAATGCCATGCAGGCCGCCGCCCAGGCTGCCTCCGACGCGGCCTCGGTCAAGGTCGACGGCGGCGTGGTCAAGTTCTTCTTTGCCATTGGCAAGGCCGAACTCGCCAAGGACGGCGCGCTGGCGCTGACCGACATCCTGGTCGGCGTGAAAGCCGGCAAGAAAGCGGTGATCAGCGGTTATGTGGACGCCACAGGTGACGCGGCGAAGAACGCCGAGATCGCCAAACAGCGTGCGTTTGCCGTGCGCGATCTGCTCAAGAGCTCGGGTGTCGCCGACGACAAGATCGAGCTCAAGAAGCCCGAAGACATCAAGGCCGGCGCGGGTGCCGACGCGCGCCGGGTGGAAGTGACGCTGATGTAGGTCGTCTCGGCTGCCGAGAACAAGCCCGCACGAGCGGGCTTTTTTCATGCCTGCACCCCTGATGGCTCAGCCCAATCAACAATCTCGGCGCACCAGCCCCGGCCATCGTCCGGCACCTAGGCCGCGCCGGCGGGCAAACTGCGCCAGTATCGCCACAGCAACCCGCCCATCGCCAGCAGACTGAAGGCCGCACCGGCGGCAAAGGTGGCCGGTGCGCCCAGGCCCTGCCACAGCAGGCCCGCCACCACGCTGGCGGCCAGCATGGCCAGGCCGCTCATGAGGTTGAAGAACCCGTAGGCGGTGCCCCGCAGGTCGGCCGGCGCCACGTCGGCCACCATCGCCGCCAGCAGCCCCTGCGTCATGCCCATGTGTACGCCCCACAGCGCGACGCCGGCGAGCATGGCGGCCCAATGGCTGCTGACGGCCAGCACCACGTCCGCAGCCACCAGCACGCCAAGGCCCCAGAGCAGCAGCCGGTTGTGCGACATGCTGTCGGACAGCTTGCCAAAGGGGTAAGCGCTGGCCGCATAGACCAGGTTCATCGCCACCATCACCAGGGGCACCAGCGCCACGGCCACACCTGTCTGCTCGGCCCGCAGCACCAGAAAGGCCTCCGAAAACCGCGCCAGCGTGAACACCGTGCCAATACCCACGACCCACCAGTAGGCGGGGCTCAGGCGCATGAGGTTCTCGCGCGAAATCGGGTTGACCCGCACCGCCCCCGGCGCGCGCTGCGGCTCCCGCACGCCAAACACAAGCAGCAGCACGGCCAGCGCCGCCGGAATCACGGCGACGGCAAACACCGCCCGGTAGTCATTGGCCCACAGCAGCATCAGGCCCACCGCCAGCAAGGGGCCGGTGAAGGCCCCCACGGTGTCGAGCGACTGACGCAGGCCGAACGCGGCACCGCGCTGCTCGGGCGGCGTGATATCGGCGACCAAGGCATCGCGTGGCGCGCCGCGAATGCCCTTGCCGACTCGGTCCAGCATGCGCGCCGAAAAGATCAGCCCCGGGCCTGAGGCCAGCGCGAACAGTGGCTTGGTCAACGCGCCCAGCCCGTAGCCGATCACCGCGAGCGTCTTGCGTTTTCCGAAATAGTCGCTGATGACGCCGGAAAACACCTTGGTGATCAAGGCCGTGGCCTCGGCCAGCCCCTCGATCAGTCCGACCACCGCGACGCTCACACCGAGCGAGCCGACCATGAACAGCGGCAGCAGGCTGTGGACCATTTCGGACGAAATGTCCATCAGCAGGCTGACGAAGCCCAACGCCCAGATGCTGGCTGGCAAGCGACGCAGCGGAACCGGCGGGCCGTCCGGTGATGAAGGTGGCGTTGACGGGTTCATGAAAGCGGCCTGAAACCTTGAGACTACTCATGCTAACCCGATGCGGCCTCTGGTTGCATACCCTGCCCTGCGGGTTTGCGTCAAAATGAAGCCATGCAGCTCAATTACATCGCCAACGCCTCCACGCCCTCCTCGTCCGGCCGCACGATCCCGGTGATCGACCCGTCCGACGGCCAGGTTTTCGACGAGATCCAGCGCAGCAGCGCCCAGGACATCGATGCCGCCGTGCACGCCGCGCGCCAGTGCTTCGACGCAGTCTGGTGCAAGGTCAGCGCCGCCGAGCGCGGCCGCCTGCTGATGAAGCTGTCGGCCAAAGTGGCCGAGCACGCCGACGAACTCGCCGCCATCGAGCAGCGCGACTGCGGCAAGCCGACCAAACAGGCTAAGGCCGACGCGCTGGCGCTGGTGCGCTACTTCGAGTACTACGCCGGCGCCTGCGACAAGCTGCACGGCGAGACCATCCCCTACCAGGACGGCTACAGCGTGCTGACCTGGCGCGAGCCGCATGGCGTGACCGGGCACATCATCCCCTGGAACTACCCGATGCAGATCTTCGGGCGCAGCGTGGGGGGTGCGCTGGCCGCCGGCAACGTGAGCGTGGTCAAGCCCGCCGAAGACGCCTGCCTGAGCCTGATCCGGGTGGCGCAGCTCGCGGCCGAGGTCGGCTTTCCGGCCGGCGCGATCAATATCGTCACCGGCTACGGCCACGAGGTGGGCGATGCGCTGGCGCGCCACCCGGGCATCGACCACATCAGCTTCACCGGCAGCCCGGGCGTGGGCACGATCATCCAGCAGGTCGCGGCCGAGCGCCATTGCCCGGTCACGCTGGAGCTCGGCGGCAAGAGCCCGCAGATCATCTTTGCCGACGCCGACCTCGACGCGGCCATCCCCATGGTCATCAACGCGATCGTGCAGAACGCCGGCCAGACCTGCAGCGCCGGCTCGCGCGTGCTGATCGACGAACTGATCTACGAGCCGCTGCTGGAGCGCCTGGGCCAGGCGTTCGAGAAGCTGCGCGTCGGCCCGGCCATCCTGGACCTGGACGTCGGCCCGCTGATCCGTGCCAGCCAGCAGCAGCGCGTGTGGGACTTCCTCAGCGACGCCCAGGTGGCTGGCATCCCGATGGTGGCGCAAGGCCAGATCGTGGACGAGGCGCCCGAGACCGGCTACTACCAGGCCCCCACCCTGCTGCGCGATGTGCCGGTGACGCACCGCCTGGCGCAGGAGGAGGTCTTCGGCCCGGTGCTGTCGGCCATGAGCTTTCGTGACGAGGACCATGCCGTGGAGCTGGCCAACGCCACGAAGTTCGGCCTGGTCGCCGGCGTCTGGACGCGCGACGGCGCGCGGCAGTTCCGCATGGCCAGGCGCGTGAAAAGCGGCCAGGTCTTCATCAACAACTATGGCGCGGGCGGCGGCGTGGAACTGCCGTTCGGCGGTGTGAAGTCCTCGGGCTACGGGCGCGAAAAAGGTTTCGAGGCGCTGCTCGGGTTCACCACACTGAAGACCGTGGCGATCCGGCACGGCTGAACGGTCCCAAGGCCCGCCAACGCCCTTCCCACCAGTAAATTTAAATGAAAACGGCCATTCCCCAGCGTGGAATGGACATCATTCGCTATCACTTCAGAAGCACACAGGAGACTTCATCATGCGCGTCAAGAACAAATCCATCATCGTGACGGGCGCCGGCGGCGGCATCGGTGAGGGCATCGCCCTGCGGCTGGCGGCCGAAGGCGCGCGCGTCATCGTGAACGACATCAACGAGGCGCTGGGCAACAAGGTGGTCGAGGAGATCCTGCGCGCCGGCGGCGATGCAGCGTTCTTCAAGGCC
>Ga0209254_10004439_pt1 | contig 12842 bp, 13 predicted proteins | sample FrelakmetDIP11DI_FD_187148 | JGI IMG/M metagenome (GOLD analysis project Ga0209254, IMG submission 187148) | Freshwater lake sediment microbial communities from the University of Notre Dame, USA, for methane emissions studies - DIP11 DI (SPAdes)... | ecosystem: Environmental > Aquatic >...
GGGGATGATTACATCAACCATCCAGATCACCGTGCTGCCGCCCAGGCTGCCCTGGATGCTGCTTTCCCAGCTGCCGGTCAGCCCAACTTGTTTGAAGAGTTAGCTGAAGAAGGTCTCACCGCCCATAAAGTACGCAAGGTGTACGCCCACGTATGGGAAAAGGCGGATGTTTTTGTAAACATTGAAGACACCATCGATATCAAGATTGCCGCGTTGCGCCTCCATAAAAGCCAGATGAAAGACTGGGATCCGGAGCCAATGATTAAGGAATGGGCCTCCGGTACTGCCAGGGGAAAAGAGATGCAGTATGCTGAAGGATTTAAAGTCGTTACCCTGGTGGATGATGAAGCCTGGGCAAAAAGGAAAAGTGTATAGCTCATCCTCTTTCGGATAAATTCCAACTGGTAAATATGCTAAAATCGCTTTCAATATGACTCGTATTGTCTTCTTGGGTTCGCCTGAATTCGCCGTTCCAACTTTGCGTAAGTTGAATGAGCAATTTCTTGTTGTTGGAGTTGTCACCCAGCCCGACCGTCCATCCGGTCGCGGTCAAACACTAAAATCGCCACCTGTCAAACAAATTGCCAGTGAAATAAACCTTCCGGTGATTCAGCCTCGCAAAATCAGTGAGCTGGCGGCTTTGCACCAATTACACGCGTGGGCTCCCGATATAATCGTCGTCACTGCTTTCGGTCAGATCCTGCGCTCCGAAGTGCTGGACCTGCCCATTTACGGCTGCGTAAACGTACATGCCTCCCTCCTGCCTCGCTGGCGTGGAGCAGCCCCCATCCAGGCTGCCATCCTGAATGGGGATGAGCAAACAGGCATAACCATCATGCGCATGGATCCCGGGATAGACACTGGCTTGATATTAAACCAGGTACCCATCCAACTTAGTGGGGCAGAAACTGCTGGCGCACTCAGTTCAACATTATCCAACCTGGGTGCTGATCTGTTGATAAAAACCCTGCCTGGCTACCTGGATGGCTCCCTTGCTCCCATTCCTCAAGATGACTCGCTCGCCACATATGCGCCGATGATCAAAAAGGAAGCGGGTCTGCTGGATTTTTCTCAACCAGCCCCAGTTCTGGAGAGAAAAGTCAGGGCGTTCGATCCATGGCCGGGGGCATATACTTTTTGGAACAACGGCATGTTGAAGATTCATCGCACCCATTTTTCCGAAGGCCTTCTTGCACCTCCAGGAAAAAGGATTATTCGCGAGAACCTACCTGCATATACCACTGGACAGGGAATCCTGGTTATTGATAACCTCCAGCCTGCCGGTAAAAATCCGATGGATGGTAAGACATTTCTGCGTGGTGCCCGTGGCTGGGAGGAATAAATTTTACATCTATGATCAAACTTATACATACCTCCAACATCTTCTGCTTTACCATACTCCGGCATGGAGAATCCCAGGGAAATTATGAGGGCAGGCACCAGGGTCAGGCTGATTTTCCCCTGACAGACCTTGGTAGGCAGCAGACCAGGGCTCTGGTTGAGCGCTGGAAATCTGAACAAAAGGATTTTAACCTGATCATCTCCAGCCCATTAGCTCGGGCACGTGAGACTGCTGAAATAATATCTTCCGAGATGGGTTTTCCCATAGAGTTGGATCCTTTATGGATGGAGCGGAACAACGGGTTGATGGCAGGACTCAGCCCCGAGGAAGTTCGTGATACCTTGCCACAACCAGAATTCATCCACCCCTATCAGGCCATTGGTCAAACAGGCGAGAGCCAATGGGAGCTCTACCTGCGGGCAGGGAAAGCTGTACAAAGCTTAATCAATCGCCCTCCTGGCAGCTATCTGGTTGTATCACATGGTGGCTTACTGAATATGTTCTTTTATGCGGTCCTTGGTATCGCCCCACAACCCAACTTTCATGGACCTCGGTTTCGATTCAATAACACTGCTTTTGCCACCTTACATTACAATCCTTCATCCCATCGCTGGTATATCATTGGCGTAAATGACCACCTTCACTGGAAGTTTAAGGAAGCATGAAATGCACAACCGCATTACCCATATATGGAGTTATTTTTCTGTAATAACGTGCGTAATTATCCAAATCCGGTCAGAATACCCATCATGTCCATAAAATTTCCACTCCAGGCACCTGATAACAGCCCAATTCTCCATTTTGGTTGTACTGGCTATGCGCAAACCGCCTGTAATTCTACTCTAACCCATTCAGCATTCTCTCACATTTTAAGGTTGTAAAACTTTCATTGAAAAAGGTCAAAACTATTGGCTGATCGATTGAATTGGCTTGTCTTTGGCGCTGGGGCGATTGGCACTTATGTCGGCGGCAGCCTGCTTTTACAAGGTCATAAGGTCGTCTTCTTGGACCAGCCTGAGGCAGCCACCGAGATCCTTGAGAATGGACTCAAGCTTAATCTTCATGGTCAGGAAAACCGTATCATCCACCCGGTTATTTATACCACCCTGCCAGGAGCATTCTCCCACACCTCATTCGACATTGCAGTATTTGCCTTGAAGTCCTACGACACACAATCTTTTTTGGAGGTGATGAAGCCTTTTGCTGATCATATCCCTCCCGTTCTATGCTTGCAAAATGGGGTTGAAAATGAGCCTGCGATTGAATCAGCAATCGGCACAGAAAAGGTGATTGCTGGAACAGTGACCAGTGCCATTCGTCGTCGTGCTCCCGGAGATATTCTCCTCGAACGTTTACGCGGTATGGGAATTTCCGATACGCACTCACTTTCCAATAAAATTGTTCCCCTCCTAACCGAGGCTGGTCTAAATGCAAAGCTTTATTCCTCGGCAACATCCATGAAATGGTCAAAAATGCTGACCAATTTGTTGGCGAATGCATCCTCTGCAATATTGGATATGCCTCCAATCGAAATTCTCGGTCACCCTGATCTGTATCGTGTGGAAATTACTCAGCTTCGTGAAGCCACCGCTGTCATGCGTGCCCACAACATACCCATCATCGATTTGCCAGGCACTCCAATTCGGTTATTTGCCTGGGCGATCGATAGCCTGCCGCTTTGGCTGTCCCGAATATTTCTCACCCGTATTGCCGGGAAAGGCAGGGGGAAAAAGATGCCCTCCTTCCACATCGATCTGTATTCTGGTAGTCGTCAAAGTGAAGTGGATTATTTGAATGGTGCTGTCGTCCGCTTTGGAGAGCAGCGGGGCGTCCCTACCCCGGTAAACCGCTGGCTGAACCAGACTTTGCTTGATTTGACCCTGGATAATCTTTCCCTGGATAGCTATACACGCCAGCCAGAAAAATATATAACGGATTGTCTCTCATTCTCAGAGGCAAAGTAATTTAGTTTTTAGTTTACCACTCCATAGTATAAAGGCAGAGGTTTAACTGGTTCTTCACTCCATCGATGGGCTGCCAACATTTTCTGTCTTGCCAATTCGAGTTTTTCCTCATCGTTTGCATGCAGGGTGAACAATACATCTCCTAGGTTCACTTTATCCCCCACCTTGTGATGCACGATAACACCCACGGCGTAATCTATTGGGTCACCTTTCCGTTCCCTGCCACCACCCAGTAATACCGCGGTTTCCCCCGCCTCCCGGGCATTGACCTCTGCTAAGTAACCACTTCGAGGAGTCTTTATGGCTTGTATCAACCGGGCTTTTTCCAATAAACCTGGGTCATCCACGAAACGAATATCTCCACCCTGTGCCTGGATGAAGTCACGAAATTTAATCAAGGCTCTTCCCGATTCCAGAGCTTCTTCAGCCATCTTCTTACCCACTAGCTCATCTTTAGCCAACCCTCCCAGGGTAAGCATAAAACCGGATACCACAAGGCAGTGCTCTCGAAAATCATCCAGCCCATGCCCCTTAAGAGTATCCAACGCTTCTTGCAACTCGAGTGAATTTCCGACTGCCTGTCCTAACGGTTGGTTCATGTCTGATAGGATAGCCACAGTTTTCCTGTCAACTAATCTACCAATTTCAACCATCAACTCAGCTAATTTTCGGCCGTCTTCCAGGTTCGTCATGAATGCCCCTTGACCAACTTTCACATCCAGCAGAATCGCTAGCGCCCCAGCGGCAATTTTCTTGCTCATGATTGAAGATGCGATTAACGGAATGGATTGGACTGTACCGGTCACATCCCGTAAGGCATATAGCTTGCCATCCGCAGGTGCCAGGTCTGCACTCTGACCGGTAAGCACGAGACCGATGCTTTTCAGCTGATGAATGAATTCATCCGTGGTCAGGTTAATCCGAAAACCTGGGATGGACTCCAACTTATCCAAGGTTCCCCCACTGAATCCCAATCCCCTTCCGGACATTTTTCCCACCGCTAAACCACAGGAAGCAACCGTTGGTGCAACAACCAGGCTGGTCTTATCACCAACTCCCCCAGTGGAGTGTTTATCTACAGCAATCGGCACAACCTTTGAGAGGTCGAGGATTTCCCCAGAACGTGCCATGGCAAGTGTAAGTTCGGTTGTTTCTTGCGTGGTCATACCATTGATCAGGATTGCCATCGCTAACGCAGATGCCTGGTAGTCAGGGATATCCCCTTTGGTGTATCCCTGGATGAAGAAATCAATTTCCGCCCCTGAAAGCTCGCCTTTTTCCCGTTTCTTGATGATGATATCTACCATGCGCATGGAAAATTTTCTCCCAATTACCAGATTATAACCCAGGCTAAACCCATCACCCATTTCTCCTATGCTAAGAAAACGAGACTACTTTAAAGACTTAGTAGCGCTCTTCCAAATATTATCAAACATACCCACCGTCAACCTTCCAGTCTGGGTGTTTTGCCGGCTTGGATGGTAGGATGCTAAAAGCCAGGATTTTCCTTCATTCAGCTCGAAAAAGGCACCATGCTTAAATTTATACTGCGCCACATCAACGCCCTTGCTTCGATAGATGGATAAGATATTCTCAAATGCGATCCTGCCTAGTGCAATAAAACCATGCAGATTCGGCATTAATTCAATCTCTTCAACGAGATAAGGTAGACAATTATTCATTTCTGATCTGCTCGGTTTATTACCCGGTGGGACGCACCTGCAAACTGCGGAAATGAGCAAATCATTTAGCCTCATCCCATCATCTTGCATGTACGATTTTGGTTGGTTGGCGAACCCATTATTATACAAAGCAGAATAGAGGAACACACCTGAAGAATCTCCAGTGAACATTCTCCCAGTGCGGTTGGAGCCGTGTGCTCCAGGTGCCAGGCCAACCACAAGGATTCGACCATGGAAATCTCCAAATGCTGGTACGGGCTTTCCCCAATACTCCCAATCCATATATGCGCGTTTCTTTGTTCTGGCAACACTTTCCCGATATTCAACCAGGCGTGGACATTTTCTGCAACTGGTAATTTTGTTATTCAGATCATCAATATTGTTCATATAACTTGGGTTTCTTAAGGTAATGACTTCAGATATATCAAATGATCAGCATGGCATCGCCAAAGGAGTAGAAGCGATAATTAGCTTGCTTGGCAATTTTATATGCATTCATGATATTCTCGCGTCCCGCTAGTGCACTCACCAACATGATCAGAGTCGATCGTGGCAGATGGAAATTTGTGATCATCCCATCGATTACTTGAAATTTATAACCTGGTAAGATAAACAAATCTGTTGAGCCTTCAAATGCTTGCAATTTTCCTTTCACCGCTGCGCTTTCCAGTGTGCGGACACTTGTCGTACCAACGGCGATAACCCTGCCGCCCTTATTTTTTACCTGGTTTATCACGTCAGCAGTTACAGCTGTCACCTGGCACCATTCCGTATGGATTTTGTGTTCCTGTGGATCCCCCTCATTGACAGGAGCAAAAGTATCCAATCCAACATGTAAGGTTACCATTGCGAAATGGATTCCATACTCCTTTAATTGGGCAATTAATTCACCTGTAAAATGTAATCCAGCTGTCGGTGCTGCTGCTGAGCCTGGTTTTATTGCGTAAACAGTTTGGTACCGTTCTGGGTCAGTCAACTTTAGATGGATATAGGGCGGCAGGGGTACATGTCCAATTTTGTCGAAAAATGGTTCCAGCGGCTGGTCAAATCTGATTAACCGCTCAGATCCCTCCAATTCTTCTATGATGACACCCTTCGGAACATTTTCCACCGTATCGCCTGACTGAACTTGTAACTGTTTTCCCACGATTAAGCCCTTACCTCCAACGAGAGCTTCCCATGTTAGCTCATCCCGCTTTCTAAGTAAGAGCAGCTCAACCTTACCCCCAGTGGCTATTTTTCGAGCGAACAAGCGGGCAGGGATAACTTTGGTCTCGTTTAATACCAGCATATCACCGGGCTTGAGATAATCTCCGATATTTAAGAAGCTTCCGTGTTGAATTTCACCAGAATAAGGATCCAGGATTAATAAGCGAGAGTGATCCCTTTGCTCTAAAGGGGATTGTGCAATGAATTTTGCTGGAAGCTCGTAATCAAAGTCTGATGTTCGCAACAAAGATCCTTACTTGTGCCCCATATATCGCGAAATGATCGTGAGGATTACACTTAGAACAATCGAAAGGAATATGGATGTAGCTAGCGGAATGATACAGGTGATATTTTTCCCCTGAATTACAAAGTCTCCAGGTAATTTTCCCAGGGGTATATTAATTCGGGAAGCGATATAGGTGATTCCCCCGAGGACCAAGAATATGACCCCAATTATTAGAAAAATCCTTGTGAGATTGGGAACCATCCTATTCCTTGTTGTGAAATTAAAAGTAAATATTGATCTAGAACAACTTAACCTGTCCATCTGCAGGCACTGGGATACCCAAATGCTCATAAGCCAATGCCGTTGCCATGCGTCCATGGGAAGTGCGTTCCAGATACCCCAATTGCAATAAATACGGCTCAACCACATCCATGATTGTATCTGGTTCCTCGCTGATCGATGCTGCGATGGTACTTAAGCCAACAGGTCCTCCCCGGTATTTTTCGATGACCGTGGTCAGCACCCTTCGATCCAATTCATCTAAGCCCATCATATCCACATTGAGCAAATCCAGCGCATCACGCGCAATTAGCCTGGAGATGGTACCATCCGCACGTACCTGTGCAAAATCCCGCACTCGCCGCAATAAACGCAGTGCTACCCTCGGTGTTCCCCGGCCTCGCTTGGCAATCTCATCAACACCCTCATCGTCAGAAATCACATTCAATGTTCTGCAAGCACGGGAAACGATCATACGCATCGCTTCTATGCTATAAAAGTCAAGATGATAGAGTGCACCAAACCTAGACCGTAATGGTGCGGTTAGCAATGCCAGGCGGGTTGTGGCACCAATGACCGTGAAACGAGGTAGCTTTAATCGGATTGAGCGAGCTGAAGGACCTTTACCAATAATGATATCCAGTGCATAATCTTCCATGGCAGGGTATAACACTTCCTCGACCGCTCGACCAAGGCGATGCACCTCATCAATGAATAAAATATCACCAATCCGAAGATTAGTAAGTATCGCAGCCAGATCTCCAGCCCGTTCAATCGCTGGTCCAGAAGTGATCTTGATATTGACGCTCATTTCATTTGCCAGAATGTGAGCCAAGGTGGTTTTTCCGAGTCCTGGTGGACCATAGAATAAAACATGATCCAAAGGATCGCCGCGCTTCTGAGCAGCTTCAATTAATATTGCCAGGTTTTCTTTCACCCGTTCCTGGCCAATCAGATCGTTTAATGTGCGCGGCCGTAAAGCCATATCAAGCCGGTCATCTGGTAATGACTCAGGATTTAACAGGCGAGGTGACTTGTCATTCATAAACGTGATTATAACCTAAACAGAATAAGTACTATAATTCCATCATCCTATTTCTGGAGTTAAATTGAATGGCGACTATCTTTCCCTCTTCGCATCCCTTAGTAGCGCATAAATTATCATTATTGCGGGATAAAGAGACCGAACCGAAGAAATTCCGCGAGCTTATACGGGAGATTTCTGCCTTGCTTGCCTATGAAGCGACAAGCGATCTTGAACTATATCAAGTAAATATCTCCACTCCTTTGGCTATTGCTAAGGGAAATGTGCTGGCTGAGAAAATCGGACTTGTTCCTATCTTACGTGCTGGCTTGGGAATGGTTGAAGGTTTGTGGAACTTGATGCCGTCTGCAGAGGTGTGGCATATTGGACTCTATCGAGACGAAACAACATTGAAACCGGTTTCCTATTATAACAAGCTGCCCGTCGAACCGACAGTTTCCGTTTGCCTGATTCTGGATCCGATGCTCGCGACTGGTGGTTCAGCCGTGACAGCCGTGGATATTTTGAAACGCTGGGGAGTCAGAAAGATCAAGTTTGTCGGTATCCTGGCATCGCCTCAAGGCATCGAAAACCTACAAAACCACCATCCCGATATTCCGATCCACATTGCAGGTATTGACGATGCTTTAAACGACCGTGGATATATCCTGCCCGGTCTTGGGGATGCTGGCGACCGTCAGTTTGGAACTGCTTAAGTAAATCCCGATGCGCTGCCGAAAATGTGGTGAAAAAGCGTGTATAAATATGCGCCAGCATAAGCTGGCGTTATGCAAAACTCATTTCCTGGAGTGGGTCCCTGAACAGGTCGAGCATGCCATTCAAAAATATAAAATGTTTACTCGCCAGGATCAGCTTCTTGTAGCGGTATCCGGTGGCAAGGATTCCTTGTCCTTATGGGATATCCTACAACTTCTTGGATATTCTGCTGACGGCTTGTATATTGGGCTGGGTATCGATAATGGTTTGGGCTACTCAGCAAACTCTCTTGAATTTTCCCGCAGTTTTTCCCAAGAACGGGATCTTAATTTGCATGTCGTGGATTTTCAGGAAAAATATGGAGAAACCATATCTGAGGTGGCTATGCGCACCAACCGCGGCCATTATAAACCATGCTCTGTTTGTGGACTAGCCAAGCGTCATGTGATGAATCGGATCGCTCGCCAATACAATTATTCTACCCTCCTCACCGGACATAACCTGGATGATGAAGCTGCCATCCTCTTTGGAAACACGATTAATTGGTTGGGAAATTACCTTGTACACCAATCACCTGTTCTGGTAGCTGATAAACCGGGCCTTGTCCGTAAGACTAAACCTCTTTGCCGAATGTATGAGCGCGAAATGGCTGCATATGCATTTTTACGTGGGATAAAGTATATCCATGATGAATGTCCATTCGCTAAAGATTCTACATCCATCTATCATAAGGAGCTCTTGAATAAACTGGAGACTGACCGACCAGGAGTAAAGCTTAATTTTTACCTTTCATTCCTCAGGGCAAAAAGAGATGGCTTATTTTCTCCATCTGCAGATGAGAATGCCGATTTACTTCATTCCTGCCCTGAGTGTAGTCAACCCACTTCAGCACCTGGATTATGTGCATTTTGCAGGATGTTTTCCTTGGTTGAAGATGAGGCGATTTCTAAAAACATTGAAGAATTATGAGCTCTCCCCCTAGTTGTACAAATGCGGGCAAGCGTTATTATCGATACCTGGACGTCATAACAGCCCTTTTTGTCACTGTCCTGGTATTAAGCAATATTGCATCCTCTGCTAAGATCGTCGATTGGGGATTTTCAATTTTAGGCGTGCCCATGGCTTTTGATGCTGGTACCCTGCTCTTTCCAATCAGTTACATCTTCGGTGATATCTTAACTGAAGTTTATGGCTATAAACAATCACGGCGTGTCATCTGGATTGGTTTTCTATGCCTGGTTTTAAGCTCACTGGTGTTTTGGCTTGTAAGTATCCTCCCAGGCGAAGCTACTTGGCAGCAATACGCCGGCCAGGACTCGTATGAAGCCATCCTGAAAGGTATGAGTTCCGGTGGAATTGTCCTTGCCAGCCTTCTGGGTTACTGGACTGGTGAATTTACAAATTCATTTACGTTGGCTAAAATGAAAATCATTACCAAAGGTCGTTGGTTATGGACCCGCACCATTGGCAGCACCCTCATCGGCGAGCTGGTTGATTCTCTGGTATTTATCCTGGTCGCCTCTATCTTTAGTATTTTCCCATGGAGCTTATTCACTACCCTATTAGTGACAAATTACCTGTTTAAATGTTCAATTGAAGTCATAATGACACCTGTGACATATCTGTTAGTAAATTATCTGAAACGCCATGAAAATGAAGACTATTATGACCTGGATACGAACTTTTCACCTTTCCAGATTTAAAAAAACCGGCCAGCGACAATTGCTGGCCGGTCGAGCTGTAAAAAAAAAAGTAATCTAAGCTAATTCCAGGTAACGCTCCAATTCCCAATCTGTGACTTTCATTTGATATTCTTCGATTTCTTCTAATTTTGCTCGATTAAATGTCTCATATATATCTGCCCCAAGCGCATTTCTGATCACTTCATCCGATTTCAGCTCCTGCAATGCCTCTCCTAGTGATCCAGGTAATTCAGTCACACCCAGTTCCTTACGCTCATCTTTCGTGAGCTCGTATACATTGATTTGATTGAGTGGCTTTGGGCATGGTAAACGATGATCTATTCCATCTAACGCTGCTGCTAACATGGCTGTAAATGCCAGGTACGGATTCGTGGATGGATCCGGGAAACGTAGCTCAGCTCTTGTGGATTGATCTCTTCCTGGTGACCAGCGTGGGATACGAATGAGAGCTGACCTGTTAATCTGCGCCCAACCAACATAAACCGGTGCTTCGTAACCGGGTACCAGGCGTTTGTACGAGTTGACCGTGGGGGCAACAATTGCTGCTAGAGCGCGTGCGTGCAAAAGTTGTCCGGCTATAAAGTGATATGCGAGTGGAGATAAATGAAATTCATCTTTTGGGTCTGAAAAGAGGTTTTTCCCCTGATAATCAAATAAAGATTGATGCACATGCATACCAGAGCCATTGATACCAAAAATCGGTTTCGGCATAAACGATGCGATTAATCCATGCTGGGCTGCAATTGCTTTTACCGTATATTTTAAAGTCAGTACGTTATCAGCAGTTCGCAAGGCATCGTCAAAGCGGAAATCGATCTCATGCTGACCCAATGCCACCTCATGATGGCCAGTTTCTACATCCAAGCCCATACTCTCTAGGGCATCCATTAATTCTGTTCGAACTCTGACTGCCTCATCATTGGCAGAAAAATCAAAATATCCTCCCACATCATGAGGAACTGGGTGAATACGTTCATTCCCATTCCCACCATGAAAGAGGAAAAACTCAGGTTCTGGACCAACATTATATTTAAATCCACGCTCAGAGAGTTTAGCTAATAGCTGTTTCAATGTACCGCGTGGGTCGCCCGGGAAAGGTTTCCCATCCGGTTGAAAGATTTCACAAAAAATTCGAGCGCGTCGTAGCTCAGGGAGTGTCCAAGGAAGAACTGCATATGTATCAAGGTCAAGCACCAGGCGCATATCACTTTCTTGGATTCGAGCAAAACCTTCAACGGATGAGCCGTCAAACCAGATGCCGTCGTCCAATGCATTTGCTAGGCGGGAAACTGGGATATCAACACTCTTTACAGTCCCAGTTATATCTGTGAATTGAATTGACATGAACTTTACTTCATCTTCTTTTACTCGGGCTAATAAATCTTTATTATCCATAATCTTTTTTCACCTTTCAATCATCCAAACAATTGTCCGCAATTTTATCACATCCTTAATTCCGATTAGGGGTTAACGGAATATAAACCATAATTAAAATGGAGTTGTGATGCAAAAGATAGCCATAATTACCGATACTGACTCAAGTTTACCTTTCGATTTAGCTGCACGTAATAACATATATCAGGTGCCAATAATAGTAAATTTCGGTAACGAAAGCTATGAAGCTGTTTACGCGATTAATGATTCCGATACTTTCCGCCGGATAGATAGGGAAGGGAAATTACCCACCACCGCAGCACCAGCACCAAGCAGATTTGTCTCTGCTTTTAAGAATTCTTTTGATGCAGGATCTGACCAAATCATCTGTCTTTGTGTAAGCAGTGCTGTTAGTGCCACGTATGCTGCTGCTGTTTCAGCAAAAGAATCCTTCCCTGGGCGTGATATTGCTGTAATTGATTCCACGAGTCTTTCCATGGGTTTGGGTTATATGGCTTTGGCAGCTGCGGAGGCAGCTTCGCAAGGTGCAGAATTTAATGAAATATTATCAATAATCATGGAGGTTAAAGATAGGGTCCATTTATTTGCCGCACTCTCAACACTAAAATACCTTGTAATGGGCGGTCGGGTAGGTAACATTATTGGCGGGGTTGGTACCATGTTAAATATCAAGCCCATTCTTACCATTCGAGATGGAAAACTTGAGTTATTGGAAAGGATTCGCACTCAAAAGAAAGCCTGGGAGAGAGTGATTGAGCTTTCAGCAATAACACTTGCAGATCGTCGGATAGAAAAAATGTGCATTCTGCACGTCAATGCGCTCCAGATGGCAAAAGAATTTGAGTATGAAATTCGAAGCAAAATGCAATGCCCAAGCGAAATCCTTTTTGCTGATGTCACTCCAGGATTATCCATCCATTCTGGTGCCGGGATGATTGGAACTGCATTCGTTGTAATTAAATAGGTGAACTGGTTTTTGACTATGTTCCCACCCTTGCATGAAATTTTTATTCATATTAAGTGCCCAGAAATCCCAAGGTCATGAAATCGAACGGGTTGAATATGGTCCATTAACTCAGTTTCTCCGGATTCCTTTTTATCATTCCTGTTATCATTAGCTTGATTATTGGTACTGTTGATAAGGCTAGCGCCATGGACATGCACGGTTTCCAACTATGCATGCATACCTGAATATAATAAATATGCTACCGAAGGTATGATCATACAATAAGCATCTTTGGGATATTTCTTTTAGCAGCTTCAATTCTCATGCAGTTTATCTACCACTTCGTCGGTTTCCG
>Ga0209254_10004440_pt1 | contig 12841 bp, 10 predicted proteins | sample FrelakmetDIP11DI_FD_187148 | JGI IMG/M metagenome (GOLD analysis project Ga0209254, IMG submission 187148) | Freshwater lake sediment microbial communities from the University of Notre Dame, USA, for methane emissions studies - DIP11 DI (SPAdes)... | ecosystem: Environmental > Aquatic >...
GCACGCGAGTGTTGATGCTCGGAAGGTCGGGCCCGGACGGGTATACTCGCGCGCTTGTTCCCCTGGTCGCGCCACCATGAGGCTCATCCGCGGCTTGCACAACCTGCGCCCCCGGGATCGGGGGTGCGTGGCCACCATCGGCAACTTCGACGGGGTGCACCTGGGGCACCGCGCCGTGTTCCGTCGCCTGCTCGCCAAGGGCCGGGAGTTGGACCTGCCAGCCACCGTGATCACCTTCGAGCCCCAGCCCTTGGAGTTTTTCGCCCCGGACGCCGCCCCGGCACGTCTCACGCGGCTGCGGGAGAAGCTTAAGGCCCTGTGCGAGTTTGGGATCGAGCGGGTCATGCTCTTGGAGTTCGGAACCCGCCTGGCCGCCATGGAGGCCCCGGAGTTCGTGCAGCGCCTCCTGCTCGACGGCCTGGGGGTGCGCTACCTGCTGGTCGGGGACGATTTCCGTTTCGGCCATGGGCGCGCCGGCGACTATGACCTTCTGCGCACCATGGGGCGGGACGCCACTGGGGGAGGATTTCAGGTGGAGGACCTGCACACCATCACCCACGGGGAGGAGCGCATCAGCAGCACCCGGGTCCGGGAGGCCCTGGCCCGAGGCGACCTGGAGCAGGCCCGCCACCTACTTGGGCGACCCTACCGGATGCAAGGCCGGATCGGGCACGGGGACAAGCGGGGGCGCAGCATCGGTTTCCCTACGGCGAACATCGATCTGCACCGCCGGGTAATCCCCCTGCGCGGCGTCTACGCGGTTCAGGTGCTGGGACTCTCCCCGACGCCCTGGCCGGGAGTCGCCAACATCGGCACCCGGCCCACGGTGGATGGCGGGAGCTACCGGCTGGAGGTCCACCTCTTCGACTTCGCCGGAGACCTCTACGGCCGACACTTGGAGGTGGAGTTCAGGCTCAAGCTGCGCGACGAGAAGCGCTTCGGCTCCTTCGACGAGCTGCGCCGGCAGATCGCCCTCGACGCCGCGGCGGCGCGTGAGTACCTGGGCGTGATGCCGATGATAGAGTCCGAGGCGGGTTCCCAGTGGGAGACTTCAGCGAAGGGCAACCCGAAGCATCTACCCCCAGGGTGAGCCAAGATCCCAGCTGGCCCACCCGAATCCATGTCCCATACCCTACCGGGTCGCCTGGAGTGGCTCCCGAATGAACGGAAACTGAAGCCGTGGTCGATTACAAAGACACCCTGAACCTACCCAACACCGGCTTCCCCATGAAGGCCAACCTGGCCCAGCGCGAGCCGCAGCTTCTGCAGCGCTGGGAGGCGATGGACCTCTACGGCCTAATCCGCCAGGCCCGCAAAGGGGCGGAGCAATTTATCCTCCATGACGGACCGCCCTACGCCAACGGGGAGATCCATATCGGCCACGCGGTCAACAAGGTGCTGAAGGACATCATCGTCAAGGCGCGCACCCTGGACGGTCTGGACGCCCCCTATGTGCCCGGCTGGGACTGCCATGGCCTGCCCATCGAGCTGCAGGTGGAGAAGAAGAAGGGCAAGCCGGGACATAAGATCAGCGCCGCCCAGTTCCGCGTGGCGTGCCGCGACTATGCGGCGCAGCAGGCGAACGGCCAACGGGCGGACTTCAAGCGCCTGGGTGTGCTGGGGGACTGGGAGCGCCCCTATCTGACCATGGACTTCGCCTTCGAGGCGGAGATCATCCGCTCGCTCGGGCGCATCATCGCCAACGGCCATGTGGTCAAGGGAGAGAAGCCGGTCCACTGGTGCATCGACTGCGGCTCGGCCCTGGCGGAGGCGGAGGTCGAGTACGCCGACAAGCAGTCCATCGCCATCGACGTGCGCTTCGAGGTGCTGGACCCCGAGGCCCTGGAGGTCCGCTGCCACAGCTCACCCAACGGCTGCGGCGAGGGCCCCGCCTATGTGGCGATCTGGACCACCACCCCCTGGACCCTGCCCGCCAACCAGGCGGTGGCCCTCAATCCCGAGCTGGAATACGTCATCGTCCAGGTGGAGTCTGGGAGCCACAAAGAGCGCCTGATCGTGGCCGAGGGACTGCTCAAGGACACCATGGACCGTTGGGGCTTCGAGCACCATCGGGTGATGGGCTACGGACGCGGCGTGGACTTCGAGGGGCTCAAGCTCCGCCACCCCTTCTACGATCGGGAGGTCCCCGTCATTCTCGGCGAGCACGTCACGTTGGAGGCCGGCACCGGCGCGGTCCATACCGCCCCCGGTCACGGGCTCGACGACTACATCGTCGGTCAACGCTATCACCTGCCCGTCGACAATCCGGTGGGGGGGGACGGGCGCTTCCTGCCCGGCACGCCGCTGTTCGCCGGCGAAAATGTCTTCAAGGCCAACGAGACCGTGGTGGAGACCTTGAAGGCCCACGGCTCCCTGCTCCTGGAGCAGCGCTTCACCCACAGCTATCCGCACTGCTGGCGCCACAAGACCCCCATCATCTTCCGCGCCACCCCCCAATGGTTCATCAGCATGGAGCGCCGTGGCCTGCGGGAGGCCGCCTTGCGGGAGATCCGCCAGGTGGCCTGGACGCCGGAGTGGGGCCGGAGCCGCATCGAGGGCATGGTCCAGGGGCGTCCGGACTGGTGCATCTCCCGGCAGCGCACCTGGGGGGTGCCGATTCCGCTCCTGGTCCACAAGCAGACCGGTGAGCTTCATCCCCGTACGGCCGAGCTGATCGAGTCAGTGGCGCAGCGCGTGGCGCAGAAGGGAATCGAGGCCTGGTTCGAGCTGCACCCGGCGGATCTGTTGGGCGAGGCAGAAGCCGCCGCGTACGACAAGGTCCAGGACACCCTGGACGTCTGGTTCGACTCCGGCGTCACCCACGCCTGCGTGCTGGAGCAGCGGGAGGGGCTGCGCTCCCCGGCGGACCTCTATCTGGAAGGCTCCGACCAGCATCGGGGCTGGTTTCAGTCCTCCCTGATGACCTGTGTCGCCATGCACGACCGGGCCCCTTACAAGGCCGTCCTCACCCACGGTTTCACCGTGGATGCCAAGGGCGAGAAGATGTCCAAGTCCAAGGGTAACGTGGTGCGTCCCCAGGACGTGATGAAGAGCCTGGGGGCGGATATCATCCGGCTCTGGGTCGCGGCCACCGATTACCGCGGCGAGATGAGCGTCTCCGACGAGATCCTGAAACGCACCGCCGACGCCTACCGCCGCATCCGAAACACCGCCCGCTTCCTGCTGGCCAACCTCAACGGTTTCGACCCCGCCGAGAACGCGGTGGCCCCCGCCGCCATGATCGAGCTGGACCGCTGGGTGGTGGACCGGGCGCTGCGCCTCCAGGAGGAGATCATCGAGGCCTACCGCGGCTATCAGTTCCACCTGATCTACCAGAAGATCCACAACTTCTGCGTGGTGGACCTGGGCGGCTTCTATCTCGACGTGATCAAGGACCGCCAGTACACGACGCAGGCGGATGGCCTGCCCCGGCGCTCCTGCCAGACCGCCCTCTACTATGTGGCGGAGGCCATGGTGCGCTGGCTCGCCCCCATCCTGTCTTTCACCGCGGACGAGATCTGGGGCCATCTGCCCGGCCACCGGGGCCAGACCGTCTTCGCCGAGACCTGGTACCAGGGGCTCTTCGCCCTGCCCGCCGACGATGCCTTCGACCGCGACTTCTGGGACCGGGTCCTCGCCGCCCGGGTCGCCATGGGTCCGGCACTGGAGGGCGCCCGCAAGGCCGGCCTGATCGGCTCGGGCCTGGACGCGGAGCTGGACCTCTACTGCGACGACGACCTCTACCGGACCCTGACCCGACTCGGGGAGGAGCTGCGCTTCGTCACCATCACCTCGGAGGTGCGCCTGCACGCCCTGGCCGAGCGCCCCGACACCACGGTGGCGACCGAGCTCCCCGGGCTTGCAGTGCGCGTGACCCCATCGAAACACCCCAAGTGCGTGCGCTGCTGGCACCACCGCCCCGACGTCGGCACCCACACCGACCATCCGGAGCTGTGCGGCCGCTGTGTGGAAAACGTCGCCGGCCCGGGCGAGGTACGGCGCTTCGCTTAGAGTGCGCCGCACGCGTTCTCGCAGCCCCACCGGTCAGTGACTGGGTCATACTCGAATGCTGGAAACACGCAACCATCAGGACAAGCCATGGAGCTCTCTGCCGTTTTGACGCCCGCGCCCGAAGGCGGGTACGTCGCCTTCAACCCCGAGACCGGCACCACGACCCAAGGGGAGACGGTCGAGGAGGCCCTTGCCAACCTGCAAGAGGCCACCGAGCTCTACCTGGAGGAGTTTCCCCTGCAAGTGACGGCGCGCCCGCTGATGACCACCTTCCACGTGGCGGAGCATGCCTAAGCTACCCGTCGTCTCCGGTGCGGAAGCGATCAGGGCACTGGAGAGGCTTGGATTCATGGTGGTTCGGCAGCGCGGTAGTCATATCGTCCTTCGCCGCGGCGCGAGCGGCTGCGTCGTGCCCAACCACCGCGAGATCAAGCCGGGCACCCTGGCCGGGGTACTTAAGCAGGCCGGCGTTTCCGCGGACGAATTTGCCGGCGCGCTGTGAGCGGCACTCTGCCGCCCGGGACGCTTCCTCTTGTCCAGCACCAAAGACCGCCGCCTGGTTCCAGCACCAAGGTGTTTGGTCAGACCGCGAGGTCCTGTCGCGGCGGGGTGCCGCTCCTACCCCGGTCCAGCGCCGCCGGGAGGGGTCGATGATGGATTTCAGGCGCTTCGGATTCTTCGCGGACTGACCTCAGGATTGGGAATGAAACACTGGCTCTGGCTCTCGCTGATCGTGGTCCTGCTGGACCAGGCCACCAAGTGGCTGGTGATGACGGGGCTCGAGCCCTTCGAGGTGGTCGAGATCGTCCCCAACGTGAATCTGACCCTCATGTTCAACCCGGGGGCGGCCTTCAGCTTTCTGGCCGAGGCGGGTGGCTGGCAGCGCTGGCTGTTCGCCGCCTTCGCCCTGGGCATCAGTGGGGCCCTGGTGGTTTGGCTCCTGAGGCTTCAATCCGGCGAGCGGGCTCTGGCACTCGCCCTGGCCCTGATCATCGGCGGGGCCATCGGAAACCTGATCGATCGGGTGCTGCTGGGTCACGTCATCGACTTCGTCCAGGTCTATCTGCCCTTCATCCCCCTGGCGATGTTCAACCCCTGGCCGGCCTTCAACGTGGCGGACAGCGCCATCAGCGTCGGTGTGGTCATACTGCTGATCGCCACCCTGGTCACCCCGGACGAGCGACCGGCCCATTCCGGCTGACCGCTTAGTCCCGCCGGTCACCTTGCCTAAGCAATTGCAAGCCACCGATTTGGTTATGATGGCGCCCCGCCCGCATCCGGCCCGGACCACGCCGAGCCCGCCCCCCTAAACCCGTCGTCTCCAGGCGCCGCTCCATGAAGATCGCCATCCTGTCTCGGGACCCCAGCCTCTACTCCACCCGGCGGCTGGTTCAAGCGGCGCGTGCCCGTGGTCATGAGGCGCGGGTCATCGACGTTCTGCGCTGCTACATGAACATCACCCCCCATGCCCCATCGATCCATTACAAAGGGGAGGATCTCGCTGAGTTCGATGCCGTGATCCCGCGCATCGGCGCCTCGGTGACCTTTTACGGCAACGCGGTGCTGCGCCAGTTCGAGATGATGGGGGTCTATCCGCTCAACGAGTCGGTGGCCATCGCCAGGGCCCGGGACAAGCTACGCTCGCTCCAGCTGCTAGCCCGCAAGGGCATCGGACTGCCGGTCACCGGCTTCGCCCATGCCCCGGACGACCTGGAGGACCTCATCAAGATGGTGGGCGGGGCACCCCTGGTCATCAAGCTCCTGGAGGGCACCCAGGGCATCGGGGTGGTGCTGGCGGAGAACGAGAACGCGGCCAAGAGCGTGATCGAGGCCTTCATGGGCCTCAAGGTGAACATCCTGGTCCAGGAGTACATCAAGGAGGCCCAGGGGGCGGACATCCGCTGCTTCGTGATCGGCGACAAGGTGGTGGCCGCCATGAAGCGTCAAGCAAAGCCCGGGGAGTTCCGCTCCAACCTGCACCGGGGTGGTACCGCGAGCCTGATCCGCATCACCCCCGAGGAGCGCTCCACCGCCGTGCGGGCCGCCCGGATTATCGGCCTCAACGTGGCGGGCGTGGATATCCTGCGCTCCAATCACGGGCCCGTCGTCTTGGAGGTCAACTCCACCCCGGGGCTGGAAGGGATCGAGGGGGCCACCGATAAGGACATCGCCGACCTCATCGTCGCCTTCGTGGAGAAGAACGCGGCCCTCGGCAAGACCCGGACTCGCGGTCAGGGCTGATCCAAGGCCGCGAATGGGGGACCGCTGACGACCCCGCCGCCCGCATCGGGAATCCGCGCTTCGAGGTGTCGAGGGTTTTGCTTCTGCCGTGAGCGATCCGACTCCCAGTTCCTCCGCCGACTCCGATGCCTGGGCGCCCCTGCGCCGACCGGTGTTCCGCAGCCTCTGGGTTGCCGCGCTGGTGTCGAACATCGGCACCTGGATGCAGAGCATGGGCGCGGCCTGGCTGATGACCGAGCTCACCCAGTCGCCGGCCCGGGTGGCCCTGGTGCAGGCGGCCCAGTCCCTGCCCCTGTTCCTGCTAGCGCTGCCCGCCGGGGCCCTGGCGGACATCGTCGACCGCCGCCGCCAGCTCATCGCCGCCCAGACCTGGATGCTGGTCTTCGCGGGCCTATTGACGGCCACCACCTTCGCGGGCCTCACCACCCCCGGCTGGCTGCTCACCGCCACCTTCCTGATCGGCTGCGGGGCGGCCGCCACGGTCCCCGCCTTCTCGGCCTCGATTCAGGAGCTAGTGCCCCGAGCGGAGCTACAGGCGGCGGTGGCCTTGAACGGACTCTCGATCAACGTCTCCCGGGCGGTGGGCCCGGCCCTGGCGGGGCTGATCGTGGTCTGGAGCGGAACGGCGTCGGTCTTCCTGCTCAACACCCTGTCGTTTCTCGGCGTCATCCTGGCCCTGCGGGCCTGGAAGCGGTTGCCCACCCCGGGGGACATGCCCGCCGAGCGCCTGCTGGGGGCCCTGCGCACCGGTTATCGCTATGCCCGCCACGCCCCACTGCTGCAGCGGGTGCTGCTGCGGGCCCTGGCCTTCTTCCCCTTCGCCAGCGCCGTGTGGGCCCTGCTGCCCCTGGTCGCGAGCCGGGAGCTCGGGGGGGACGCGCGGCTCTACGGGGCCCTGCTCGGCTGCATAGGGGTGGGGGCCGTCACCGCCGCCCTGCTCCTGCCCCGTATCACCCGGCGGCTCTCCCGGGACCGGCTGGTGGCGCTCGCCTCCCTCCTCTACGCGGGGGCCGTGGCATCCCTCTGGGCGCTCCCCAGTGCCTGGGCCGCGGCGCTCGCTATGCTGGTGGTCGGAGGCTGTTGGATGGCGGTTCTATCCTCGATGCAGGTGGCGGTGCAGACGGCACTCCCGCCCTGGGTCCGGGGCCGCGGACTCGCCCTGTACTGGGTGGTGCTCATGGGCTCCATGGCGGCGGGCTCGGTGGGCTGGGGCCAGGTGGCGGAGTGGATCGGGATTCGGGAGGCCCTGGCAGCCTCCGCCGTGGCCGGCGCCCTGGTCGTCCTCGCCACACTGCGGCTGCGGATCGGCGGGCACGAGGACCTGGATCTGACCCCTTCCATGCACTGGCCGACCCCGATGCCGGCGACGGAGCCAGAGCCCGACGCGGGCCCCGTCCTGGTGACGGTGGAGTACCGCGTGCGCGCCAAGCATGTCACCCGCTTCCTCAAGGCCATGCGCACGGTCCGGCGCATGCGGCTGCGCGACGGCGCGAGCTATTGGCAGATCTTCCGCGACACCGAGGACCCCGAGCGCCTGGTCGAGCACTTCGTCACCGAGTCCTGGGCCGAGCACCTGCGCCAACACGGACGGGTCACGAAGGCGGACCGGGACATCGAGCAGCGCATCCGCAGACTCCACGCCGGGGACGCACCGCCGAAGGTTACCCACTACATTGCCGGCGGGGCACCGCTGCGACCGATCGCCCCAGAGACCCAGCCGGTCATCTGAGCGCCCTCACGGCATCCAGGTCATCGGTGTGGGCCGAGTCGTCGCGGCTTCCGGTCCAGTGGCGGCAGATGGCGATTTCGTGACAAGATCCCAGGTGTCGCCAAACCCCAGGGTCCGATGTCCGATGACCGCCGTCCCCGCCATCGTCTCGGGTCGAGCCGTGCACCCTGGCGAGCGCATCCGCATCGACATCCCGCTGCCTAACCTCTATACGCAGACACCGGTGTCCATGCCGATGCACGTGGTCCACGGTCGCAAACCGGGACCCCGGCTGTTCGTCACCGCCGCCCTGCACGGGGACGAGATCAACGGGGTGGAGATCATCCGCCGCCTGCTCCAGCATCACACCCTGGATCACCTGCACGGCACCCTGCTCGCGGTACCAGTGGTCAATGTCTACGGCTATATCCGCCAGTCCCGCTACCTGCCGGATCGGCGCGACCTCAACCGCAGCTTCCCGGGCTCGGACCGGGGCTCCCTTACCTCACGACTCGCCGCCATCCTGGTCAGCGAGGTGGTAGTGGACTCCAGCCACGGAATCGATCTGCATACCGGCGCCCTACACCGGGAGAACCTGCCCCAGGTGCGCGCCGCCCTGGCGGCCTGCGAGGCGATGCCGGCCCTGGCCCGGGCCTTCGGCACCCCGGTGATCCTGGACGCGGAGCTGCGACCCGGGTCACTTCGGGCGACGGCGGCGGAGCGGGGCATCCCGGTCCTGGTCTACGAGGCGGGGGAGGCCCTGCGCTTCGACGAGTTCGCGGTGCGGGCAGGGCTGCGGGGTGTGCTCGGAGTGATGCGCCATCTGGGCATGATCCGGGGACGCGCCGGGGGGCGCGCCATGTCAAGGGGACCCGTGGTCGCGCGCTCCAGCCTCTGGGTTCGGGCGCCCCAGAGCGGGGTGCTCCTCTCGACCACCCCACTGGGGGCCCATGTCAACGCCGGGGACACCCTGGGGATCCTGGCCGATCCCTTGCGCAGCGCGGACGAGCATGTCATCGCCCCGGTCGCTGGCATCGTCATCGGGCGAACCAACCTGCCTCTGGTCACCGAGGGCGAGGCCATCTACCACATCGCACGCTTCGGCGAGCCGGAGACCGCCGCCGCCTTGGTCCAGCAATACCGCGATGCACTGGACCCGGACGAGGCGGAAGACACGGACGAGCTGGTCATCATGTGAGCGGACGGTCCTCTCAGGGAGCGGCAACAAGACGTGTGGTGGCCAGCGATAAGCGAACGGGTGCCACCCAAGAGGGTGTGATATTTTTGGGCCTTCCTAGGTCCATCCGGCAGTCCCACCATGCAGCAGCTCAGCCCCCAAGGTCACCAGCTCGTCTCCGAGCTCGCCCAGCGTCACGGCTTTAGCGCCGATGCGGTCACCGCCATGCTCTACGCGGTGCTCTACGGCAACGGCACCATGGCCCAGTTCAGTCACCCGGAATTCGGCGGCTCCGGACAATGGATGCGGGGCGGCATGATCATGCTCGGGGACATGTTCAACAACGCCCTCAAGGGGCGGGTGGATGCCCTGTGCAGCGAGATCTCGGACGTCCTCTCCCGCCAGCCCGGCCTGCTCCAGGGGGGTAGCTTCCAGTCCCAATCCCAGGGCGGACGGGATTATCAGAGCCAGACAGCGGGGGGCGCCTTCGGTGACTCGAGCCTGTTCGTGGCTGACCCAGCCGCCCACTGGTGGCCGGCGGAGCTCGGCACCCCCAGTGCGACGGGGACCCAAAACAACGTGAAGTACGCCTATTTCGCCGGCGCACGACGCCTCGCCGTGGACACCGGGGGAGAGGTCTGGGTCTACGACACGCAGGACCACCAGATCGGCGGTTTTTCTCAACAGCAAGGCGGGGCCTCCTCCATCACCTTCACCAGCCAGTTCGGCACCGTGAACCTGGCCAGCCTGCCCGTGGTCTCACGCGGCCTGCGGCAGGGACTCTAGCCCCCACAAGACGTCTGCTTCGATAGCCGCGGCGAGGGATCTCAGCTGCATGCAGCCATCAACCCCCTAACAGAAGTCCCAATCGGCACCCTCAAAATGCCACCGCGCGCAGCCTGAGTGACCGGTGCGCGCTGAAACCAGGCACCCACGGTCGACGCCCTGGCTGACCGCTAAGGACGCATTGGAGACGTTCGCAGTCTACGCTTGGATCGAATCCGTTCGGCCAACTCCAGCCACTGACGTTATCGGGCGTATGTCGGAAGTCAAATGGGAGGAGGCCGCTCGCATTGGGTGGACAACAAGGGTTGAGCGGTCGCCTCGAGGGTGTGGTGACCCAGACTGTTCGCTCAGCCCCACCTGCGGGGTAAGGTTGTACGCGGAACCCAGTGCCCGCATCCAGCGGGCAGAGGCGGGTTTGGCTTTCAAGAGTTGCGTGCGGTCCTGCGCACGCTCCTGTCAACCATTGGACAGCGCTGCCATTTTTCTGTCTTACATAGGGAAATAGAGGGGATATGATCGAGCCAGGCACGCATAAATTGCCTGAGAGGTCAAACTTGCTCCCCCGCAGCCGCCCTCATCAGAGGAGCATGTCAGATTCTGCCACTGCTGCTTATCTGCGCCTTTGCCACCCGTCATGGCGGAAAGCCATTGCAGGAAGCTGATTGCCTCGCCGGTGGAAGAGATCAAGGAAGACCCGTAAAAATCATCATCAAAACCGAAGATGGTGTGATTGCACCCGGGCGCGATGTATGAGCGGTAATTGTCAGGTGACGCAATCTGCTGTTGATCCTCGATTATCGCGTTCATTTCGACATTCCATCCGCCAATGAAATACGGGTCGCTTAGGCCCTGGCCCCATTCCATCGGGTTGGGATTTAGCATAATATCCCAAAAGAGTATTTGAACCACATCGTACGCCGTTGTGTACTGTGCGAATTGATCCTTCGGATGCTCGGTTCGTAGCAGGTTGTAGACCGCCGGAATGACGGGCGTTCCCAGGGCATCGTAGTCATTCAGCGCAGATTGAAGGTCTGGATGAATGGTCTCATGTACCTCCCATACTGACCCCTTTCCGAAGACAGCGGCCGAAAATTCGTCCGCACCTGTCAGCACCCCGACCCCTGCGTCGCTTGCAAGAAACACCTGGTCAGCTTCCGGATAGAACTCGCGCACCCAGGGATGACTGAACGATGCACCGTAGGCCCCCGCGCTGGAACCTGCGACCAGTATCTTTTCGGGACGAACTTCATGATGGTTTGTCTTCAACCAATTCATGGCGTACAGAACGTTGTCGAACCCGTGGTGGCGTATCGTGCGACTGCCGCCCAAATTTGGCGGATAGGGATATGTGGTGTCACTGGATCCCACATGGACGTCGCCTGTGCAATACGGGATGAACAGCATGCTCCAGTCGGCGTAGGGGTTATCCGAATGATCCAAGCTGAAGAGGCCACCCATTACCGCCGGGTTATCGGCTTTGTCGATCGAGCCGATATAGACGAAGTCGCTCTCTTCGCCCTTTTTAACCTTTCCGTCCCCGTCCTCATCGAGAGATGCAATGCAGGTTGCGCTATCCCAGCATGCTCCACCCCCGGCGAAGTAGACAACCAATCTATCGTCCTTTCCGCCTTTGAAATGGAACTTGTAGTCGTATTCTTCGCCAAGCGCGCAACTCGGGGAGACTGTTCTGGTTACTCCACCGACCGTTACGTCGAGCGTTTCCGGTTGATCGGCAACGATTTGCCGGACTTCCAAGACTTCCCAAACGGCTGCCTGTGCGGTTCCGACGACCAAGAGCGTGAGCGCGTACAAAAATTTTGAGAGAATTGACTTCATCGGTCTCTCCAGGGTCGACAATAAGTGGTCCCTTCGCTTATCGGGCTCCACGCGAGAACCGTTGCATATAGTCCTGGAATTTGCCGAGACCGAGATCACACCGTGAAAGATCGCCAAACCCAGTTGTCGGTGGTTTCCGGCCGTTCAGTTGGCTCGGCTGTGACTTACTATTCCCGCTTAGATCAGCGCTAGGTAGTCGCACAGGCGATTGGCGGCGGTTGCCTTAAGCAATCTTGAACGTCGGCTTTGCGCGTACAAGAGACGCTCCGGTCGTCTCCGTTGGGCGGTAGCTCCTGGGGCACAAGGGATATGACCCCGGCGGATACGGCGGTTCGCTCTGGGGCGAGAGCGTCCGCCGGTGACGCTGTCGCACTGGGGGCCGCGCAGGCGGTTCCGCACACGCTTCGCCTGGTGACCCCGGGAGGGACGTCAGCGCAGGCAGCGGCGTTTCCCTCGATCCCGCCGGTGCTACTTGAACGCGTCCACCACTGATCCACTTCAGGGGAGGGGATCCGCGCCCGCTGCGCGAGACGAGTAAGGTCGCGCGCCCGCCCGGGAGGCGCGCGACGTGCGCAGGGTGCTGCTCTGTCTGCGCCGGGTGCTCCCAACCCGATAGCCCTCGGTGGCCTGCGCCTTCGATCCTTCCCAGCTCCCGGGTGTGGAATCGTCTTCGTCTTGCAGATCTCGCGCAGCCGGAGTTCCTCAGCATCGTGACCCTTCGGAACCCGTGAGGGATGCGGCCGCACGAAAGGTGCGTGGCGAGGGGGGCCTTTCCAGGCCATCGGCCACCCGCGCCCCCGCTACGCTGGCGGCTATCCTCGGCACCTCCGGAGCGCGCGATGCCTGCTTCTGCCCGCAAGTCCTTCAGCCGCCCGGTCTTCGACCAGACCGTCACCATCCACAGCAACCACGCCCAGCGTCTGCTCGAGCGGGGCTTCCTCCTGGTGGTGCGTGCCCTCTACGGCATCGACGTGGTGCTGCGCATCCTCGGCGACGACGCGGAGATGGATCAGGTCGAGGAGATTGTCAGCAAACTCATCGGCGAGCTGGCCACGGAGCTGCGCGCCGAGCACGCCCGTCTT
>Ga0209254_10004441_pt1 | contig 12841 bp, 21 predicted proteins | sample FrelakmetDIP11DI_FD_187148 | JGI IMG/M metagenome (GOLD analysis project Ga0209254, IMG submission 187148) | Freshwater lake sediment microbial communities from the University of Notre Dame, USA, for methane emissions studies - DIP11 DI (SPAdes)... | ecosystem: Environmental > Aquatic >...
AAACAAAAATAAAACAATGCCTTTAAGAGAAGGATAAAAATGTGTTGCGATTGCAATTAAAATCAGCATTACAATCAGCATAAATATGCTTCGTGCCATAATGTCAATATACAATCCAAAAATAGGATTATCGAGTATTGCACTTTTTGGCTCTTGTTGGGTTTTTGTCTCCATTTTCCTTTATTCCTATTGCATTTAATCTTTCGTTTGTCAGCTCTTTTCTGTATTCTGTCGAATTCCTATAAATTTCAAGTATCTTTTTTCCAAGCGACAAACCCCGACGGTCAATAATTAAAATCTTAATTAAATTAAGCACATCTATCTCTTCAAGCCTGTAAGCATCACTTGAATAAATAAGCGGAATGCCATCGGTATGTATAACTGCAATGTAAAAATCTTTTTCATTCATTTTCATTAACAACTACAAAAGTTGTTTTTGTTTTAATTTTAAATTGCTTAAAATGTTTATCAATCGCACTGCATATTTTCTTTAAAACATCAGTTGTCGCATTCATTAATCTGTCATTCACAGGGATTTTTTCCATAGGAATATTATTCATTTCAAGATATTTTACTTCTAAATGCCCTTTCACGAATCCCACCTGCCTTTTAGTTTTTCAGAATATTCATGCCCTGTTCTCTCTCTGTATTCAAGCATTGATTCTTCAAGTTTTAACTTTGCTCTTGCATAAGATTCAATTTCTTTCGGAGAAGATAAGCCATTTTTTACAATAGTTGCATATAATCTTATTTCAGTTTCTAATTCTCTTATTCGATTGCGGTTTATATGAAATTTCATTATTGTTTATCTCCCTCTGGCAATTCAATCGAATTATTTGAATCCTGCACCTTTTGTATTCCCCTAACATTTGGGTTTAAGTCCATTGCTTTCTTTGCGAGGTGCGTAAATAAATCTGCTTTTTCATATAAATAATCCCCAAGAGCAACGTGTTCGAGGCTCTGATAAACTGGCAGGGACAAATCAACAATTTCATTGTCTTTTGTTTTTACAACAGGCACAAAAAATTCTCCTGATTTGCTCAGGCTCTCAGCGAAAATAAGAATATCAGTTTCATTAAATTGCACCAATTCTCTGGCTCTTGGAAGATTCAGAATAACAGTTTCTTCTTTTTTTCCAGTTTTTTCATTTGTTTTCTGAATTTTCAATTTTGGCTTGTCAGGAATAACAATAATATCAACCATCGGGAAAATAAGCCACGTTTTTCTTCCGATAAAATTCATTGAAATAATAACATTGCCTTCATGGGTCACATAATCACCTCTATGGTGACCAATAGGCTTAGAAATAACAGCCCTGCCGTTTTCATATCTAACAAGGCGAATAGGAGTATTTTTTGTAACTTTCCACCAGTGCGTCGAATGATAACGCCTATGAATTTTAGCAAGTTTTACCCTCTCATTTTTCATTAAATAAAAAACATTTTTTCTCTCTTTTAAAAATTTTATAAGCCATTTAAACAGAAAAGCAAGACCAATAATAACTAAAATAAGAATAACAGCAAAAAAAACAATTCCAAGAAAAAGGGGCGAAAAAATAATCTCTTTTATTTTTTGCCAAGTTGTTTTTTCTGCAACGGGCTGTTGTGTAGCCACCTCAACAACCTGCGCAGATTCGACAACGGATAAAACCAGTATAGAAATAAATACAAAGAAGATTATAAAATTTACTATTTTCATTTTGTTCTTACTTAAAAATCAAGCAAAAACAGCTATTTAAATATTTAGATAAAAAAATAGCCATGATGCGGTTAAATGCACCATGGCTCAAGAACAAATAAAATCAGAGACAACCGAACACTATTATTTCATATGAACGCCTGAAAGAGACCTTTTAATTACAAATGCTATCGCATAACCAACTGCTATAACAACACCTATAATTGCAAGAATCAATAAAAATGCTGGAAGTGCGGCGCCCAAATATTGAAGAAAGATTCCAAGACCTGCGCCTGCCGATTCCATAGTAGTACATACCCCATTTGGGTCAGTAATTGTTGAACAATTTATTGTCATATTTTTAAAACCCCCTTTCAAAGCCGAAGCCTGATTTAATTAATTTCATATTTTATGCAACGAAATCTTGTTTAAATAAAATCAGTATCGAAAAATCTGTCACATTAAATTCAAAGTTCTCATTAATCTTTCTTTGTAATATCTTCCCTTGCATTTATCGCAAACCCTTGATTTTTTATTGACGGTATTAAATGGATTTTCGCATTTTTTGCAGATTCTTACATAAATAACTTTTGTCATTTCATGCTTTCAAAAGATTCTTATAAACTTTTGTAATATTTTCAAGCTTTGCCCTTACAATAATATAACCACGATACAGCACAGCAGAAAACTTAAAGTACAAATAGAAAAATAAAACCTGAACTGCAAAAAACATTATTACAATAAAAATATTATTAATTGTCCAGCGTATTTTTTCAAATGCAGGAAACGGAAGAAGCAGGATTATATAAACCAAAATAAAAAATCCAACAACTGCCAAAACTGCGATAATCGGGGCTATTCCTTTTCTATTCATATTGACCCCTTCAATTTCTTGAATAAATAATAAACAAAGAATGCCCCTGCAAAAATAAGCATAATACCGACAAATAATGCACCTATTTTAAACAGCCAAGATAAAATCAGCCAGAAAGTGTAATTATAAGTTATAATATTCTGAAAGAAATTATAAATTTCTGTGCTTTTCTGCATCTGCAAATCTTCGCTTGCAACATAATCCTCAAGGCTTTCAACACTTTGCCCTGCGCAATGCTCACATTGAAACGCAGGCACAAAAGAAGTTAATTGCCCAACAAGAACATTATCTTCGTAAAGGCTTCGTGTATCTGTATAATGGCACGTCGCCAAAACTATCAACTGGTCTTTAAGCATTAATTGCTTATTTATTATTGTCAGCGTTGCAGGCGTAGCTGTAAAATAATAACTTTCTTTTATAATTGAGGTATTTATAATTTCACTTTTTTCATTGTATTCATTCTTAAATAAAGTCAGCGAAATATTGCACCAATCCGCATTTCCATAAGTCAGATTATACGGCAAATTTTGTGTTTGCGCAAAAATCTGAATATCAACTGGCTTATTTCTATCCTGCAAAAGAAAGCCCAATGGCGTTGTAAGAGGATTCAATGGAGACCCCCAAATAACATATGCCCAAGAAGAAATCGGCTCTTGCACATCATCGAGAGTATAATATGCTTTTTGCGTTGTGGTATTCAGGGAATAATCATTTGTTACAATGCTTTGAAAATAAACTTCAGCATTAACATTTATTGCACAAAGCATTATTATGGAAAAAACAATTAACATTAATGTTAATAAGAATTTCATTTTAATTGTCTCCTTAGGAAAAGATAAACCCAATATGCGCCATAGAAAACCATGCTGACCGAGAAAAGCAAAAGCGAAATAAGCACAATCCAATAAAGAATGATTATAACTTCATAATTAAGCAGAATTATTTTCTTGGTATATTCAAAAGTCAAAAAGAAATTTGTCTTCAAAGTCATAACTTTATTTGCTTCAATCGTGCTTAAAGTCCATTTATAAAATTGGCATGACTTGCAGGCAAAAGACGGCGTGACAATCTGAAAATTTGCAGGCATTATTAAAGTTGCATTATTTTGATAAAAACAATCCAAATTTATGCTCAGGCTGTCATCAGGATATAAAACCACAAACTGCTTGGTATTTGAAACATCACCAGTCAGATTTTTATTGAATGCCTGTGTTATCGAGCCTGTAATATTGCTGTATTGAATTCCTGCAAGATTGCAATAAGAAACATTATTTTTTGGATTTATGCTATTCCATGTATCAATCAAAGCATAATAATCAATATAAAATTCCAAAGGCTTTCCGTCGTTAATATAATTTTCTGTGCCATCCTGCATTGAATAAAAAATATACCCATGCGACCTTATAGTATTATTTCCCCTGTCCTGAATGTATTGAAAAATCTCAACTGCGGAAACTTGATTAATTAAAAGAATCAATGCAAGCAGGATTATTATTTCTTTTCTCATTGTTTTACCAATAGAATAGCCAGATGACTATTCTAAATATAACAAGCATAATCGAAAGCCCCAGACCAAACCCAAGCCCCAATATCGGAACTTCAGGGAATATAAAAAACAATATTATGCTTATTAATATTATCAATCCAAGAATTCCAACAAATATATAGTTAAAAAGATATGTGTATTGCGCTGTATCGCTTTTATCAAGCAAAACATTTAATGTTTCATTTCCAGCAGGCGTAATTTGACCGAGATAAACATTCACTCCGTAAGTTTTTGAAATATTCGGAATTGAATAAGTACAAGGAAATGTTGCAATGCCATCCCAAAGCCTTAATGTATATGGCACATTCGCATCATAAAGTTTCAAAACAGCCTGACCGTTATTATAATTCGCATGAAAAACAGGGGTTTTAAATAAATCCGCAAACATCAACGGAGTAAGATATTTTTCCAAAGTACCGTCGTATCTTTTTCCTGCGCCGTATTCTGCTGTAACGTATGCAAAATTATTTATATATTTCGTTGTATTTTTATCTTCATAGCCATTGATAATAATATAAAAAGGCTCTCTGACAAAAAGAATACCTGTTGTATTTGTTTTATAGCAAACATCAGAACTGCTTAAAATATAATTATAATTTCCAACTCCGCCAAAACTTAAAACAAGAGTAAAATTATTGCTTTTATTCATATTAAAAATACTAATATTTCCCATGCCATCATTGATAGTAAAATCAAAATTAGCATTATTGAAAAAAGGATTAAGATTAAGGCTTACGGTTTCCAATTCGCCAACACCAACATAAGGCTGACTGCTAAACTGAATCTGCAAAGGATATTTACTGCAATCAAGTTCTGAAGAATTTGAAAATTCAAATATTTCCTGAGAAGTCAAAACTCTGTCAAAAAATGCACCCTCATCAAGAACACCATTCATAACAAAACCATTCGCATAATTAAGCCCAAAATAAAAATTATTTGTTGTTGCAGAAACTTCGCTTTGCCCAATATAAAAAGTTGTAATAAAATTTCCATCAATGTACAGGCTTGAATTTCCTGTGCCACCGTCGAATGTCCCAATAATATTATGCCATTTTCCGTCATCAGCAATGGCAATAGTATCCGAACTGCTACCCATAAAAAGAATAAAATCACTGCCACCATCATTCATATTTATAACTTCAACAAATTCAGGAGTATAATAATTTCCCCTCTGAAAAAGAGTGCGATAGGAAATTTCATAGGATATATTTACCCAAATGGAAAAAGAAAAATTTGCCATAGTCTGAGCAGAAAAATTCCCTGCATCAACCCAAGTATTAGCACCATTAAATCGAATAGATTTTCCAAAAACACCATCTGTCCAATTTATATCACCAGCCAAATATCCTTCATAACCAAAGCAACTTTCATTTGTCATCATGCCTGTGCCTTCGTTAAAACGCCATATTCCTATGGGGTTATCCAAATCACACTGCACAGAACGAGCAGAAACAAAATTAGTAAAAATCAATCCTGCCAAAAATATTAATAAGATAAAAAATCTTTTTTCCATTTTTAACCACCCCCAACTTTATGTACTATCCTTTTTATAATTCCAACAATCATCAAAATAACCATCGTGAATAAAATAGCAAACACAACCCACATCAGAGGGCTTAATACATTCGATAAAAATAATAAAGTGCCTGCATAAACAGTCGGAAGCAATCCCTGATTTATATCTGAAGTGCTTACTAAATCAACAGGAATAGCAATACCACCGCCCCCAGAGCCTATAATCGTTGAATTCACAGAGCCACAATCCGATGGGCAATTAGTTTGTGTCTCTCCCAAAGAAGATTCGCAAAGACCATTATTATTGCAAGTGCTACCCGATACCGTAACCGTTATTGCCTGTGAATGCATTGAATATGCCGAATGATAGCCATCTCTTACTCCGACGGTATTATTATAAATTCCTGCTGTGTCATAAAAGCAAGTCAGCGATGGCGTTGTTGTTTCAGCACTCCAAGCATATGCGTTTCCACATTTAACAGAATAAAATAATGGAGAATTTCCTTCAGGGTCTGTTGCCGACGGATAAACATAAAGATTTGTCGAAACCTGAATTGTTGTCGAAGGGTCATAGGTAACTGAATTTATTATCGGATTCTGATTTGTATAATTGCTGTAAAACATCCATGTTTTTGTCGAAGAAGAGCAGATAATATCCAAGAAGCCGTTTAAATCCAAATCAGCAGGGACACAGGAATAAGTCAAAGATAAATTTCTATTAAATAAAGTCTGATTTCCGACAGGGTCAAAAACTAAAACTCTGCTACCGCCTGCGCTTATAAAATCATTTCTACCGTCGTGATTCATATCTGCAAGGGTCAAAGAAGGCGTTATGCTTGAAGTCACGCCAGTATTTCTCATAGGATGATAATATAACTGCGAGCCATCAGAGCCTCTTAAAACAAAATATAAGGCATTATCTGTCCCTGCGCCACCAGTCGGAAAATTAGATTCGCCGTAAAAATAAATATCGCTGTAATGATTTGCATCTAAACTATCATCAATAGCCATCTGTCCGTTAAATACCGCATCTGAAGCCGAAGGCGTGGCAGTTGTCCAAGAATAAGTTTGTGTCCAGTATGCTGAAGAATCAAGTTTCAAAGCATTGAAAGTCAGCGATACAATATAATTAGGCGCAGAATATGAAGAAGCAATCGAAAGCACAACAAGTTTCCATTGAGAAGAGCCATCAGGTTTAATCAATCTTGCAGAACGTATCTGTGTATTTGCAGTTGTCTGATTAAAATTTAAAATTAAACTGCCGTCTTTATTAAATAAATAAAGCCTTGAAAAAGTATAAAATAAAAATTCATTTTTGCCATCGCCATTAACATCTGTAAAAGCCAGAGGAGAAGAAGGCAAATCAGGGGTATAAGGCAAAGGAGTTTCTGACAAACCGCCTGTTGCATTTACAATAGTAAAATTATTTTCATAACCAGTGCCATTATAACTTGATTTTATAAAATAAGCATTTGCGCCTGAATGCCTTATGCCAGAAAAATAAACAGCCGTATTATTTGTTATATTTGCTTCATAAGTTTTATTGAAAGAATTTAAAGTTGCATTATAAGAATAAGCATTGAAAGAAAAAGTTGTCCCGTTTTTTGAAAAAATCCCCACAACATCGGAAGGAGAAGAGCCAGAAATAAAATCCATAGTATCAAGCTGACCAGCAACACGCCCTATATTAACTTCCTGAATTAGATTTCCCAGATAATCATAAATTTGCATATAATTTGCATTCGGCAATAATAAATAATTTTGATAACCACTTATGGGAGTTGTGCCTTCAGAACTTGCAAAATGCCAGATTAAAGGCTGGTAAGCAAAAGTAATTTGAGGCGTTGTTAAAACCAGCCCATTATTCATAGTAACCTCTGAAACATTTGAATCAAATCTACCATAGCTACCACCTGTATTTTCATGCCACAATGGAGAATATAAATTCCCAAAAGATTTCCAATCCTGCGCAGAAACAATAAAGCAATATAAACTCAAAAATAAAACAAATAGTGCAAGCAAACGAAGAACAGGTTTTTTTATCATTTTGTTGTACGAAATTCAGGGGATAGGATTATTTAAAACTATTGGTTTAAGAATATCTGCCTCACAAACGGTTTGATTAAATTTTGGGAGTGCATCAACATAATTTTGCCAGCCAATCCAAAAATAAATAACCGTAAAAATAATAATCGCTAAAAGTGCATAGAAAATTACTTTTTTCAAATTCATATAATTTCAAGAAAAAACCTGCTTAAATATTTTTCCAAAATACAAACCCAAAAGGGGAGACAACAAAAAGACTTCCAGATTCAGTTTCTGTTGTGTCCCCTATTGGGAAAAAAGAAGTGACCCACATTTAAAGCATAAAAAGTTTATAAATATTATTGTAATAAAAAGCATAATAAAAAATCAGGCATAAAAATTTTTTAGATTTTTAGTGCCTGACTTTTGTTTCCTCATATCAGAAAACTATAAATAAAAACAGGCAGGGAATAACAAAACCCTGCCTGCAATTTTAAGGTACTTGATTCAATCTTTCAAATCTTTTCTAATTTATAAATATTATTGTAATAAAAAATACCCATATAATAATCTGTAATTACTAATCACAACAGAAAACCAAGCAGTAAAAGCAGAACATGAAGCAAGCAAGCCCAAAAAATTAAACCATATTTTTTTTGAAGTCAATAAAAGATAAATTGGAAATACTATAAAAACAGCAAGTAAGGTAAGCCTTACTATCTCACCACCTGCATAACCAAAAGTATTCCAGAGCCAAACAACAAAATTATTCATTTCATAAAATGCGCAGGTTTTATGAACTGCGATATAAGTTAAAATTTCATCTGTGAAAATACTTATGATTAAAAAAAATAAAAACAACGAGCCATAAAACTTAAAAATTTGTTGGAATTTCATTCTTTTATCCAAAAACTTTGTTTTATTCTTTTGCCCATTTCGCCTTTAAAATTTGTAATTTCTTTTTTTATTGAATGCTCAGATTTTAAATGCTCACGCAAGCCTTTTCTTGTGCCTTTGAATTTATTGCAGAGACCGCATTTAAAAATATTTATCATTTTGCGATTGATATCATTTTGATATCAGGTAAGGAATTCCTTACTTTTCGTTTTATTTCAGCTTGTTTCACTGCAACTTTCCAGTGCATCAGGCAATAACCGCCAATTATTGCAGGATAATTACATCTTTTATTTGTCTGGCTTATTCCTTTGCATTTCATTTTTTTAACTCCTCAATAATTAAAGCAAGAACAAAACCGCAACAAAAACCCAATAAAGATAAAACAAAATTATCTTTTGAAGAAAAATAAAAACTTAAAATAAAAAACAACATAACAAACATTACCCAAATATAAAGAATAAATTTCATTTTGATTTTTCCTTTTTAGATTCAAAATCTTTATGATGTAACATAATTACTAAAGGAAAAATATCCCAATCATCCCAATTAAGAGGTAACCCAACTAATTCTTTTCTTAGACAAATTTTATTCAATTCCCCAGAGATACGAAGATTGCCATTCTTTAATCTTGTAAAAGATGTTTTTCCAGAAAATGAATCTAAAAGTCTATGCAACCCAATCCCAAAAAGATTTTTATTTTTATAAGAAGATTCCAAAGTTTCCTTAAATACTTTTACAGCAATTTTTATTTCCTTTTTTGTTCGTTTATTCATTTCGCTTTCTCCAAAAATATCCCTGCAAGATTGTTATTTCTGCGAATCCATTTAATTGTAATATCTTTATTTAGCATAATTTCACGACAGCAAACCTGCAATCTTTTCAAATGCTCTTCATTGCATTTAAATTTTTCATTAATTTGATTCACAATAAGCTGAGAATCAGAAAAAATTAAATCGTTTCTGTCAGCAACAAGCAAAGTTTTAAGCACAGCCTGATATTCAGCTTCGTTATTTGTCCAATTCAAATTTATTTTATCAATAACAAAATTATTTAAACAAGTGCCATAGCAGATTTTTGAAACTTCCCCATTCCATCCTGCGCCGTCACAATACCAAACATTTATCGCCAAAAGATTTTCGGGATGGTCATAACTATCAACGAATATTTTTTCATGCTCTTCGGGACAGGTTATAATTTCTTTTGTCTTAATGTCTTTTAAGTATATCATTTTATAATTCCTCTTGCGTTTCAACTTCCAATTCACAGCAAAAATCACAATAATATTCAATTTTCTTATTGGGTCTTTCTGTTCTCTTCATTATCCTATTGCATTTCTTGCAACGATGTGCAAAAAATTCGGGGCTTGTTTGTAACATTTTATTTTAAAAAAAATAGCGCAGGAAAGAAATGGTAAATTTTCTTTCTATGCTAAGAGACTAAAAAAATCATTATTTAGTTTTACCCCCAGCACGCTTTTTACTTCGTGCGGTACTGCGCTTATTAAAATTATTTTTTTCTTCTATAATTGAAACTGGAAGGAGAATCTGACCATGACACTTTTTGCAAATATTAGTCCCATCATCTTCAGGCTCAGGGCAGTAACATGGTCTCACTTGATTCAAATCCCCACGTGTCTCAATTATAAATGGCATTTTAAATTAAATCTCCTTCGTCTTTTTCCTTTTTATCGTTCTTCTTGTTGTCAGGCTTGATTAAAAGAATAGTATAATCAGGGGAATTTTCTGTTTTCTCAGTGCCTTCTTTTGGCTCATAGGGCATGATTAAAACATTTACTGGCATACCATGAATAAATTCACAGATGCAAGATATAAAACTTCCATTCTCATTTTTCTTTTTCCAGCCTGCGCCGATTTTATCCAACATTTTTATTTTGTGTCTCCTTTCAGTTAATACTTTTCGATGGCTGTTTTGCTTTTTAAAGATTTAGCAGATTTAAAGCATATATTAAAAATATCCTTTCCATTACATAGAAGTTTTTAAACTTGGTTTTTCAGAAATTAAAATGAAGAACAAAAAAATAGCAGGTTTGCTTGCTCTCCTTCTTTTTTCAGGCTGTACAGAACTCAGAAAATTCCCTCAGGAATTCAAGCGTGACTTCATAGGGGATTATCATTCATGCACAAATTATAATTTTACTTATTACAATGCAAGAACAAAAAATTGAAGAGAAAAAAGAAGAATGGAAAAAAGAAGATTATAAAAAAATTAGAGACAAAGTCTTACAAATATTTGCATACGACAAAAAAAGAGCAAGTGAAATAGTCGTACAAGAAATTCTAAAACATGAATATATTTATTCAACAAGAGATGACATAAATAGCGAAATGTGGATTTATAAAGAAGGCGTATATATACCACAGGGAAAATCATTTTTAAAAGAAATTTGCAGGAAGATTTTAGGCGAATTTTTCCATAGAACTTTTAATAATTATGTTATTGATAAAATAGAAGCAGATACATCAATAGACCAAGATATTTTCTTTAATTCAAATTATGAAAATGAAATCCCTGTCATCAACGGAATTTTAAATATAAAAACAAAAAAATTAAAACCATTTGACCCAACAAAAATATTTTTCAATAAAATAAATGCAGAATATAAACCAAATATGCAATGTCCAAAAATAAAAAAGTTTCTTTTAGAAATCCTTCCCAACGAAGAAGATAACAAAGTAATTTTTGAAATAGGGGGTTTTGCATTACTCAATGAATATATTTATGAAAAAGCATTCATGTTTGTTGGGGATGGGCGTAATGGAAAAAGCAAACTTCTCACATTATTTAAAGAATTTTTTAACCCAAAAAATTGCTGTGCAGTCCCTCTTGTTTCATTACTCCCAAATAGTTTTAATCTTTCCGAATTATTCGGAAAAAGGATAAACCTTGCAGGCGATATTTCATACGAAGCATTAAAAGATACTTCAGTATTCAAATCATGCACAGGCAGGGATAAAATTCAAGCACATAGAAAATTCAAAAGCGATATTTGTTTTGAAAATAATGCCAAATTTGTTTTTTCTTGTAATAATCTACCTATGGTTTATGATACCTCAACAGGTTTTTGGGATAGATGGATTTTATTAGAATTTCCTTACTTATTCAAGACAGCCGAAGAAATTAAATTAGCAACTGAAGAAGAACAAAAAATAATGAAGCTTAAAGATGACAACATCATATCAAGAATTCTATCGCCTGAAGAGTTATCAGGCTTACTAAACGAATTTCTTGCAGGTCTTGACCGATTGACCGCAAATAAAAAATTCTCTTCTACACGTGGCTCTCAAGCCATAAAAGACCTATGGATACGCAAAGCAAACAGCTTTTTGGCTTTTGCTCTTGATTTTATCATAGAAGATAGCCAACATTTAATGAAAAAATCAGAATTAAGGCTAAAATATTCCCACTGGTGCAAAGAAAATAAAGTAAAACCAAAAACAGACAAAGACATTTTAAGGATTCTCCAAGAAAATTTTGGTGCTTCCGAAGAAAGAAGAATTATGTCAACAGGAAGACTATTAGATTATGGAGACAAAAAAATCGAAGAAAAAGAGCAAACTCATGTATGGGAAGGCATAAATTGGAAACCAGAAAAAGAAGAAAAAAAATTATAATTCTCTAAAAAGTTCAGGCGTTTTTTCGCAGTATTTTCTAATGCCTAAATTTTCAGATGATATTTTTTCCCAAGACCGCCAAATTAAAGGCAACCAATGAGGGTCTTTATATTTCTTTATTCTTTTTGCAATTTCTAATTGAATGCCCCTTCCATCAATAAGATAAGTTAAAAAATTTGTTGGCTTACAATATATTTTCTTTTCTCTGCATAATTTACGCAACAGAATACAAAATTCTTCAGAAACATTTATCCAAAAAATAATATTTTTATTTTCTAAAACAATATTATATTCCCCTTCAATTTTAAACATTCGACATAAATCAACAAATGAAACAACATCATAATCTTTAATAAATTGCAAAACATCTTCTTCTATTAATTCACATCTTTCAGCTTCGTTATTCATTTTAAGGATTCCACGTATATATCTCATAAAAATAACAATAAAACTCTCTTTTTAAAGATTATTGCAAAAAAGGCTCTATTTCAATTAGTCAGGGTTGCCGACCTTTTTCATATCTAATAGAAATTTGAAATTTGCATAGATACTGAATAAGGTGGCAACCATGACTACTAAATTCTTATCGTCGCTGACCATCCATTTTATCGTACGATGTATCGTACGATGTATCGCATTTTAAGCATTTTTGATGATTAAACGAACTTTTAGGCA
>Ga0209254_10004442_pt1 | contig 12840 bp, 6 predicted proteins | sample FrelakmetDIP11DI_FD_187148 | JGI IMG/M metagenome (GOLD analysis project Ga0209254, IMG submission 187148) | Freshwater lake sediment microbial communities from the University of Notre Dame, USA, for methane emissions studies - DIP11 DI (SPAdes)... | ecosystem: Environmental > Aquatic >...
CGCCATTCACTCCCGTGCCTAGAGCTGACCAGCCACTATCACTCGCCGTCTTTGCTCCCGCCACTAGATTGGTTTGTGCATCTCCTGTTGCATGTACGCGAGGTACGAGCAGGATACCCCGCGTAAGGATCAACCCTAATGCCACGGCGTGAATCAACCTCGATCTTTTCCGGGTCAATAGAATCCAGCGCTTCGCATCCATTTACTCTCCTACTTGAGTTGTTGGGCTATTTGATCACCAGTGGCAGGTAAATCTGATAGTGAATGCCTTGCGCTTCATACGCGCCGATGTCGCACAAGTGGGTAAACGTGCCCGGCCGCGGCTGACCGCGTTGATCGGCAGTGAGGGTTGTGCCGCAACCGTTCACGCCGAACGGGATGCGATCGATCGCCGGACTGCCAGGCAAGAGCGCGTGCGTCCAGGTGGAGCCGCCGTTGTCCTGCAGTGGGCCGAGCAGCGGATTGGTGTTGGTGAGGTCGGTCGTCGCCGTGAAGGGCGTGCCCGCACCGCTGTTAGTGAGGTTGTGACCCTGCGAGGTGAAGATGGCCGGGCTTTCAACTTTGACATTGCTCGCCACACTGTTGCCGGCCACAATGCTGTTTTGGATGTTGAGCGTTCCACTTTCCAACCAGATGCCGCTCCTGGATACATTGGCCGGCGCGGCCGTGTTGCTGACGATGGTACTGTTGACGATCGTGACGGTAGGTGTTCCATACAAGTCCATCGCACCGCCGCCATCAAAAGATGTATCGCCGCCTGGTGCCTGGTTGCCGCTGAGCGTGCTGTTGATAAGTGTGAGCGTACCTGCCCATTCTGCGATGCCGCCACCCCATGAGCTGGCCGTGTTGCCGCTCACGGTGCTGTTGATGACGGTGAGCGTGCCGCCGTCAGCGCGCACCCCGCCGCCATAGCGGGCGGTGTTGCTGACGATTTGCATCCCGTTCAACGTCGCATTGGCATAGTTACTGAACACCCCGCCGCTAGAGCCGCCGCGAACGGTGAGGTTTTCCAGCGTAATACCAGTAACGCCGGCGCTGCCGCCAGGGGCGGCCAGCCGGGAAGCGGCCTGTTTGTCGAAGGTGGAGCCGTCGCGCATGAATAGGTCCGGCAACAACGCGCCGCCATTGGCGAGCAACACCACGCGGCCGTTGCTTCTGGCGTCGAGGATGGTTGGGTTGGCGATCGGATCGGAGGTAATCCAGTTGATTGAAGTGTAGCCGCCGCGCACGGTCAGCGGCTTGGCGATGTAGACGGTTTGCCATGCGCCCGCGCGCGATTGCACCCCGGCGCAAGTGCCTGCTACCTTGACGGTGTCGCCGGCAGGGGCCGCGTCCACGGCGGTCTGGATGGCGGCGGCATCGCCGCTATCAAACGTCGCGCCTGTACCGATTTGGGCGCGGCAAGCGAGCTGCAATTCGTACGCGCCGATATCGCACTTGCCGCCAGTTGGTATAGGCCGTGGCTGGCTGCGTTGATCGGTGGTGATGCTGGTTCCGCAGCCATTCGTGCCGAACGGGATGCGATCGATCGCCGGACTGCCAGGCAAGAGCGCGTGCGTCCAGGTGGAGCCGCCGTTGTCCTGCAGCGGGCCGAGCAGCGGATTGGTGTTGGTGAGATCGCCCGTCACCGTGAAGGGCGTGCCCGCGCCGCTGTTGGTGAGATTGTAGCCCAGTGAAGCAAAGACGGCGCTGCCATCAATTTTGACATTGTTCGTCCCGTTGTTGTGGGCCACAATGCTGTTCCCAATGGTCAGTGGGCCAGCATCACTTTCCAGCCAGATGCCGCTCTTGGCCGCGTTGGTGATGACCGCCGTGTTGCTGACGATGGTGCTATTGAGGATGGTGGTGGTGGCCCCCAAATACAGGTCCAGCGCACCGCCGCCGCACGGGCTGCTGGGATTGGTAGTTTGATTGCCACTGAGGGTGCTGTTGATGAGGGCGAGCACGCTGCGGCTTCCGATGCCGCCACCGCAGTTGCGTGCGCTGTTGCTGTTAAGGAGGCTGTTGGTGACGGTGAATGTACCATAGTTGAAAATGCCGCCGCCTTCATTTCCGGAAGTGTTACTGAGGACTTGGGTTGCATTCACCGTCGCACTGCCATTCAGGACATAGACTCCGCCGCCGAAACTGGCCGTGTTGCTGAAGATGTGTCCTCCGTTCACCATCGCCGTACCGCCAGTCCCGACGTACACCCCGCCGCCGACGCCCACTGACGCGACGTTGTTGCTGAACAGACCGCCGATTAGATTCGCCCGCCCGCTGTTCACATACAACCCGCCGCCGTTATTGCCTGCGGTGCCGGACAACACTTGCGTGTTCGTCAACGCCGCGTTCCCACTCACGTACAGTCCGCCGCCATTGTTGCCTGAATGGTTACGCTCGAAGCGTGCGTTGGTCATCGTAACCGTGTAGCCGGCGTTCCATTGCAGCAGTCCGCCGCCATTGGCCGCCGTATTACTGATGAACTGCGTGCCCGTGATGCTGAGGCTGTTGTTCAAGTTGACCGCGCCGCCGTTGCCCGTTGATGCGACGTTGTTGCTGAACAGACCGCCGATCAAGTCTGCGCGCCCCGACGCGATGTGCAGGCCGCCGCCGTGCCGCCCCGTCATGTTCGATAACACCTGCGTGTTCGTGAGCGCCGCGCTGCCATTCACGTACAAGCCGCCGCCATCCAGGCCCGTAACGTTGAGTTCGATCCGGCTGCCGGTCACATCCACGCGCCCGCCGTCACCCGCTTGGTACACACCACCACCGTAATTCGCCGAATTGTTGACGATGTGGCAGTTGGCAAGGGTCAGACTGCCGCTGATAATGGCGATGCCGCCGCCGCCTTGCCCTGGCGCTTGGCCGCCTGTCACTGTCAGATTCTCCAGACGTAGATCATGCCCGCTCGTCACGGTAATTACCCGCTGGCCCGTCACTGCCTGGATGATAGTTGTGCCGCTCGAAACGCCGGTCAACGTGAGCGTCTTGTTCACCGTCAGGCTTTCGGTGTACGTGCCGGACGGGATACTGACCGTGCCGCCGTCGGGCGCAGCGTCAATCATGGATTGGATCGTGGCCGCTGGCGCGGCCTGCGCCGCGGGTGGCACGCCGATTAGCGACAGCACAACACCGACCATCAATAGCGCAGCACCGAATGCAAGCGCCGTCGTTTTGACCAGAGACAATTTGACGTTCATCGTATTCTCCTCGCTCATGTTGAGCCTGTTTTTTCGAGAGTTGCCGCCGCTTGATGCTGGCGGCATTTGCCATGCGCGCTAGATAGACTCCACTCAGGATAGGGGATATATCTTGAAGGCGATGTCATCTGTGAAATCCGGTAGAGTTATCGTGACTTTATTGTCTTTCCGAGTAACCAGCGTGGAACTGACGATATCGGCCCCAGTCTTGGTGTTATAGAAATCAATTTTCCAGTTGGCGGCAGAGCCGGGCACGGTGATGGTGACGGTTTGTTGGGATAGCACCGGGCGCAGGTCCCAGTTCGGCGGTTCACAGTTTGCATCCCGGTACCAGCCAAGCACCGTTTTCTCGTTGCCGATTGCCGCACCCCAAACGCCGGAGGAGGAAGTGGAGGTCAATGGTTGGAATCTGGAGAAATCAACGCCTCTGACAAAATTCGATGCTGGCAGGTCTGCATTCGTATATTTTTGAATAAAGGGCAAATGCAAAGCCGGGAAGTAAATGGCGACACCGTCTTCCCACCAGAGGGAGCGACCATTCATGGCACCTGAGACCACCGCCGCCCAAATGGCGTGTTGGATTCCGATATCAGCCCGGTCTGCGGTTGTCAGCGTGGGCGGATTACTATCCGGGGTCTCAAAACTTAAGCCAGATTCACCGATCAAAACCGGCTTGCGATAGTTTGCCAACATGGAATGCACTTCGGTTATGATCGTGGTGTCGAGTTTTCCGGAAAGTGGATAAGGATGGATGTTGATGAAATCTATGGCGTCGTTGCGATAAAAACGCGACCATTCGCCAAAATCTGCCAGTGAGGCGGTGACCGGGCGATGAAATGTGTCGGCGTCATGGATCATGGATGTCGCGCTGTTGACAAAATCAATTGCTTGCGGCTCAGTTGTACCTGGAACCATATTTACTTCGGAAAAGATTTCCCATGCCATAATATTTTTCTGCCCTTGCCAACGTTCGATAAGCGTTTTCATCCAGCGCCGCCACAATTTTTGGGTAGACGAGTCGGAGGTAAATAATTCCACTGGTGTCTTGGCCGGGCCACCATTTATTTCATTGAGGGGGTTTGATTTCCACGTGGAGTAACCATTCCCATTATTCCAGTCGTACCAGACACCAAACACGGGCACGACAGCAATTCCATTGGAGGCGGCTCTCTCAAAGATGTCTTCCCATTTCTTAGCCCAAGCCTCATCCACTTCACCGGTATTTGAATATCCCATACCCAGGCTATCAAGTTGAACACGTACAAATTTGCTGCCGCCGAGGCTAGTCAAGTCGAGTAATTGATCATATTGTGATGTTTCGTAACCAGCCAAGTTTCGCGATAATATAAAACTTGGCTGACCATCGATACTAAAATAGAAAGCGCCGGGGTTCAAGGTGATTTCCGGGATTGGCATCAATGTCGCTGTCGTTGTGGCAGGCACAGGAGTACCCGTAGCGGTGACAGGCACCGGAGTCACTGCAGGCGTTGCTGTCTTGATCGGCGGATTGGGCGGAAGGAGAGTTGGCGTGTTCGCGGTGCCAGATGTGCAGCCCGAAGCCAATAGGCTCATCGTGATCATTACTATCAACACGGCGTGCCGTGTAACGTGCTTGTGTGCGCGCATCTAACACCTCGCGATCTTGATCATGAATAAGCCCCTTGCTTACGACGCGCTTGATACTATTGTGACCTCGCAAGCTCTGCGCTATTTGATCACCAGCGGCAGGTACACCTGGCTTTGGTGCATCGCGCCGATCCAGAATCCGCCATTGAGTGTGAATCCATTACCATTCATCGCCGCGCCTGCATCCGATTGCCCGATCGTGCCCATCAGCGCGTAGTCGCCGCCCGTGCTCGTATCGCCGCCGCCATCGACCGTGTTCCACGTCAGGTCGTAACCACTGCCCGATTGAGCCAGCACTGTCGAAACGACGACTAGCGACAGGCCGATTAAGACGACGAGCATCAAGCGTCTCATTGTATTCCTCCTGATCGCGATCGGCGTTGCTGCAACCACATCACGATCATCCCAAGCAAGGCGACAATGCTGATCAAGTTAAACACGGTGAGCGGTGAAGACGAGATTCCTTGCTGCGCATGAGAAACCTGCGCTTGCAGATCGTGAATCCGTGTGTGTTGTTCGGCGTTTTGCTTTTGCAATTCTGCGATCTGGGCCTGTTGTTCTTGCATCCCTTTGACGAGAATCGCGGTGATTCGATCGTATTTAACGCCTTCGATTTGACCCTGCGCGTTGAGCATCGCGAGCAGCGGCGTCACTTGATTCACGTCTTCTGCCACGAAACCGAGATCAGGTTGTCCCGTATCTTTCCAATTGAATGTAACCGGTCGGAGTTTCGCAATCGCATCGAGTCCGAACGGAAGATCGGCTATGTCGCTCTTGTAGCGTAAGCTCGATGAACAGCTTGCGATTTCATTCGAGCCGTTGAGGCACAGATTGGTCGAACCGCTACTCCCCAGATGATCAATCTCGACGGTGCCGTTCGTCTTGACCTTCATATTGGTCTGAAGTAAATTGCCCGCCGCTCCGGGAACTTTGGTCTGGAACAAAAGGTCCGCGCTGTAGTTACCATTGTCGTTGGCCAGTATCCGTGCAGATGGGGTATTGGTCAGAACATCATAGGTAGCAAAATCCACCGCGACTTGAGCGTTCGTGCCGCCAGCCAGATTCGACAGGCGCAGCGTGCCACCTAAACTGCCAGAACTGGATTTGGCTATTTCGATTGTGGCACGGGGCTGATTGGTATTGATGCCTATACCGCCGTTGGCGCGAATCAGGAATTGATCGTTCGCAGTTGAAACGAAATCCATGTTGGTGGAATCAGCCCAGACGAACGCACCATCGTGATTCGCTTGGGCGCGATGGCCGGCGGCAAGCGTGTAAGACATCGTCGCGCTGTTTGAGGCACCGCCAGGTATCGTTGCATAGTTGCCGCTAGCGGTGTTGCTATTGCCTCCACCGACGGTGGCCCCCCATTTGCTGGCGGCATTGATCGAGCCTCCACTGACAGTAGCCAAAGTGCCGCTGGCGGTATTTGAATAACCACCACCGATGAATGCCAGTAAGCCCGCGTCAGGAATGATGTTGTTCTGCCCCCCGCCGATTGTGGCTTCAAAGCCGCTGGCAGCATTGAGTGCGCCCCCGCCGACGGTGGCATACGAGCTGCTGACAGTGTTGTACCGACCTCCGCCAACCGCTGCATAATCGCCGGTGACTGTAATCCACGAGCCGCCCGCCACCGCGGCTGCCTGGCCGGTCACGCTGATGTCCTCACCTCCGGCAATCGTCGCTATGCGCCCGGCAGCGGCGTTCATATAGCCCCCGCCGACAGTGGCATACTGGCTGCTGACCGTGTTGTACTGACCTCCGCCAGCCGCTGCATAATCGCCGGTGACTGTAATCCACGAGCCGCCCGCCACCGCGGCTGCCTGGCCGGTCACGCGAATGTGCTCGCCTCCAGCAATCGTCGCAGTGAGTGCATTGGCGATGTTCATAAAGCCTCCACCCACAGTTCCATAATTACCATGAGCGTCGTTGGCCTGACCTCCACCCACTGTGGCATAGTCCCCATGAATGGCGTTGCTGTTACCCCCGCCGATGATCGCATAATCACTGCCGGCGTACACTGTATTCCCCGAGCCACCTGCAATCGTGGATGCTTGGGCGCCCTGTACGATGTTGGAGGCGCCGCCGCCAATGACATTAAATCCAGTGGAGGGGACTGTGCTGGTGTAGGTGGTATTGTTGTAGCCCCCGCCGATGACGTCATGGAAGGCCGCGGCTTTGTTGAAATAACCCCCGGCAACTACTGACCGATCACCACCTGCAGTGTTCCACGAGCCTCCGCTGACCGTGCTGATGTCCCCTTGGGCTGAGTTATGGCCGCCTCCAGCAATGACACTCAAATCCCCCGCGGCTATATTGGGACCGATGAGGGATGATAATCCGGCAGACGCACCCCCAATCTTGCCGCCTCCACCGATAACGGTTCCGTCGCCGCTAGCCGTATTCATCGCCCCTCCGCCAATCACGCTCCAGTTGCCGCTGGCCACGTTGGGCATTGGGGAGGCATTGTATTGATCCTGATAACGATCGTCATAGCCGCCGCCCCCAGCGACGACGGAGGCTACGCCACTGGCCGTGTTAAATGCGCCACCGGATACCATCGCATAAGTGTTGTTGGTGGCGTTGTTTGAACCGCCGCCGATGACAGCATAGTTGCTGGAATAACGGTGATCGGGATTGAGCCCGATGGTATTGGAATATCCGCCACCGATGAAAGAAAAGGATGTACTGACCGTATTGCTCGCGCCGCCGCCAGCAATCGTCGCACCATACCTGCCTGGTGCGACCGTATTGCTATTGGAGCCACCAATACTATTCGGGGCAAAGTTGCCGTTGTCATCCACGGCCGGCACGATGCGATAAGCCACTGTGTTGCTCACACGCAAAGTCAGCGTCACGTTGTCGGTAGTCCCCAAGAAGTGGGTATTGGGATTCGTGCCCGTGTTGCCGGTGAGCAACCAAGAGCTGCCGCCACCCCCCACATTGTCGTCGGCACAGACCCACACGCTGCCGTTCCACTTGGCAATCTGGTTGTTGCCGCACATCTGCGGGAGCCGGTACGTTGGCATGATGCTGAACTGGTCGTGGTCCAAGGACAGTCCCACGTCTGCATTGTAAAGGGTATCATCGTCGATCTCGCATGCGACCGCGCCATCTTGATTCACAGCACGAATCGATGAGCCGATAGGACAGTTGCCATTCACCCGCATTTGTATCGTCGAGGTGACCACGGCCAAGGTCACATCGCCGCTCGCGCCGCCCCCCGATAAGCCGTAGCCGGCATTCACGGCGCTGATGTCACCGCTGCCGGGCGTGCCGATCGCGTCGTCGGCCGGTGACCAAGCGCCGCCATTCCACTTCAACACCTGTCCTGATGTCGGCGCAGTCGTCGTGATCGAGCGGCCTTGCAGCGCGCCGGTCGAAGTGCTGAACAGCGCATAGGGCGTCGCCGTGAGCGCCTGGCGCGGCGTGAGCGCAACGAACGATCCACTCCCTGCCGGGCAGCGCACGGTAATCTCCAACCAGCGCGCGTCACCCACAAAGACGTTCGCGCCAAAATCGAGTTGCACGGTGAACAGGCCATTGCTCAAGGCGACGTTCGTGTGACTGAGATCGCTGGCGAGCGACGAACCACCGCTGACAGCATCCCACACGCTAAATTGAAAGTCACAGGTATCGTTGACCGAGCCGCTCGCGTTTTTGAGTTGGCCCTGATAGGTGAACGCGGTGCCGATCGCGGCCTGCGGCGACTGCGGCCCCTGTTCTTGTGCGATGACGCCGCTGACACTCAACAACAGCGCCACGACGAGCGCGACGACTAAAGCGACGAGTGAAAATTTGCGGTTCATGTTGTCTCCTTTACGACTCGCAAGAGTTACTTCGTGGGTCCGAGTTGGTTCCCCAGTATTTGTTGCAAGCAGGTGATTAGCCCTGACCACTCGCGAAAGTAGTAGGCTTCGCCACTGGCCATGTGCTGCACTTTGCCGCGCCACTCCACATGGCCTTCGCCCAGGTCTTCCTGCCATATCCGGAGGACGAATAAATGGGAATGAGCTAACTCGTGGGCGTCTGGGGCAGATAATAGTTCGGGCATGTGCGCCTCATGAAATGATGCTGCCAGATCGACAACCACAATCTAACACAAGAGGCGTTACCTAAGCGTTACCTGGAGTATGAGTAAGACGGTTGAGGATTTGATGCGATACAGCCAGAGGTCACAAATTCTAGAAAAGTCTGAGTCGTGAAGTCAGTCCTGCCGAGGCGAACGGGGCACAGCGAAGGCAATCGGTCCCCGTGCCAGGTATAATGAGGATCAAGCCAAACTGTTCCAGGCCTGTACAATCGCACGCTGTACTGCATCGTTATCCAGAAAAGATTGACGGGCAGCGGCATCAGGCAGTTCAGCGGCCCGCGCCTGTAACAACTTGTAGGCTGGCTTCAACAGATCGACTGCCCGTGGATCATGGCTGGCCAGCAAGACACGGTAACAGATCAAATAGATGAGCAGCGGCTCATCGACTTCGTCCATCGTTCGGGCCGTCAAATAGCTCAGAATCTCTTCGACCTCCGCCTGGGCCTGGGGCAGATCACCCTGATCTAATGAGATAGAGGCCAGCCCGGCCAGTGGCTCGATCGTGAGACTCAAGTTGCCCAGTTTCCGGCGGACCGTCAGAGCCTGACGAAAAACCTCGGCTGCCTGGGATAGCTGCCCAAGGCTCAACACGGCATAGCCCAGCTGAGTCAGCGCCAACCCCTCTTCGTATTTTGCGCCTACTTGTTGCGCGATCTGCACCGCGCGTTGGCAGTAGTCGCAGGCCGATTGGGGATCGCCCATTTGACGGGCGGTGAATCCCAGATAGGTCAATGACTCACTTTCACCCCGCCGTTCGCCGATCTGGTGGCAGATCTGCCAGGATTGTTCAAAGTAGGTGCGGGCTGCCGCATAACCGCCAGACGAGTCGGCTGCGTAGCCCCCCAGGTTACGCAGCACTATGCTCTCGCCGCGTCGATCGCCAATCTCTCGACAGAGCTGCAAGGCTTGATCGAAACAAGCGTAAGCCTCTCCCGTGTCACCGGGGCGGCGGCTGGACACACCAAGGACGTTCAACGCACGAAACTCGCCGCGCCGATCATTTAGTGTGCGGTACAGGCCCACCGCCTGGCTGGCATAGTCACAAGCACTGATCTGGTCACCTTGAAGTTCGGCGACACACGACAAGTTGTACAGACTATCCGCTTCCACGTCTGGCAAATGCGCCGCCTGTGACACCTTAAGCGCCTGCTCGAGCTGGACACGGGCGTCCTCCATCTCGCCATGTTGCCACAGCGCTCGTCCTATTTGCAGATACCCGGCCGCGGCCTGATGGATATCGTGCTTTGTTTCAGCCAAGCGAATCGCCGCCTGAGCCGCTGCGATCGCCGCGCCGTAGTCGCTGACCGATTCGGCATAGCGCGCCCCGCGCAAATAGACCTCCGCTTGCCTCACCTCATCGTGCAGGACGTGTGCCAACCCTTGCAGCTCGATGATGTCCCGCTGCTGTGCCTCGCGTAGCCCCAGGACATCATAGATCGCTTCGCGGTCCAGCAGAAGATCGTAGCGTTCGACGTCAGCTGTCTTCGCTATCAGCTTGATCGCATTGCTCAGATAGGTAATCGCCGCTTGATTAGCGTACACCTGCCGAGCGGCCTCGGCCGCCCGACGATAGTACCCGACGGCCTGTTCTAACAACCCCGCCTGTTGATAATGTACAGCCACCTGCGCGCTGACGCTATCCAGCCCATCGGCATGCACGACGACGAGCGCCTCCGCCACGCGGCGATGCAACAGACGTTTTCGCGCCGCACTCAGGTTGGCGTAAGCCACATCACGCAGTTTGCCATGTGAGAAGTCATAGGCATTCGTGCCAATCTCGCGAATGACCCGACGCTGCCAGAGTTCATCCAGCCCGCGCACCAACACTTCTTCATCGTCTCCGCTGGCTTGCTGGAGCACCTCAAAAGTGAACTCGCGCCCGACGGTGGCCGCCAGCTCGACCAACGCGCTCGCCCGTGGTGTGTGTTGCGCCAAGCGAGCCGCGATGACAGTGTGGACAGTCGGCGGCAATGTCGCTAACGGTGTTGCCGTATCGGCGCAATCTGAACCGGCGCGGAGCGTTTCCACAATAAATAACGGATTGCCTTCGGTTTCGCGCTGCAAACAATCGACGTCGACTGCGTGCCAATCGTGTCCCGTCACACAGGCCGCCAGTTGCCCGGTCTCGATTGCATCCAGTGGCTCGACATCGATCTCGATCAGGCGTCGATCGTGACGCAACGCTGCGAGCAGAACAGCGGTCGGATGGTCGCTCAGCGCCTCTTCCGGGCGCAATGTGCCCATCACTAAGAGTCGGGCCTGCTCATCAAAACGCAGCAGGTAATGCAACCATTCCAACGTATCATGGTCACACCACTGCAAGTCTTCAATCCAAAGCAACACCGGCCCACCCGTGCCCAGCATGGCTCGGGCCAGCGCTTCATGCAGTCGCTGCCGCTGCCAGGCCTCAAGCAATGGGCCGGGTGACGGCAAGTCGGGATGTTGAACCAGGACTTCCGGTAACAACCGCGCGATTTCGATCAGCCAGATTGGTTCTAACCTGGGCAGGGCGGCCGCACGCAGCCAGGTAACGACGGGCGCATAGGCTAACGTGCCCTCAGCCGAATAGCAATGCGCGATAGCGGCGTGAATGCCTTGCCGCTTAACCTGCGTGAACAACTCATCGGCCAACCGCGTTTTGCCAATGCCGCCTTCACCGATCAAGATCGCCAACTGCGCATGTCCGGCCGAGGCACTGCGCCAAGCCGATTGCAACTGGGCCCATTCACGATCACGCCCCACCAACGGAAAGGTCGCACCGAGTGACACCTCCAGCGACGATTCGATTTTCAGCAGACGCTCATACGCTTCACGCGTGGCCGGCCCAGGCTCGACACCCAGTTCGCGCTGCAACGTAGACACACACGTGTGATAAGCGCGCAGCGCCGTCGCTCGATCATCATTGAGAGTGTGCAGATTCATCAGGCGCCGATGCACTTCTTCACGCACGGGATCGATCTGCAACAGGCGTTGCGCAGATCCGATGGCGGCCCGATAATCGTGCGCGTCGGTCGCCATTTGAAGCAAGCGCTCCAGCACTTCGATCAAGACTTGCTTGAGCCGCTCCCGCTCTGAGGCGATCCAGTCGTCGTAGCAGCCGGGGACCAATTCGCCGCCATACAGCTCGACTGCGCGCTGCAAATCCATGCGGGAGTGGGTGTGGCTTGCCGCGTCTTCGAATTCGGCGACGTCCAGCGAGAACGGACCATCGGTCCGCCACTGGATCGTATTCACATCGGCCGACAAGAACTGATCGGCTTGCGGCAAGGCGCGTTGTAACTGGTGCAACTGCTTGCGCAAGTTAGCGCGCGCACGGTCTTCCGGCAAATCGGGCCACAGGCAGAATGCCAGGTGACTGCGCGCTTGAGGGGCAGCACGATGGAGAATGAGATAGGTCAGCAGCGACTGTAGTCGAGGGGCGCTGATGGTCGTCAGGGGCGTGCCGTCGTAGTTGAGGCTAAATTCACCCAACAGCCGAATGCGTAAGGTAAGATACATCTCCGCCTCGTGTAATGCTGGCATTATACCCCGCAAATCTATCACATCAACAGTTTATCGCGCTGCGAAGAATCGTGAAGACATTGATGGCGTGGATCAAGAGCACTGGGCGCTCACTAACCCAATAATGGGCGACACCAGCAATGGGCTACATGGCGATGACCACACACGCGCAATGCCAGCATATTGGGGCCAGATTTAGAACTCGTGCTAAAACGTTGTCGTGCAGGTGTTCCGGACGTTAGCCACTGGAGTACGTTACGGAAGCCTACTCCAAAATGGTCAAAACACGCACAACAAGCCCAATTACACACATTATTGTGCGGTGTCCCTCGATCGCGTGGCGCAGCAGTATGCGCGGGTGACGACGGGGATCGGCACCGATCAGTTGTGGGCGGCGCTGCGGCAGTGGGGGGCGGCGACACTGACGGGCAGAGAGGG
>Ga0209254_10004444_pt1 | contig 12836 bp, 14 predicted proteins | sample FrelakmetDIP11DI_FD_187148 | JGI IMG/M metagenome (GOLD analysis project Ga0209254, IMG submission 187148) | Freshwater lake sediment microbial communities from the University of Notre Dame, USA, for methane emissions studies - DIP11 DI (SPAdes)... | ecosystem: Environmental > Aquatic >...
GGGCTGGGCCAGGCGGTGGGGGATTCGAACCTCCGGTATCGGTCCAGCCCTCCCCAGACGTGGGAATCTGTCATATTATCGAAAGCCACAATCCGTTCTCAAGGCAGACACGGGCCTTGACGGTCGAGCTTGGTAGGTACGCAGGTGGCCCCGAATCCTTTGCTGATGAGATTCAGCTCTCTCCTGGAGGACGAGAACCTGGAAGGTCCCGTCCTGGATCTGGCTTGTGGCCAAGGGGAAAACGGGCTCTTCCTAGCCGGCTTGAATTTGCCGGTCATTCTTGCAGATCGATCCCCGGAAGCGCTGGAAGTGGCCCGAAGGTCGGCAGAAGACCGGAGACTCAAGGTGCAATTCTGGGAGGTTGATCTGGAAACCGGTAAGAATCCTCTTCAAGAGGAGTATTACCGGGCGATTCTGGTCTTCCACTACCTCCATCGGCCGCTCGTCCCCTATTTGCGAAAAGGAATCCGCCACGGGGGAATCCTCATCTACGAGACCTTCACCAGCGAACAGCCCAAGTACGGCCACCCTCATAATCCGGACTATCTGCTGCAACCCGGAGAGCTGGCTGACTGGTTTCAGGACTGGCACATCATCCACTATTTTGAAGGCCTGTTAGAAGACCCTCGAAGAGCCATGGCCCAGATTGTCTGCCGGAAGCCTAGCGAGTAGCAAGAGCCGCGGGCGCCTTCAAGACGCCTTTTCTTGCGGCTGGGCTCGCCGCGCTTAGATATCTCGACAATGGGGAACATCAGGGCAAAGTAAGGTCAGATTCCCCCGGGAGAGTTCACATGCACGACGAAGAGCCAGCCGAGAAGTCCCTCGATTGCATCGGCCTGTTCTGCCCCGAGCCTCTGTTTCAGACGCGCGAGGCTATGGACGGTCTGCGTGTCGGCGACATCCTCGAAATACTTGCGGACGACCCGGCTGCGGAAGAAGACCTTACAAGGTTCGCCAAGCGGGCGGGCCACGAGGTCGCTCTGATAGAGGATCGGGGTGACTACAAACGGTTCTTGATACGCAAAGGCCGCTAGGAGGCGAGCACCATGAAAGACGAGAATGCCATCCTGTATGTGCAAACCAGCGACGCTCCTCCACGACAGTACTCTCCGCTCGTACTCGCCCAGTCGGCGAAGGCGATGGATCTGAAGCCCACGGTCTACTACCTCGGCATGGGCCTGCTCATGTTGCGACCCGGAGAGGCCGAGAAGATCCAGCTCGGTACGTTCCCGAGCGTGCGTGAGATGCTCGACAAGACCATGGAAATGGGCATCCCCATTCTGGTGTGCGAAGCGTCCAAGCAGATGCTCGGATGGGATGCGGTCGAGCTCATCGAGGGGGTGAAGATTGTGGGCGCGGCGACCCTGAATGATCTCGCTCTCGATGCCGGCGCCACCATGTGGTTCTAGGCAGACTCTCCAATGGCGCTCCCGCCGGAAGATGAGGTGTACCTAGACTATCAGTCGGCCCGACCGGTGGACCCCCGGGTTGTCGAGGCCATGCTGCCCTACTTCACGGAGCGCTTCGGCAACCCAGCCTCCTTGCACGCCCCGGGTGACCGGGCGACGGAGACGTTCGAGCAGAGCCGGGCCGCCGTCGCCGGCTTCCTCGGCGCGTCGCCCGAAGAGATCGTCTTCACGTCAGGCGCCACCGAGTCGAACAACCTGGCGCTGATCGGCTATGCGAGCCGAAACAAGCGATCCGGCGACCACCTGGTGATCTCCGAGGTCGAGCACATCTCCCTGCACAACATCGGCAAGTACCTGGAGAAGGAAGGCTTCCGGGTCACCAAGGTGCCTCCGGACCAGTTCGGCCGGATCAATCCCGACAAGCTCCGCACCCGGATCACCGACGACACGATCCTTGTCTCCGTATGCTGGGCCAGCAATGAGATCGGGACCCTGCAACCCATCCCCGCCATCGCCGAGATGCTCAAGGGCACCGGCGTGGCGCTGCACGTGGACGCCGTGGCTGCCGAAGGCCAGGTGCCCATCGACATGGCCACCGTGCCCGTCGACCTGTTGACGATCTCGAGCAACGACATCTACGGTCCTCCCGGGCTCGGAGCGCTGTACGTGCGCTCGGGGGTACGGCTGGCGCCGATCACCATGGGCGGTGGACAAGAGCGCGGGCTGCGGTCGGGCACAGAGAATCTCCCGGGCATCGTGGGTATGGCTGCCGCCGCTCGGATCGCCGCAGCCGAACTCGCCACCGAGGCGCCGAGGCTCGCCGCGATGCGCGACCGGCTCATCAGCGAGGTGCTCTCCACCATCCCCGACTCGCACCTCAACGGCCATCCGGTCGACCGCCTGCCCAACAACGCCCACTTCCGCTTCGACGGGGTCGAAGGCGAATCGCTGTTGTTGTCCATGAGGGATCAAGGGATAGCTGTATCCACCGGCTCGGCTTGTTCATCCAAGACCCTGGAGCCCTCACGCACCCTCATCTCCTGCGGGCTGCTCCACGAAGAGGCTCACGGGTCGCTCGAATTCACGTTCGGCCGGTACAGCCGCGAGTCGGACATCGACCGCGTGATGAGCGTCCTGCCAGGGATCGTCAAACGCCTGCGGGACATGTCACCACTCTACGATACGGCCTGAGGAGTTTCTATGAAATCCACTCAATACTCCGAAAAGACGCTCGACCACTTTCGCAACCCCCGCAACGTAGGCATTCTCGAAGGCGACGACGTGGCCGTGGGTCGCGTCGGTAACCCTGTCTGTGGCGACCTCATGGAGATGTACGTTCGCGTCAAGGACGACCGTATCGACGACATCAAGTTCCAGACATTCGGTTGCGGCTCGGCCGTCGCCACGTCCAGCATGATCACCGAGCTTGTCATGGGAAAGACCCTCGACGAGGCTGTGGAGGTCACCCGGGCCGACGTGGCGGACGCCCTCGACGGCCTGCCGCCGGTCAAGATGCATTGTTCGAACCTCGCGGCCGACGCGCTGCACGACGCCATCAAGAACTGGCGCTCGGGTAAGCGCCTCACTCCCCTCGGCGCGGAAGAGATCGCCGCCGCGGGAGCGGGCTGCGGCGCCCGCGAGGCGACGGTGGTCCAGGGAGTCGCAGAGTATGCCGGCAAGGGCGTCTACGGCTCCCTCGACGATGTCTCGGTGCTCGCCGACAAACGCGTGCTCGTGGTCGACAAGGGAATCCCTTCGGCCCGGCTTGCCCTCGCGCTCACGGGCGTCACCCCCCGAGTCATCTTCGTCACCGAGCTCGAGACACTCGGCCTCCCCGAGGAAGTGGCGACCGGCGTCAAGCGCTCGGACGTCAAGGTGCTCCTCCGCTCCCGCCTGCTTGCCGTGCGTGGCGAGGGCGAGGTCGAAAAGGTGCTCATCCGCGATCTGGACGAGGACGACGAGTACGAGTTGTTCGTCGACGCGGTGGTCCTCCTGGGGACCTGATCTCGATCGCTTCGCGAATCATGGCAGTCGTTGTGCGAGCAGCGCTCGCAACCGGGCCCCATTGACCGGGCTTCAGATCAAGTTTGCCCTCCAAACGAGCGGAGAGGGGGGGATTCGCGCATCTTGCTGCGCAAGCTGCCGTCCTTGCCTCGCCGTCCGGCTCGGCTCAGACCGCTCGCTGTTCGACAGTCCAAAGGGACTGTCTCGCTGACGCTCGCGCCCTCGCGGGTTCGGAATCCCCCCATACCTTGGTGGGAGCCACTTCGTGGTTTCTTGCGGAAGACCATACGGAGAGGGGGGATTCGAACCCCCGGTACCGCTTGGCTCTCCCCCATCGTAGCGTGGTGGGGAGACAACCCGCTCGAGTGTTCCGAGGGTACCAGCCCGGTGAAGGCCATGAAGGCGTAGAGCAACCACGTGGCCGCGTATTTCATCTAGCCCCGCGGTCATACGTCGCAGTTCCTGGCCTACCAAGAGCGCCTTCATGTCACGCCTCGACATAAGGATTCACGTCGGGAACGCCACGATCCTTCTTGAGATACTTGCGGAACGGAAAGTAAAGGATAGGCGCGATCGCAATGGCGATCGCGGCCAGCCAGATGGCCCGCCACCCCTCTTCCTTCACCTGGCTCACGATGGCGAAAACGATGACCGCCGCGGGCAGGATGGTCGCGATGATCAGCCCGACCAGACCCCCCGGTATCTTGCTCCGCGGGATGTCGGGTCTCTTTCGGCGCAGCCACCAGAGGGCCGCGAAGTCAAGGAGCACCGTGAACGAGTTGAGCAGCACGTCGAGGACGACCAACGCCGCGAAGGCATTGACCGAGAAGATGGCAAAGAAGAAGCCGGTCACCGCAATGGCGACCCACGGCGTCCCCCACTTGTGGTGAACGCGGACCAGCCACAGGGGCGCCATCCCGTCCTGCGCCACAGCGAACGGCATTCGCGTACCCGAGATGCTACAACCGATGAGCAGACCGACCATACTGAGGAAGGCTGCCGCCATCATGAAGTTGCCTAAGAACGACCCGAACCAACTTCCCTCGCCGGCCGTCTCGTCACCTACCGCCTGAGCGATGTCCGGCAGCCACCAACCTTCCGTGGCGGTGGGGTCGACCCCCGCCGCGTCCATCTGTTCCTGCGTCATTCCCCCCTCGAGCAGCACCTGTCCGATGCCATCCTCTTCTTCGAGACCCCAGAGCAGCACCTTGTTGTCCTCACCGGCGCCTCCGTAGAGGGCGGCGACCGTCGGAAGGGCGTAGGTCGCGATTACCGCGATGAGCACCAGGGCCATGGCCAAGGGATAGGTGCGTCTGGGCTTGACGATCTCGTCACCAGCGGTGGTCGGCGACTCCCAGCCCATGTAGTTCCACATGACCACGAATAAGCCGATGCTGAAGGCACCCCACACCGACGTGTCCTGGGGCAGGAAGATCATGTCGAAGGTGCTCCCGTGCGCTCCCCAGTTGTAGAAGCCGAGCACGGTCATGATTGCGATCGGTATCAACAGGATGACCCCGATCCAGACGCTGGTCATTCCGGCCAAACGCACTCCCCGTATCTGCAGGAGCGAGATGATCAAGATGATGGCGATAGCCGCCAGCCACTGCACCACCCAGCCTGGCATACCCCAGCCGCCTTCAGTCAGTTGGGGGACCCAGAAGCTCAGATAGGTCACCGCCAGCACCGGGTAGATGGCCACGTCGACCAACGTCAGCACCCAGTCCATCCAGGCGATCAGAAAGCCGGGGAACGGCCCAAAGGCCTCCTTGGTCCAGTAGTAGTAGCTGCCCTCTACCGGCATCATGGACTGTAGTTCCCGCACCATCAGGATGTAGGGGAGGCTGTAGATGAAGGGGATGATGCAGATGAGAAGGAGGGCCATGCCGGCCCCCGAGTAGCTGAAGAGGGGCTCGATCCCGAACGTCCCCCCGCTGACGGTGAAGTAGATGATCCCGAAAAGCGGCAGCAACGTCAGCGAACGCTTGAGCATCTTGCGTTCGGCGCTGATCTCACTCGCCACGGACGGGACAGGTTCGTTCGCCATGGTCGCCTCCCATAAGTTGGAGCGCTTGCATACGTGCGGCAGATGAAGCTCTCCAGGCCACATGTGGCGCTGAGAACACCGCCCGTTGGTAAGCGGATCTGAGCATCCCCATCAGACACCATCGCGCCGACGTTAGCAAGTGCGCAGGCGTATTGTTAGGGCGCAGGATCGTTCCGTCCACGGAGGTGAACCATGAAAGTGTTGCAGCTCGGCGTCGGCTCGGTCGGCGAAGTCACCGCGCGTACCCTGGCCTCGATCCCCGAGGTGAGCGGCGTCGTGCTCGCCGATATCGACGAGCAGAGGCTGGCCGAGGTGGCGCCCCGGCTTGCTGCGGGCAAGGTAGAGCTACGGCCTCTGGATGTGGAGGATGCCGAAGCTCTCGTGGCCGCTCTGGCCGATGTGGACCTGGTGATAAACGCGTTGATACCTGAGTACAACCTGGACGTCATGAACGCCTGTCTGGAAACCGGGACCCACTACCTGGACATGGCCGCGGCTGGGCCCCGAGACATTGTCGGTACGGCGGATGTGGACGAGGAGTTGGCGCTTAACGGCGACTTCAAGCGCCGGGGACTGACCGGTCTAGTGTTTTTCGGCATGGACCCGGGAGCATCCGACGTATTCGCGCGGGCGCTCTACGACCAGTTCGACACGCTGGAGGCGCTGACGGTCTTCGACGGCGACAACAGCACGGTCGAGGGAGTGGAGTTCGCGCCCAGCTTCTCCCCCAGTACCATGGTGGAGGAATGTCTTATCCTGCCACCGCATTCCTTCGAGGACGGGCGTCTTGTCCGGCGAGACCCCATGACCGTCTGGCAACACTTCGAATTCCCGGATCCTGTGGGCCGGCTGAAGGTGTGGAATGTCGACCACGAGGAATCGCAACTGATGCCGCTCTACCTGTCGGGGAAAGGCCTGAGAAAGGCCGACTTCTTCATCGCGCTGGCGGATGAATGGGTAGAACTGCTGCAAGTGTGGCGCAGGCTCGGGTTTGCCCACAACAAGTTCATGGAGTTTGAAGGGGCCCGGTTCCGGCCCTTGGACCTACTGGTCTCACGCCTGCCGCGCTCAGTGGACCTGATCGGCAAGATGCACGGCACGGCCTGCGTGGGCACGTTGGCCGAAGGCACCGTCGCGGGCAGGCCGGTGCGCCGGTTCATGTACCAGGCGACTTCACACGACGAGGCCTTCGAGCGGTACGGAGTCCAGGGGACGGGGTTCCAAACCGGCATTCCCGCAGCCTGTGCAGCCATCATGTTGATCCGTGGTCTCATCACGAATAGGGGTGTGTTCCCCCCGGAGCGGATCGACCCCAGACCGTTCCTCGACCTGATGGCGGCGCACGGCACTCCGACGAACGTGATCGATCTGCCGCCCGAGGAATAGGCGGCAGGACCAGGCGGCAAGGACTTCTTGCTCAAGCTGTGTCGGGCTCGACAGGGGACCGCCTTAGCTTTCGCGAATCGGCCGCCCTAAGCCCGAGGTGGACCGGCTCGTTTCGAAGAATGCCTGCGCCCAAGTGGCGAGGGGGGATTCGAACCCCCGGTACCGCTTGCGCGGCACAACGGTTTTCGGGCGCTGGCGCCCCCTTGTCCCAGGCTTAGTGCCAGGTACCCCCGTGACAGGGGCAACCCTCTGGACAGAGGCACCGTTTTGTCCCATTGTGGTGGTGGTCTCTCGGGGCCGCTCAGTAGGGGCGTAGACAACGTACGCCGGACCAGGAGGTTTGCAGGCAGTGTCACGGACCGCTCAGCCGGGACCGAGTCGATCCTCTCTTTCGAGACAGGCGTGGCTGACAGCCCTCACTGCCGCCCTGGTCTTCCTGGTCGCGCTCGGCAGTCGCAGGTCGTTCGCCAACGTTTCTCCCTCGCGCACTTTGCTCGATGCCCGCGTCGTTCTCGGTGATCTCTTCGTGATCCTGGGCGCCATCCTCGTCGCGGAGTTCTGCCTGCTGGTCTACATATGGGTATCGCATCTCCGCAAGCGGAGATCAGGGATTGACGGAGGCGAGGCGCGTGCTCCCACTTCCTGGGGTCAGAGGCTTCTTGCCAGCCTCGTAGCGCTGATGCTGTTTGCGGTGTTCATCGGGGTCGCCGCTCGGAACGGAGGTGATGGCTCCACGACTCCGCTCGGCTTCGCTCCGCCGGTCGGCCTGCCCCCTTTGGGAAGCGATCAGTCCGCGGCCCAGACCTTCGTCATCCATTGGTGGATCCTCTTGGGACTGGCGCTGTTCGGATTGGCCGGCCTGCTGCTGACAGTCCTGCTGCGTCGCCGTCGTCTTGAGGTCGAGGCTGAGAGCGCACCGTCAGAACGCGAAGAGTTGTTGGCTGCGGTCGAAGCATCGCTGGAGGAACTGGAAGAAGATCCCGACCCGCGGAAAGCCGTCATCGGCGCTTATGCGAGCATGGAACAGGCATTGTCGCGGCACGGGCTGGCACGGAGACCGTCTGAGGCTCCCCTTGAGTATCTGGCCCGCTGGTCGAGCGCGGTCCGTGTCAGCCGCTCGCCGGCCGAGGCTCTCACCCGACTGTACGAGCGGGCCCGGTTCAGTCTCCACCTGGTCGATGAGGACATGAAGCAAGAGGCGACCGCAGCTCTCCTCACGCTTCGGCATGAGCTGGGGGAAGAGGTGGGATGAAGATCTGGAAGGCAGCCTTGCTTGGACTGGCTGCAACGGTTGCCCTCGTCATCGCCCTCATGCTCACCGGGGTGGCGCAGGGCTTGGTCTTGCTCGCATACGTGATCTTCCTGGTGGCGCTGCTGTTCGCCATGCTCATCGGCCGGCTCCGGCGCGTGTTGCCCCTGGCCGTGGAGTTTCGTAGGATGCTGCCCCCGCCCGCCCTGCCGGAGGCGCACGCGGAGCAGTTCGAGACGGTGAAGCTCTGGGTCGCGATCGCCCGCTACAGCCGGTCGGACCTCTACTTCCGGCTGCGGACCCCTGTGCGCGACATCGTCGCAGCCCGTCTCTCCCGGAGCTACGGCGTCGATCTGGAGCGTGAGCCCGACCGAGCGGCGGGCATCCTCGGGGAGGGGCGCGCCTGGGAACTCGTGCGGCCGGACTACCGCTCGGACTCAGACCGGTCCGCCCCGGGCTGGTCGGAGCACGAAGTCGAGCAACTCGTCGAGGAACTGGAGAACCTGTGATGGAAGACCTGGCGTTCGAGCGAGTCGCCTTGCTGGGGGCGGCGATCCTGCGTGAGGTCGAGCGCGCAGTCGTGGGCAAGCGAGCCGTACTCGAGCTGGTCCTGCTCGGCCTGCTCGCTGATGGGCACGTGTTGATCGAGGATCTTCCGGGGCTAGCCAAGACGCTTATCGCCCGCTCATTCGCCCAGGCGACCTCACTGGTGTTCCGGCGCATCCAGTTCACCCCCGACCTCATGCCCTCCGATGTGACTGGCGCCTCCATCTTCAGCCAGAAACGGGGCGAGTTCGAGTTCCATCCCGGACCTGTGTTCGCCAACCTGCTCCTTGCCGACGAGATCAACCGCGCCCCGGCGAAGACCCAGGCCGCCTTGCTGGAGGCGATGCAGGAGCGGCAGGTCACCATCGAGGGCACCACTCACCGGCTGGACCGGCCCTTCCTGGTGCTCGCCACGCAGAACCCCATTGAATACGAAGGCACCTATCCGCTGCCCGAGGCACAGCTCGATCGCTTCCTGCTCCGCCTATCCGTCGGTTATCCGGAGCGCGCAGACGAAGCGCTTGTTCTGGCGAGGCGCGGCGAGCGTCGGCAGGAGTACATCGAGCTCGACCCGGTGATCGACGCGGCCACGATGCTGGCTATGCAGCGCACCATCGAGAAAGTCTACGTCTCGGAGAGCATCCGGCTCTATATGGTCGACCTCGTCCGGCAGACACGGGAGAACCGCCGCGTCCAGGTGGGATCGAGCCCTCGGGGCTCCCTGGCCCTGTACACCCTTGCGCGGGCCCGAGCTGTTCTTCAGGGGCGTGACTTCGTCACTCCCGAGGATGTGAAGGACGTTGCCGTGCCGGCGTTGGTCCACCGTCTGACCCTGCGGCCGGAGCAGTGGGTGCAGCGCGTGTCGACGGAAGAGATCGTCCGGGAAGTGCTCGACACCGTTCCCGCCCCGTCACCCAGAGAAGCAGAACCGGCGCGCGGATGAAGCGCTCCCCCAAGCTGGTCATCTATGGCGCCTTTGCCGCGGTCGTCTTTCTTCTGGCACTCGCGCTCGGCCGCCCCGAGTTAGCGGCGCTGGGCGCGCCGTTCGCCCTCGTTCTCGTCCTCGGCCTTGCGTCGTCCCGGCCGGGCATCGTCAGGGCGACGCTCGAGGCCAAGAAGGAGCGGGTGCTGGAAGGTGACGAGGTAGAGGCAGAACTGGTTGCCCACGCATCGTCCAGGACCCCGGCCCTCTACCTTTCTTTCTCCCTTCCCGACGGTGTGAGGCTCGCCGTGGGAGAGGCTGCGTTCTTGCTCGCGCTGGACGCGGAGGAGGAGCGGCGGGTACCCCTTCGCCTGACGTGCGACCGCTGGGGGGCCTATAAGCTCGGCGACGCCATCTGGCGCGTGAGTGACGCGGCCGGCCTCCGTTTCATGGACGCCCGCGTGCGCGGCCACTCGCTACTCCAGGTCTACCCGCGGACCGAGCGGCTCCGGTCCCTGGTGAAGCCCTTCGACACGCAGCCCTTTGCCGGCAACCGGGTGGCCCGAGCCCGCGGCGAGGGCATTGAGTTCGCCGACATCAGGTCCTACGCGCCCGGTGACCGCCCGCGTCGCGTCAACTGGCGGGCCTCGTCCCTGCATCAGACCCTGTATGTGAACGAGCAGCATCCCGAGCGCAACAGCGACGTCATCATCTTCGTCGACAGCTTTGCGGAGGCTAGAGGCCACGATGAGAGCACCCTTGATGTCGCCGTCCGGGCCGCTGCCTCGCTGGCAAGCCACTACCTGTCGGTACGCGACCGTGTCGGATTCGTCAGCTTCGGCGGCCTGGTGCGCTGGCTCACCCCGAGCAGCGGCAGCGTCCAGCACTATCGGATCATCGAGGCTCTGCTTGAGACAGAGATCGCCTTCTCGTTCGCCTGGAAGGACATCGATGCGCTGCCGTCCCGCTGCCTGACGCCGCAGGCTCTGGTCATCGCCCTCACCCCCTTGCTGGACGAGCGGGGCCTGCACGCGCTGCTCAACCTGCGCCGGCGGGGGTTCGACCTGGTGGTCATCGAGATCTCGCCGCTGGCATATGTCGGCGACAGTACAGACTCTCTGGATGCTCTCGCTGCCCGGTTCTGGCGTCTCTGGCGAGATGCCATGCGCTTTCGCTTCGAGCAGTCGGGGGTCGCGGTCCTCGAGTGGGACGGCCGAGCCCCTCTCGCGGCTGTAGTGGAGGAGGTGACAGCATTCCGTCGCTTCGCGCGATACGTATTCGCATAGGGCTGGGGGCAGTGGCGGTCGTCATCGCCGGCGCCCTCGTCGCCTATCCCATCGTGCGCGCCGGCAGCCTAGTCCCGGCTGTGACGGCGCTCGGAGCCGTTGGCGTGCTTTTCACGCTGCTCGCTCTGTTCTCCCGCATCCACTTCGCAGGCCCCGCCCTCTTCAGCCTGGCGGCCGAATATGTGGTGGTCGAAGCGACCGGCCGGGCGGGCACCTTCTCGATAATCGCGTACGCCGCCGGTCTGGTGGTCTTGACAGAAGTCCTTCTCTGGCTGGGGCAACTGCCATCCTCAGCCTTCGTCGATACCCGTGTCGTCGGAGTGTGGCTGCGGAACCTGGGGTTGACCGCTCTCGCCGGCGCCCTGCTCGGGCTCATCGCCCTGGCCGCCACTAGCTTTCGGGTCCCCGGCGTTCTTGCGGGAACCCTCGTCGGCTGTGCGGCGGCTGTCATCCTGCTCGCGCTTCCCTGGCTTCTCGTCAGGAAGAGGGGCGGTCGAGAGCAGCAGGGGCGGTAGGGGACCCCCATCTCGCGGCCTCTGATGGGGCCACGCAGGCGCGTCCTCCATTGCGCGGAACCGAGCAAAGGTTCATGGTTGTCTGGCGGCCTACCGGAGAGAGGGGGCTGTATCGTCCGGTGCCTTCACGTCCGTCTCTTTCCCTTCCCTGCTACCGAGTTTGCCACCGACTTGCCCCAAAGACGCGAAAACCCGGCCTTTACGACTGGGCTCTATCTGAAGAAACCCCTTCAAATAGGCCGGTACCGGTTCACCTCTCAGGGGACGCTATCCTCGGCGTCTTCTATAGGTCTTTGATCATGTACTCCCAGAGTCCGATTCCTACCAGCCGCCTGGTGATCTCGCTCTTGTCCGTCTTCACCAGGCGGAAGCCCCGGGCGAGATAGAGTTCTCTGGCCGCATCGTTGCCACCGGCTACGTAGAGGGTGAGTCTCGCCTTGCCCAAGGTACGCGCTCTTTGCTCGGCGCATTCCAGCAGCATCGCCCCGAGTCCTTGCCGATGCAGACCCGGGTCGACGGCAAGATGGGCGACGTAGGCCTCGTCCGGTTTCACTCTGCTGCCAAGAATCGACAGCGCGATGACGGCCCGGAGGCCCCGCAGGATCCCCAGCCTCCGCACAAACGGCAGCATCCCCTTCCATCCCGGCCCGCCGCCCTCCGTGGTGGCGAGATGAAGGACGCCGTGTATTTCGGCGCCGTGCGCGGCGACATAGTGCCCCGGGTATCGGTCGAGGGGTCTGTAGTGGTCGACGATTGACTCCGTCGCCCCGTTGGCGTCGTCTCCGAATATGGCCTTGAACTTGTCAGAAAAAGCCCGGACGAGGACTTCCACGTACCCGTACACGTCCTCGCTTCGAGCCGGTCTGACCGTCGGTCTACCGTCCGCATTCATCAGCGATCTCCTTTCAACCACGAAAGATAGCGCGCTTTGGCGGTCACTGGGAGGCGGCGCAGGGAAAGGGACGGGTGGGGCCGAACTCGCCCCGAAGACGCGGAAACCCGGCCTTGGCGTCCGTCTCATTCCGTTCATTCTGTCCCGGGTGTCGACGCGGACGGTCCATGCCAAGCTTCGCTGATCCCGCTTGGTTACGTGCTTTGCCTCTCCCCCGTGGCAACGAGAGCCGCCTGCCTGGTTTCGAAGACGCGCACGTTCGGATGGACGAGGAACCCCTCGCCTTCCAGAAGGCGGCGGACGTCGACGTTTGGCCCGATCACCCCCAGCCATCCTCTCCCGTGCAAGGCCTGCACCCAGGCGAGGAGGACCGAGAGACCGGCGTCGTCCATATGGGTGACGTTGCTGAGATCCAGGAAGACGATGTTATGGCGGGACTCGAGCCTTCGGTGAAGGGCCGCCTGCAGAACACCGCACGTGCTGTGGTCTATGGTCCCAGTGGCCACGAGCATGGGAACGTCTCCCAGCAGGGCATCTATCAGTTCCATTGCCGTCCCCTCCTTTGAGTGAGATACAAGGC
>Ga0209254_10004445_pt1 | contig 12835 bp, 10 predicted proteins | sample FrelakmetDIP11DI_FD_187148 | JGI IMG/M metagenome (GOLD analysis project Ga0209254, IMG submission 187148) | Freshwater lake sediment microbial communities from the University of Notre Dame, USA, for methane emissions studies - DIP11 DI (SPAdes)... | ecosystem: Environmental > Aquatic >...
CTCGCGTAAGATATTCAGATGGCGCGAGGCCGCTGGCTGGCTGATACCGACCGCCTCAGCTAGTTCGCTCACATTATGTGGTTTTTCTGCCAGGGCATACAGGATCAAGATCCGGCGTGGATCGGCCAGACCAGAGCAGACGTTTGCATGCAGTTCCGTTACTTCTTGAGTCAAACCAGGAGTAATCATAGGTATATATTCACATAGCTATATATATAAGATAGCTGAAATCTTAGCATATCCACCCCCTCAATTCTAGTGACAAATGTCAGTGACATTTATCACAATATCAATATATCTGTAGCTACCCCGCGCTCGCAGGACGCGGGGTAGCTTTTAAAAAAACCTAATTCTTCCTTACCAGAGGTAGATAGATTTTATTCTCATCAATCTGATATGTGGCGGTAACCGTGTTGTTGGCTTTATCCGGATCAGACAGGTTTGACATCACACTGGCAGTATTCGCAATCGTTCCCGAAAACGGTGGGACAATGACGATTGTAATCGTCAGCTGGGTGGTAAGATCCAAATTATTCAAGCTGCAGGAAACTGCGGTTATTGCGACCAACTGGCAGCTTCCCTGGCTGGGCGTAGCCGAGATGAAACTGACTCCCGCAGGCAGGGTATCAACCAGCCGGAGTCCTGTAGCTTGATTTGGACCCGAATTGGTGATAGTGATCGTGTAGGTCAACGGAGAGTTGATCAGCCCAGGATTCGGAGCCCCGCTCATCACAACAGACAGGTTGGCTGCATTGGCAGAGTTATCGATTTTAGATACAAAAGCATCGTATCCGCCTGCTTGTGAACTATCAAAAGGGTTCACCGTCGGAAAATCATTAGAATAAGTATCCCCAGTGATATAAGGCGTACCAGAGGTGTCTACGGTAATAGCGATGCCATAATCAGAGCTGCTTCCGCCCAGGAAGGTGGAATAGGTGAGCCCGGAGCCAGCTGCATTGAAGCGGGTGACAAAGGCATCGACAAATCCGCTGCCACAGCCCCATCCACAGGTGGGTTGAAAAGCATTGAAGACGGGCAGATCGGTTGAATCAGTGTATCCGGTCAGGTAGGCGTTGCCTGAGGCATCAACTGCGATACTCTGCCCTGAGTCATCCTTGCTGCCGCCAAAATACGTGGCATATACTCGAGAAGCCGCCCCGGAAGCAGCAGGATTCAATTTGACCACGAAGGCATCCCAATAGATGCTATTGCAAGCTCCATCTGTACCGCAGGTTGAATCATAGGCTCCTGTGCTGGTAGGAAAATCCGTCGACTTGGTCTGGCCTGTAAAGTAAACCCGGTTGGAAGTGTCAATCGCAATGATAAAACCCACGTCATCCCCGGTTCCACCCAGGTAGGTGGAATAAACGAGTTGAGAGCCGTCGTCATCCAGCTCCGACATAACTGCATCAATGCCACCCGCGTTAGCATTCTGGAAAGGTGTCCCAGCCATTGGATAGTTGGTGGATGTTGCCCGCCCAACTACATAGGCATTGCCCGACGAATCGATGGCGATGCCAATCAGCCGGTCAGCATCACTTCCGCCGAGATAGGTGGAATAGACCAGCGAGGCTGCGCCGGCAGCCTCTGTGTCCAGCTTGGCTACAAAACCATCCGCCAGGCCGCCATTGGCAGCCTGGTAGGGAGTGCCTGCAGGGGGAAAATTGGTCGATGCGGTGCGACCGGCAACATAAGCATCCCCAGAATTGTTCACTGCGATGCTGTAGCCAATATCGAGGTCGTCGCCACCCAGGTAACTGGAATATAAAAGGCTAGAACCGCTTGAGTTTAACCTGGTCACAAAAGCGTCATAAACCTCGCTGGTACAAGCCACAGACTGACCGCAAGTCTGATCAAAGGCATCCGTGCTGAAAGGAAAGTCGCTAGAATCCGTCAGACCTGTGATAGATGCATTTCCAGCGGCATCCACCGCCAAACCTAAACCATAATCCGTCCCACTGCCGCCCAGGTATGTGGAATAAATGAGCGCCGATCCGGTCGGATTGAATTTGGTCACAAAGGCATCGTAGCCGCCAGCATTGGTATCTTGAAAGCCTGTGCCAGTAATGGGAAAGCTGGTTGAAGCTGTCAATCCGGCAATGTAGATACCAGACGAATCCACTGCAATACCGCTGCCGTTGTCCTCTTGGGAGTCGCCGAGATAGGTGGAGTAAACCAGTGTGGGATCCAGGATCAATGGTCGGGTGCGGTCGTACCCATTGGGGAAGACAAAACCGATCGTACCGTCCGCCGCAATGCTATATCGGGTCAACACCGGCACGCGGTTCTGGTCGGACTCTTGCCAGGAAATTGGCGCCTGTTCCACAAGCGCCGTACGATCCAGTTTGGAGGAGGGGGAAGGATCGCCGGAACGATTGGCTGGGGAAGCTAGATATGCGATTTGGAGATTGCCTCTGCTATCCACCTGCACCGCCGCACCCTCGTAACGCCAGTGGATGAGGGTAGCGTCAGCGCCTGGGGCGATGCGATAGGTACCCTTCAGCACACCCAATTGGCGACCTGTTCCGCCGGTGCTTTCATAACGCAGGTCGATACCGGGATATAAACCACGGTAGACGAGCCCTGCATAGGTTGGAAGGTTGGTGTGCCATTTTGCAGGGTTGCTCCCAATAAAAAAGTTGGCAATACCGGGAAGCGGATCCAAGCCAGTGATCTCTGGGGTTGGGTTAGCCCCTTCAAAGTTGAGCCGGATCACCGCTGGCTGATTTCCGCTTGCTGGTGAAGGGCGGCCCTCCTGCTGCGTGCCGCTAGACAGGCGCTCCGCTAAATCCGATGGTAAGATCTCAGTCTGTGCAGCCGGAGGCAGAACGATGACCACCTGGTTGGAAGTAAAGAACAGGCTGCCGCCTGGGCTGCGGGCTTGGAACGCCACGGCTGGATCTGTTTGGCCGAAATTCGGCACAAAAGAGAGAGCCGCTCTGACTGGAATTTCTTGGGAGGTAGGAGATGTCGCAGAGCTGGCAGAAATTAACAACGGGTGGGTATAGAGCGGCGCTAACAACATCAGTGCCACGAAAAATACCCTGGGCAGTACCAAACTATTAAATCGGGAAATTGGGGTATTCATAACGGGTCTCCTAATTCTTACATTTCTGGGGTAACTTTAAGATGGCATTCTCAAACCCGGAATGCCACCAGGTTGGTGGAAAAAGTTTTCCGGTTTGCTGTTAATCCAAACGTTGAGTGGGTGTTTTGTGTGACGGAAGCCGCTCAACCGGGTATGCTACTGGGTCGAATTCCCATCCCAGCCAGCCAGGCGCGCCATCAGCCACCAGAAAGCCTGCCCTTTGAGCGTGCAAGCCAGCCCGTGGGTGTGTGCGCAACCCGGCAGGCTCTGGCATTCGAAGTTCGTAGGATGCGTAGTGCACCAGTTAGCGCACCACTGGCAATTGCCCTCGCCATCGTTATTATAGGGGCCAGCGCCAGTGGGAGTATAAGTCTCGATGTCTGCAAAATCGAACAACACTTTGTTATTCTGCTGGACGTACTGGCGCACCATATCATTGTGCCGCCACAACGCCTCACCTGCCCCGGTCCCATCGGTATGACCGGTGTAATAGATGTACCGCATCCCTGAGTGGGTACTCTCGAACTGGGCCATGGTATTAATATAAGACTGGATTTGGGTATCACTATAATAGGACATCTGCCCGCACCAGGTCCATAGCGAGAAATCGAACCAGCCCGTGTTCGCCACACCGTTTGTATGGTTGATCCCATCGCCGAACTCCCAATACAAGTCCGGAGTGATGTAAGTGGTTCCACTATAGTTATTGCCATCGTAAATCCGCAGGGCTGTCGCATCGTCCGGCTGAACCACCGTACCATTTTCGTGGATATCCACATTGTATTTGCTATTGCGCCCCTCCAGCCATTCCAGCCCGCTTAGGATCTGGCTGCCATGCGAAGTGTGGGCATAGTGCACGGCGAACTGCTTAGCCTGTCCTATCCAATAATCGGGGATTTTGCTGACATCCGTGTGGCGGTGGTCCACAACAATCTGGGCGCCGCTGTTGGAGTTCATCATCACCACGGGGATATAAATTGGGTTGCCCAATTGTGGCGACTGCCCATCAGTAGCTGAGAGCGCTACACCGCTACTTAAATTCATCCCTATCACCAGAAAAAATACCGCAATAAGCATAACTCTGCTTTTCATGTCAGTACTCCTATTCTTGCGAGTCCCCTTATTGCTTGGCTCAGGCTTCTGAAGTATGCCGCTTCGCATACCAAACCTCGAAAATCTCCGGGTAACTATTTTCTAACCTGATCTAAAATCATTATAGCCAAACAGAAACTTGTATTCAATAGGAAATAAGTCAGCCGAAAACCACTTGATCCATGGACAACTACCCGTACATGCTAACGACCATCCAAAAAGTTGGCAAAGAGCCAAAAACGTGAGATACTAACCCAAATCTATATAAGAGGCGTAATGCAAACGGGCATTCTCTTTCGCGGTGAGACCCGCATTCTGGACGATGAGGCACGCAGGAGCGCACCGGGCGATTTTGTCAGGCTGCCGGACGGGATGGTCCACTATGAGCTGAAAGGCCCGCCGGATGGGCAGCCGGTCGTATTGGTGCACGGTTTTTCTGTTCCGTACTACATCTGGGACCCCACTTTCCCGGCTTTAGCGGCGGCAGGGTTGCGGGTGCTCCGTTACGACCTTTTCGGTCGTGGCTTTTCCGATCGACCTGACCTGCCTTATACGATGGAGCTTTTCGTTCGCCAACTCAAGGATTTGCTCGAAGCGTTGCAGGTGAACATTCCGGTCAGCCTGGTTGGACTTTCAATGGGCGGGCCAGTCTCGGCTGGCTTCACAGTTAAATACCTTGCGTTTGTTCGTAAGCTGTGCTTGTTGGATCCCGCCGGGTTCCAGAACGGGAGACCAATCCTGTACCGGTTAATCAGCCTGCCTGGGCTGGGCGAAACCTTGATCGGCTTATTCGCTAATAGATTGCTGGCTTCCAACCAGCCTGGCGATTTCTATATGCCCGAGAAATTCCCAGGATATCCGGAACAGTTCTTACCTCAAATGCAGTACCGTGGTTTCAAACGCGCCATTTTATCTACCTTGCGGGTTGGCCCACTGGGCGGGCTCACTCAGACTTACCAGAGTGTCGCAGCGCAGGGGCTGCCAGTCCTGCTGGTCTGGGGCCGGCAGGATAAGCTCGTGCCGTTCAGGCTCAGTGAAAAAGCCTGCCAAATCCTGCCCCAGGCCGAGTTCCACGCCATCGATCAGGCGGGTCATATCGCCCATTATGAGAAGCCCGAGCTGGTCAATCCGCTGCTGATTGCTTTCTTGAAGAGAAGCTAGGCAAGTGTAATTACAGGAGGTCCGTTGAAAGAGCTGTATTATTCCATCTCAGCTGAAGTGTTTAACAAATTCCCGAGTTATGTGCGCGGGGTGGTCATCGCTTATGACGTTCACAATGCCGATTCACCGCCCGAGTTAATTGCGCTGCTGCGCGCGGCAGAGGCTGCACTGCGCCAAAAGACCAGCCTGGACCAGATTGCAACACATCCCAATATCGCTGCCTGGCGAGAAGCCTTCCGCCTGACCGGGGTCAAGCCAAGCGAATTTCGCTCTTCAATCGAGGCTATGGGACGCCGCGCCTTGCGCGACCAGGAGCTGCCTTCGATAAACGCGCTGGTGGACATTGGCAATATCCTCTCGCTTCGCCATTTGATACCAGCCGGCGGGCATGCGATCGATATCCTCACCCAGGATATCGCACTGCGCCCGGCCACGGGGCAGGAGATCTTTGTTCCGTTCGGCGAGTCGCCGGATGAAACGCCCGAACATCCCAATCCAGGGGAGATCGTTTTTGTGGAAGGCAATACCGTGCTGACGCGTCGCTGGGTCTGGCGACAATCCAACCACACGCTTACCTTGCCAACCACAACCGCCATCGAGCTCAACATCGATGGATTACCGCCGGTAACCCGGGAAAAGGTGGAGGAGATTTGCCAGGAAGCGATGGAGCTGATCAAGCGCTTTTGCGGCGGCAGGCTGTGGTATGAATTGATCACGCAACAGACCCCACGCATCCGGCTGACTGGCTAGGCATGTTCAAACCAGATTGGAGGCAGAATGTTGGACTACATCCAGCACACGGATCAGATAATACAACCTGCCACAACCTGCTTCATCAGCCTGTTACGCTCAAGCGAGGCAAGCCAATCTTTACGTTTGATGATCAACAGCCTGCGCGCTTTCGGAGGGCAACTCTGCCAGTGCCCGGTCTGGGTATTCTGGGGAAAGGATTTTTGTCCCACAGATCTGATGAGCGAATACCCGGAAACGAGCGGTGTTACCTGGTTCCCGCTGGCAGATGAAGATCGTCTGCCAATTTACTATTTCGCCCACAAGATATCTGCTTGCGCCCAGGCTGAAGAAATGGCGGCTGCCAAAGCCCGTTCGCTGGTCTGGCTCGATCCGAACTGCCTGGTTATCCAGCCACCATCGCTGTTCGACTTGAACCCGTCATACGAGGCGGCTTTCAGACCGGTGCATATCCAGAACGTTGGCTCGCTGGCGGCTGAGCCGATGGATGAATTCTGGGGAACGATCTACCGCACTATCGGGATCGAGCATACGCCCTTCACGGTCCAGTCTTTTGTCGATGCCCAAACGCTACGCCCTTATTTCAATACACATCTATTTGCAATCGACCCGTCCAAAGGGGTGCTAAGCCTCTGGCTGGATTATTTCAAGGTCCTGGTTGCCGACCGGCAGTTCCAGTCGGGAGCATGCAGCTCAGAACTGCACCAGATTTTCCTGCATCAGGCTATTCTGAGCACCCTGGTCGCAAAGTTGCTGCCAATGGAACACATCCGGCTTTTGACTTCCGAATACAGCTACCCATTGCACCTGCATCATAAGGTTCCGCCTGCCCATCGCGCTGGATCTCTGAATGATCTGGTCTGCGCGGTGTATGAAGAAGATCTTCCACACCCGCAGACCATCCGAGACCTTGAAACTCGCGACCCCTTATATTCCTGGCTGCTCAAAGAACTGCCCAATATCTGATCGTATGCGACCGTGGGTTAGAACAGGAGGGCGGCTGATCTTTCCCAGCACAAGAAAGGGATGACGATGACGAATAATCGCGATAAAAGGCCGGTCCTTTTATTATCCGTATTGGCTCTGGTTTTACTGCTCACTGCTTCGCTGATGGGTATCCTATCGGATGATGGCGGTAAGCCGTATGTTTTCACTTCGCTGAGGGGGGAGGCGGTCGACATCTACGGTGGTGAAGGGCTTTACCAATTCGATAATACCTACAAAGCGATCGGGGTCCGCAGTTTTGATTGGGTGAGCCTGGTCGTCGTTATGCCACTATTTATCCTGGGCATCTATCGATATCGACGCGGGCGGTTTAAGGGGCAGTTGCTGCTGGCTGCCCTTTTTACCTATCTGGCCTATATCTATGCGATTGGGGCGATGGGTAATGCCTTCAACAGCATGTTCCTGTTTTGGACTGCGCTCTTTTCTACAGGCCTTTTTGGATTAGCCCTCACACTGGCGGGTATCGATATGGCTTCGCTGCCCAATAAACTGGCGGCAAATTTCCCCAGAAAATCCCTCGCAGTGTATATCATCGTTGTAGGCATTATTCTTCTGCTCCAGTATCTCAGTGAGGTGATTTCAGCCTACATAACCGGGAATCCACCGGCGTCTTTGGATCACTATACAACGCTCGAGCTGGCCTCCCTGGAATTGGGCATTATGATCCCCTTGCATCTGGTGGCAGGGGTATTATTGTGGAAAATGCGGGTATGGGGGTATTTGATAGCTATCCTGCTGGCTTTTACCGCCGGTATGGTCTTTATCGGCCTCAGCCTTTCTTTACTGCTGTTTTATTTTTCGTTCGGACAGGGGAGTATGCCCGATATGCTGATTACGATAGCCATTACTTTTGTCACTTGCGGATTCTCGCTGGTAGTATTCCAGCGAGTGAAGGATTAGCCATAGAGCAGCGAGCAACCAAAATGGAAAAGAACTGATCGGGGCGGCTTTGCGCTTTAATTACCCTCAATAAAGTGCTACGACCCAATACGTCCTAATCCGGCAGGTCATCCAGCACCTGCTACATACTCTTTTTGTATTCTCGGAAAGCCGCTCGTCCTTGGTGGGTGAGACGAAGCGTGGAATGCGGCTTTTTGCCGCGGAATTCCTTCGCGATGGCGATATAATACAGCCTATCCCGGCCGCTCCCCGCTGCCGATTTTTTATGTGTGCCATTTGTGGTCGGTATTCGAAAACATCGATGCGGAAACTACGCCCCTCTCCTGAGTTCTGGTCAGCTCTCATTTTTACATTTTTACTCGGTCTGTACGAACGGCTGCTCTTTCCGGTTGATCTGACCTTTATCCCCGAACAGATGCCCAAGAATCTGCAGCTCGTTGCTCAAATCGCCTGTTTTGCGCTGGTGGTGGGTTATATCTGGATCTCGCTAACCTGCCGGAAAGCGGTGAGGGTGGCCTTTCTGGCGCTGTTTGCCCTGGCGGTGTTGGGGGAATATGGGGGGCATTATTCGGTGGGGCGCTTCTCGGTCTCCGATGATTATGATATGGTTTTCCGCCTGATCGACCCGACACTGTATAAAAACGCACTGCTGGGCTTTACCAGCCAGGTGTGGCCGGCTGGAGCAGTTCCGATCCTGGGTTATGCAGTCTTGTTGTTTGGGCTGCCAGGGTTGAGCCAATGGCGCAACAGGAAATTACAACCCAGCGGGAAGTTTGGACGTTTCGGAGTAATCCTTCTGCTCGCCCTGCTGCTCTTTTCGGCGCTCTACCCGGTCAGCAGCGGCGCTTTCCGTACGCTCTCGCTGGCAGCCAGCCTGCGCAGCCTGACCTATGTGGGCTGGAAATATGCAACCCTCTACCGCGGGCCGCGCCTGCCAGTGGAGACGGTGGCCACGGTCAATCCGCAAAACAACATCGTCTTCATCGTCGACGAGTCGATCCGCGCCGACCACCTCAGCCTGAACGGCTACTCCCGCCCGACCACGCCTTACCTCGAGCAGCTGCAACACCAGGGTGTGCTGTACAACTGGGGGGACTCGGCCTCCAGCGCGACTGCCAGCACGAACTCCAATGCGCTGCTGCTGACCGGGATCAACCAGCTTCCGGATGTGTCGCAACAGACCCGCAAGATGCCGACGATTTTTGCTTACGCCAAAGCGATGGGCTACCATACGATTTACCTGGATATGCAGATGAACCGCCTCTGGCTGATGAACGCGCAGGATTTCAAGCTGGTGGATGAATGGCATACCGAGAGGGAATTCTCGCCAGGGGGAGAATACCAGGTAGACATGAATGCTGCAACCTGGATGTACGATAAGCTGCGCAGCTCAAGCGGAAATTTTATCTGGATCAACAAGGCCGGGGCGCATTTCCCCTATTTAGAGCGCCTCCCGCCAGGAGACCCGCTCTGGCAGCCGGTACTGAGCGATGCACGCTATGATCCACCGGACAAAATTGCATTGATCAATACTTACGACAACATCCTCGCCTATAACCTGGAGAACTTCTTCCAATTGCTGGTTCGCCCGGAGACCCTGGCGAACACTACTTTCGTTTATACCGCGGACCATGGTCAGACGCTCAGCGAAAACGGCGAGACCTGGCCGCAGACCGGACCGACGCGCAACGAGGCCAGGGTGCCGATCTTTATCATCCAGGCCGACCAGCTGAAGGTCGATACAGCCTACAAAGCCAGCCACCAGAACCTGTTTTCCACGCTGCTGGATTTGATGCAGGTGCCGCAGGAAAACCGCCGCTTCCCGTACGCGCTTTCGCTCCTGCGGGCTACTGCCAGCCTGTCACAGCCCCGCTACTACATCGTCGGCGATATCAACAGCCGGCTGCGCAGCTGGTTGTACAATTTTGATAGCAATCCATAAGCAAGTTATAATGGTAGCCATCAAGGATAGAGGAAATATGATTTTTCCGACTGTTACAGGTTCAAATTTACTCAGGCAGAAACTTACTTTGCCCCGCGATTTTCAAGGTGAGCTGAATGTGGTATTTGTAGCATTCCAGCAGTGGCAGCAGATGGAAGTAAACTCCTGGATCCCGCTGGCACAGGAATTGGAAAAACAGACCAGGGGTCTATATTACTACGAGCTGCCTACAATACAAAGCCGGAATATTTTCTATCAGAAGTTTATCAATGAAGGTATGCGAGCCGGTATTCCCAACCAGACCAGCCGCGAGCGTACCATCACGCTTTATCTGGATAAAGCTTCTTTACGCCGCAAACTGGAAATGCCCGACGAAGACCACATTTACGTCCTAATTGTTGACCGCTCTGGAAACATCCTGTTTAGTACCCGCAACGCCTATACTCCCGAAGCAGGGGAAATTCTGCGCCAAACTATCCAGCAGAACATTCACCGGACGGCCGTTGATTGAAGCCAATTAAGGGATTAATGTAATAAAAAATGCCTCTTGGGGGGCATTTTTTTGTATCCTCCCGGCTCTCGCCCCGTACAAGCTATCTCTGAACGACCGGCAGAAAGGCGGAAAAAACCGTGTAATACTCAAATGCGCCGATATCGCAGCGTGGGCCGCCAGGTCGGGCGAAACCGCGCTGGTCTGTTGGAATGGCGAAGCCGTTGCCATTGGTGCAAGCGGGCTGCTGACCAGCTTCAATCGCAGGACTGCCCGGAAGCAACGCCTGGGTTTGGGTCGCGCCAAAATTTTGCCCAAGCGGACCTAGCTGCGGCTCTTGCCCGGTGATGTTACCGAAGGTGGTGCCGCTGATCAGGCAGTTACTGGTCGTCTCGATCAGGTTCCAGCCAAGTGAATTCAGCGAGTTCGTGGTCTGCGTGTTGTAGCAGTCGTCCGGCCTTAACGTAGTCAAAAAGTTCGTGTAATAATTGTCGGCAATAATGGTGTTTTGGACGCTAATGACTGAGGTATCCGTGAAAAACACACCACCGCCACGCATCGGGTTGGATGTTCCCCTCCGGCGTGCCAGGACGTTGTTGGCGATGGTCACGTTATAGAGCTGGATTTTCGAGTTGCCGATTGCATAGATACCGGCGCCGTCCGATGAGACGCTATTACCACTCAGCGTGCTGTTTGTCAGCATAATCCGTCCTCCCTGTTGTCCTGCGTATTCGAATACGATCGCGCCGCCAAACTGCGAGGTGTTGTGGCTGAACGTGCTGTTCCGAATATCCTGGATATTATTAGCTCTGGGAGCAGAGTAGAGGCCGCCGCCCTTATTGTCGGCATGGTTGGCCTCTATCACGCTGCCAACCATCACTAATACAGAGTCAATACTGATCGCGCCGCCGTTGAAGACAGCCCTGTTGTTGTGCAGGTTACTGTCAAGCAAAGTCAACGGGCTGTACGGGACAGAAAATGAGCCGCTGTCATAAATACCACCGCCAGACAGAGTAGCCGTGTTTGAATAGAACTCGCTGCGCTCAATGAGCGCGTCATTGCCGCTTTCCAGGGCCACCCCGCCGCCGTTATTGGCGCGGTTGTTGTATACCTGGCTGTCGCTCATAGTCAGCAGGCTGCCCGAGGCGAAAAGCCCACCACCTGTCAAGGCATGATTACCTTCTAGGATCACGTTTTTCAGGTTTAATTTGAGGGAAGACAAACTGTTATTGATCACCAGAATACCGCCGCCCTTGGAAATGCCGCCGACGCTTGTAGTTGGCACACTGCCATTGCGGATGGTCATCGCCTGCAAGACTACTGCCTGGGCGGTATCCCGCTCATCAAATACACGGTCGCCCGTCACCGCCCCGTTGCCATCCACGATCGTCACGCCCGCCCCGGCGCCCGTGATGGTGAGCGGTGCGGTCAGGTCGAGATCGCCGATCAGCGCTCCGTCATCATAACCCGGCCGGGTCAGCAAATACACACCGGCAGGAAGGCTTATGTTATCCGGAGCGCTGGTGAAGTTAGCCTCCATGATGGCTGCCCGCAAGGTGCACACTCCTCCCAGAGTGGCACACACGCCATTAGACGGATTGTCATCCGGAGCGTCTGCGGTGCTGTTCACGACAAAAGTATTGTCTGGGGCTGTGACAGATGGAGAGGATGAGCTGGCTGGGACAAGGTATGGATTATTAGCGGCGTTTTGCGTTAAGTTTGCCGAGCTGAAGATCAAAATACAGGTAACCACTGTGCTCAGGAAAGAGCGGGGTAACTGGAGAAAATGATTGATTCCAATATTCATATTTTCCCTCTATTCATAGTTTCTTGGTTCGCTAGTAGCAAACCCTGAGGTACAGCTTACTCGAATCCACTATAAATGATCTTCGCTTGGCTTTGTTTCTATCCGCAAAAAACCACCAATAAAACCTTTATTATCATTATTATCTTATTATACACCTCTTTTTCGGATCGGTCAAGTTAAAAAAGCGCCTCCCTTTTGAGGAGAGCGCTTTTCATTGCGTAGTATGCTTTTACTTTCAAGCCCGAATCACTCGGCGAACATTTCCATCAATACCACCAGCACATCTTTCTGGGCGCCAGCAGTTATTTTTCCAAGCCTCTTAACCAATCGGATTTTATCTACGGTGCGAATTTGATCCAGGACAATCTGGCCTTCTTTTCCTTCGAACTGGCAATCAACTCGAGTGGGGTAATCGCGTCCCTTCGTCGTCATTGGTGCGATGATTACAGTCGCAATGTGATCATTCATTTCGTCGGGTGAAATAATCAGGCAGGGACGTGTCTTCTGGATCTCGCTGCCAAGGGTAGGATCAAGGTTGACCAGGTAGACCTCAAATCGCCGGACTACCACGTCCACTCAGCCTCTTCCCAACGGGTTGCG
>Ga0209254_10004446_pt1 | contig 12834 bp, 12 predicted proteins | sample FrelakmetDIP11DI_FD_187148 | JGI IMG/M metagenome (GOLD analysis project Ga0209254, IMG submission 187148) | Freshwater lake sediment microbial communities from the University of Notre Dame, USA, for methane emissions studies - DIP11 DI (SPAdes)... | ecosystem: Environmental > Aquatic >...
ATCTCGCGCTTCTCGACCAGCGCGCCGGTGCGCCAGCCGCGGCCGTCGATCACCTGCTCGTTGGCGAGCACGGTCTGGTCCACCGGGTCCCAGTTGACCACGCCGGTCCGGCGGTAGGCGATGCCCCTCTCGAGCATGCGCAGGAACAGCCACTGGTTCCAGCGGTAGTAGTCGGGCTGGCAGGTCGCAACCTCGCGGCTCCAGTCGATGCCGAATCCGAGCGACTTCAGCTGCCGCTTCATGTACGCGATGTTGTCGTAGGTCCACTTCGCGGGCGGCACGCCGGCCGCCATCGCGGCGTTCTCGGCGGGCAGGCCGAACGCGTCCCAGCCCATCGGCTGCAGCACGTTGCAGCCCTGCATGCGCATGTAGCGCGTCAGCACGTCGCCGATGGTGTAGTTGCGCACGTGACCCATGTGCAGGCGCCCGCTCGGGTACGGGAACATGCAGAGGCAGTAGTACTTCGGCCGCGACGGATCCTCGGTGACGGCGAACGTCCCGTGGGCGTCCCATTCGGCCTGGGCGCGGGACTCGATGGCGGCGGGGTCGTAGCGTTCCTGCATGGGGAGGCCGGCGAGCTGTGGAACCCGCAAGCATACCCGAGGGGGCTACGGCGCGCGTAGCGGCGCCGTGGCGAAGCGCGCGACGCCGCCATCCCCTTGCCGTTCCATGGCGCCAAGCCCGCACAGGTAGTTGAGGTGCGCGACCGCCTCCCCCACCGCCAGCAACCGGTGGAACCCGCGCGGCACGCGGCGGAAGAGGACCGGCAGGACCTCGAACGCCGTACGCGGCTCGACGCAGAACCCGAGCAGCGCGTCGAGCTGCTCCCGGTGGTGCGCATCGACGTCGGCGAGGCGCCGGTGCAGCCCGCGGAACGGCCGCCCGTGCGAGGGCAGCACGAGCGTGTCCGGGTGGCACTCACGGAGACGCGCGAGCGAGGCGAGGAAGTCGCGCAGCGGGTCGGCGTCCGGCGCCGAGGAGAGCACGCTCACGTTGGGCGAGATCCCGGGCAGCACCTGGTCGCCGCTCACCAGCAGGCGACGCTCGGCGTCGTACAGGCAGAGATGGCCGCGGCAGTGGCCACCCGTCTCCACGACCTGCCACCTCCCGCCGCCCGCCTCGAGCGTGTCGCCGTCCACGGGCGCGACGGCGAGCGCCGGCAGGCCGCCGTACCAGTTGCGGTGGTCGCCGCCGGCGGACGGCGCGTCGGCCGGCACGTCGACTCCGTGCTGGCGCAGGAAGCCGCGGATCCGCGCCGCCAGCGCCTTGGGGTCGGTGTCCAGGAACTCGCCGGAGGAGCGGTGCGCCACCTCCGACATCCAGACCTGCGCGCCGTGCCGCGCGGCGAGCCACGGGGCGAGGCCCATGTGGTCCGGGTGGTCGTGCGTGACGAAGATGCGTCGCAGCGGCCGGCCGCAAAGCACGTTTTCCTCGAGCGCGAGCCACGCCGCCCGGCAGACGTCCTCGGCCAGGCCCGTGTCCACCAGCAGCCAGCCGTCCCCGTCGTCGAGCAGCCACACGTTGATGTGGTTGAGTTCCATCGGCAGCGGGACGCGCAGCCACTGCAGCCCCTCGGCAATCGGCTGCGCGCCGCCCGGCAGCGGCGGGTCGCGCGCGAGGTACTCGAGTCCGTGCGGTGCGGGCGCAACGCGCCCGCCCTCGCGGGTGATCGAGCCGCCGCGCGCGCTCATGCCGGCGGCCTCCCGTGGCGCCGCGTTCGCGGCCGCGCCGCGGCCACGGCCAGCGCGAGCAGCGCCAGCAGCGGCGCATTGCCGGTCCGCACGTAGGGCGTGAGGCCCGTGCGCGGCTCGACCACGCCCGTCAGCACCCCCGGCTGGAACTGCGGCAGCTGCCCGAGCAGCGTGCCGTCATGCGCGATCAGCGCCGTGACGCCGTCGTTGGTCGCGCGCAGCATCGGTCGCCCGGTCTCGAGCGCGCGCATGCGGCTGATGTCGAGGTGCTGGTGGGGCGCGGTGGAGTCGCCGAACCAGGCGTCGTTGGTGACGTTGACCAGCAGCGTCGAGCGGCGCACCAGCGGCAGCTGGTCGGCGGCGTAGGCGTCCTCGTAGCAGATGGTCGGCGCGAGCGCCTCGCCCGCGGCGGCGAGCGGTGCCTGGTCGCGCGGACCCGGCTCGAAATCCGAGTACGGCAGGCTCATGAGCCGCAGCCAGTCACGCACGGCGGCGGGCACGGGGAAGAACTCCCCGAACGGCACCAGCCGCCGCTTGTAGTACCACTGCTCGCCGGCGCCGAAGGCGGCCATGGCGTTGTAGTAGGCGCCGGTCGCGGGATCGCGTCGCAGCAGGCCCATCAGGACGTCGGAGCCGCGCGCGCGGGCCGCGGCGTGCACGCTCTCGAGGTAATCGCGGATGTCGCGCTCGAGCGCCGGCAGGGCTGCCTCGGGCCACACGACGATGGCGGTGCCGAGGTGCGGCTCGGTGAGCCCCGCATACAGCGACAGCGTCCGCTCGCGCTGGCCAGGCTCCCATTTCATGGACTGCGGCACCGCGCCCTGCACGAGCGCCACCGGGACACGGGTGCCGCGCGGCTCGGTCCACTCGATGCGTCCGAGCGCCGCTCCCCCGAGGCCGACCGCCGCGATGACCAGCACCGCGGTGATCCGCTCCGCGCGCCCGCCGAGCAGCAGCGCCACCAGGGCGCCCGCGACCAGCGTCACCGCGAAACCCGTGCCGTACACGCCGGCGAGCGGCGCGAAGCCGGCGAGCGGCGTGTCGAGCTGCGTGTAGCCGAGCGCGAGCCAGGGGAAGCCGCTCAGGAACCAGCCGCGGAACCACTCGACCAGCACCCAGCCGGCCGGCAGCAGCAGCAGCCAGCGGCGCACGCCGCCCGCCGGTCCCCAGCGGGCCACCGCATAGCCGAACGCCGCCGTGTAGCTGCCCATGATCGCCACGAGCCCGAGCATCAGGAACGCCGCGATCCACAGCGGCGCGCCCCCGACGAGGTGGATGCTGTGGTAGAGCCAGTAGGTGCCCGCAAGGAAGGTCCCGCCGGTGAACAGGAAGCCGCGCCACGCCGCGGCGCGCGGCGCCGCGTCCTGCCACAGCAGGAACAGCACGGCCGGGCACAGGAACGAGAGCAGCGTCAGCCCGGTCGGCGCGAAGGCGAGCGCGAGCGCGGCGCCCGCAGGCGCCGCGAGCCAGTGCCCGCGGCGGGCGGCGAATGCGAGGCCGGTGTGCATCGGAGAGGCGCGGTGCGTCGCGAGCGGGACGCGCCCGCTGCGCGGTTCCTCAGCCGGCCCCGGGCGACTTGAGCCCGATCTCGCGCGGCGTCGTGACCCGCAGCGTCTCGATCCTGCGCCGGTCGGCGCGCTGGACCTTGAGCTCCAGGCCGCCGATCTCGACCGCTTCGCCGCGGCGCGGCATGCGGCCGAGCTCGTGGAGCACGAGGCCGCCGATGGTGTCGAACTCCTCGTCGGAGAAGCGCGTGCCGAAGGTCCGGTTGAATTCGTCGATGCGCGTGAGCGCGGGCACGCTGTAGGTGCGCTCGCCTTCCCTGCGGATACCTTCCCCCTCGTCCACGTCGTACTCGTCGCCGATATCGCCCACGATCTGCTCGAGCACGTCCTCGATCGTGAGCAGCCCGGACACGCCGCCGTACTCGTCGACGACGATCGCCATGTGGTTGTGGCTGACGCGGAACTCCTTCAGGAGCACGTTGAGCCGCTTGCTCTCCGGAATGAACACCGCCGGGCGCAGGCACTCGCGGATGTCGAACGGCGAGGAATCGTCCCGCGCGAAGTAGCGCAGCAGGTCCTTCGCGAGCAGGATGCCGGTCACCTCGTCGCGGTCCTCGCCCACCACCGGGAAGCGCGAGTGGCCGGATTCGATCACGACCGGCAGGATCCTATCGGGCGGATCGTCGCGGTGCACCACGACCATCTGCGAGCGGGGCACCATCACGTCGCGGACCTGGATCTCCGAGACCTGCAGCACGCCCTCCAGCATGGCGAGTACGTCCGCCTCGATCAGCCCGCGGTCGCGCGCATCCTCGAGCACTTCGCTCAGCTGCTCGAGGTCGCGCGGCTCGCCCGTCAGCGATTCCAGGATGCGCCGCAGCCAGCTGCCCGACGGCGCGGGACGTTCTTCACTCATGTATTTCGCAGCATGTCCGGTCGATAGGGATTCTGATACCCGAAACCGCAGAGGATTTCCACCTCGAGGCCCTCCATGGCGCGCGCCTCGCGCGGCGACTCGTGATCGTGGCCGTGCAGGTGCAGCACGCCGTGCACCACCATGTGCGCCCAGTGCGCCGCCGGGGCCTTGTGCTGCGCGCGGGCCTCGGCCGCCACGACCGCGGCACAGATCACGAGGTCCCCGAGGGCGCCCGTCAGGGTGCGCTCGGTCGCGGAGGACGGGAAGGACAGGACGTTCGTCGGACGGTCCCTGCCGCGGTAGTCGCGGTTCAGGCGACGGCTGGCGCGCTCGCCGACGATGCGGACGCAGACCGTGGCGACCCGCGGCGCAGCCCCGCGCAGGGTGCGTCCGGTGCGCGGTCGCGCTGCCGCGTCGGCGGCCGCGGCCCAGCGGCGCACCGCGGCAGGGGCAGGCATCCACGGGCGGCGCGCGATGTACTGGGTCTCCACGCGCAGTCCCACGCCCGCCGGCGGCCTCCTCACGCCTCGTGCCCCGGCTCGGGCGTCGCGCGCTCGTAGGCCCGCACGATGCGCTGCACCAGCGGGTGACGCACCACGTCGCGCGCGTCGAAGAACGTGAACGCCACGCCCTCCACCCCCCGCAGCACCTCGATCGCGTGGCGCAGGCCGGAGCGCTGCTGGCGCGGCAGGTCCACCTGGGTGATGTCGCCGGTGACCACGGCCTTGGAGCCGAAGCCCAGGCGTGTCAGGAACATCTTCATCTGCTCGACCGTGGTGTTCTGCGCCTCGTCGAGAATGATGAACGAGTCGTTCAGCGAGCGGCCGCGCATGAACGCGAGCGGCGCCACCTCGATCACCTGCCGCTCGATGTTGCGCGCCACCCGGTCGAAACCCATCATCTCGTACAGCGCGTCGTACATCGGCCGCAGGTAGGGATCGACCTTCTGCGCGAGGTCGCCCGGCAGGAAGCCGAGCCGTTCGCCTGCCTCCACCGCCGGCCGCACCAGCACGATGCGCCGCACGTCACCGGAGTGCAGCGCCTCGACGGCGCTCGCCACCGCGAGGTAGGTCTTGCCAGTGCCGGCCGGGCCGATGCCGAAGGTGAGGTCGCTGGCGCGGATGTTGTCGAGGTACTGGCACTGGTTGGCGCCGCGGCCACGGATGCTGCCGCGTTGCGTTTGCACCACGACTTCGCCCGCACCGCGCGGCGCGGCGCCCGGCGCAGGGAAGCCGAGTTCCTGCACGCACAGGTGCACGCGCTCGGGCGACATCGTCTCGGTCGCCGACAGCTCGAACATGCGTGCCAGCACCGCAAGCGCATTGTCGACGACGCCCGGTGGGCCGAGCACCTGCAGCTGGTGGCCGCGGCGGCGCACCTCGACGCCGAGCCGTTCCTCGACGTGGCGCAGGTTCTGCTCCATGGGGCCGGCGAACGCTCCGAGCCGGGTGTTGTCGGCGGCTTCGAGCGACAGCTCCCTCGACTCGACTTGCGCGTTCAAGCGATGCTCCGCTCGGGCGCCGCGAGGCGGCCGCGCAGCGAGTTGGGCAACGCCTCGGTGACCAGCACGTCGACGAAGCGGCCGAGCAGCGCTGGCGGGCCGTCGAAATTCACCCAGCGGTTGTTCCCGGTGCGGCCGGCGAGCTGCCGCGGGTCCTTCTTCGCCGGACGCTCCACCAGCACGCGCTGTACCGAACCGACCATCGCGCGGCTGAGGCCAAGCGAATGCCGGTCGATGTGCGCCTGCAACCGCTCGAGCCGCGCCTGCTTCACCTCGTGCGGCACGTCGTCCGGCAGCGACGCAGCGGGCGTGCCCGGGCGGCGGCTGTAGATGAAGCTGAAGCTCTGGTCGAAGCCCGCGTCCTCGATCAGGCTCATGGTGGCCTCGAAGTCGCGCTCCGTCTCGCCCGGGAAGCCGACGATGAAGTCCGACGACAGGCTGATGCCGGGACGGGCCTCGCGCAGCCGGCGGATCTTCTGTTTGTACTCGAGCACGGTGTGGCCGCGCTTCATCAGCGCCAGGATGCGGTCGGAACCGCTCTGCACCGGCAGGTGCAGGTAGCTCGCGAGCTGCGGCACGTCGCGATAGGCCTCGACGAGGCTGTCGCGGAACTCGACCGGGTGCGACGTCATGAAGCGGATGCGCTCGATACCCGGCACCGCGGCGACGTGGTAGATCAGCGCGGCGAGGTCGGCGTGGCCGGCGCCGTCCAGCTGGCCGCGGTAGGCGTTGACGTTCTGGCCGAGCAGCGTCACCTCGCTCACGTCCTGCGCCGCGAGTCCCCGGATCTCGGTCATCACCTGGGCGAGCGGTCGGCTCACTTCCTCGCCGCGCGTGTAGGGCACCACGCAGAAGGTGCAGTACTTGCTGCAGCCTTCCGTGACCGACACGAACGCCGTCGCGCCCGATGCGCGCGGCTCCGGCAGCCGGTCGAACTTCTCGATCTCGGGGAAACTCACGTCCACCACGGAACGGCCGTCCGCCTGGAGCCTGCCGAGCATCTCCGGCAGGCGGTGCAGGGTCTGCGGGCCGAACACCAGGTCGACGAACGGCGCCCGCTCGGTGATGCCCTCGCCTTCCTGGCTCGCCACGCAGCCGCCGACGCCGATGATCACGCCGGGGCGGGCGCGCTTCAGCTGCCGCCACTGGCCGAGCAGCGAGAACACCTTTTCCTGCGCCTTCTCGCGCACCGAGCAGGTGTTGAGCAGCAGCAGGTCGGCCTCGGCCGGGTCGTCCGTGGGCTCATAGCCGCCGGCGGCGCGCAGCACGTCCGCCATGCGGGCGGAGTCGTACTCGTTCATCTGGCAGCCGAAGGTGCGGACGTGGACGCGGGGCATGGCCGGAACGGGCAACCGGGGGTCGGGAGGGGGGCGCTATCGTAGCCGCTTCCCCGGGTTTTTTCCCGCACGCGGCGACAGTCGTGGCCCGACGAGGGTAATCTAGCGCGATCCGGTGGCGGCAGGAGAATCCCCGATGAAGTTCCGCGTCAATGGCCAGGAACGCGAGGTCGCGGCGCCCGACGACATGCCGCTGCTGTGGGTGCTGCGCGACCTGCTCGGCCTGACCGGCACCAAGTACGGCTGCGGCGTCGGCCAGTGTGGCGCCTGCCTCGTGCACGTCGATGGCGAGCCGCGCCGCTCGTGCATGACCAAGGCCACGACCGTGGCCGGCAAGTCGGTCACCACCATCGAGGGCCTGTCGGCGGACGCGAACCACGCCGTGCAGCGCGCCTGGGCCGAGCTGGACGTAGTGCAGTGCGGTTACTGCCAGCCCGGCCAGATCATGTCGGCCGCGGCGCTGATCGGCGGCAACCCGAACCCGACCGACGCGGAGATCGACGCCACGCTCGGTCGCCAGATCTGCCGCTGCGGCACCTATCAGCGCGTGCGCGCCGCAGTGCATCGCGCCGCCGAACTGCACCGGGAGGAACGCAAATGAGCACCGGTGCCGACCTCACCCGTCGCGAATTCCTCAAGACCGCCGCCCTGTCCACCGCGGGCCTGGTGGTCGCCTTCTACGTGCCACTGCGGGGCCGCTTTGCCAGCGCCGCCGAAGCACCGGCGGCCGCTCCGGCCAAGCTGGCCCCGGCGAACGCCTTCCTGCGCATCGCGCCCGACGACACGATCACGGTGCTGCTCGCGCACTCCGAGATGGGCCAGGGCATCTGGACCTCGCTGCCGATGGTCATCGCCGAGGAACTGGACGCAGACTGGTCGACGATCCGCGTCGAGCACGCGCCGGCCGCGCCCGTCTACGCGAATCCCGCCTTCGGCATCCAGGCCACGGGCGGGTCGACCACCACCTGGTCGGAGTTCGACCGCTACCGACAGGTCGGTGCCGCCGCGCGCATGCTGCTGGTGCAGGCCGCGGCACAGCGCCTCGGCGTGCCGGCCTCCGATTGCCGCACGGCAGACGGCGCGGTGATCGCGGGCGGCCAGCGGCTGCGCTACGGCGAACTCGCGAACGCCGCGGCCCGGCTGCCCATGCCGGAGACGGTCGCACTCAAGGACCCGAAGGACTGGAAAGTCATCGGCAAGCCGACGCGCCGCCTCGACACGCCGGAGAAGATCGACGGCCGTGCCGTGTTCGGCATGGACGTACGCCTTGACGGGCTGCTCACCGCGGTCGTCGCACACAGCCCGGTGTTCGGCGGCAAGGTGAAGTCGTTCGACGACAGCGCGGCGCGCGCCGTCCCCGGCGTGCGCAAGATCGCGCAGGTGCCGAGCGGCGTGGCCGTGGTCGCCGACCACTTCTGGGCGGCGCTCAAGGGCCGCGAGGCGCTGAAGGTCGATTGGGACCCCGGGCCGGGCGCGACGCTCGACACCGGGGCCATGCTTGCCGAGTTCCGCAGGCTCGCCGGCACGCGCGGGCGCAGCGCCGCGGGCGCTGGCGACGTGCCGGGCGCGCTGGGCAAGGCGCAGCGTTCGGTCAACGCCGAGTACGTGGTGCCGTATCTGGCGCACGCGCCGATGGAGCCGCTCAACTGCACGGTGCGCATCGGCGCGGACCGCTGCGAGATCTGGACTGGCACCCAGTTTCAGACCGTCGACCAGGCGACGGCTGCTGGCATCACGGGCCTCAAGCCCGAGCAGGTCGAGCTGCACACGACCTTCCTCGGAGGCGGCTTCGGCCGCCGCGCGAATCCGGCGTCGGACTGGGTGAGCGAGGCCGTGCACGTGGCCAAGGCGGCGGGCGCGCCGGTGAAGACAGTGTGGACGCGCGAGGACGACATGCGCGGCGGCTATTACCGGCCGATGTTCCTGCATCGCGTCGCCGTCGGCCTCGGCGAGGACGGCATGCCAACTGCGTGGGACCACACGCTGGTCGGCCAGTCGGTGATGGCCGGGACGCTGTTCGAGCCTTCGTACGCGGCCACTGGCATCGATCCGTCCTCAGTCGAGGGCACCGCGGATTCGCCGTACCTCAAGGCCGTCCCGAACCATCGTGTGCAGCTGCACGACTTCAAGTCGTCGATCCCGGTGCTGTGGTGGCGCTCGGTGGGCCACAGCCACACGGCGTTCGCAATGGAGAGCATGATCGACGAGCTCGCGCGTGCCGCGGGCGTCGATCCCGTCGCCTACCGGCGAAAGCTGCTGGCGGGCCAGCCACGGCATCTCGGCGTGCTGGAACTCGCCGCCGCGAAGGCCGGCTGGGGCACACCGCTGCCCGCCAGCCGTGCGCGTGGCATCGCCGTGCACGAGTCGTTCGGCAGCTACGTGGCACAGGTGGCGGAGGTCTCGGTGCAGGAGGGTCGCATCCGCGTGCACCGCGTGGTGTGCGCGATCGACTGCGGCATCGCCGTCAATCCGATGACCATCGAGGCGCAGATGCAGTCCGGCATCGCCTTCGGCCTCAGTGCGGCGCTCGAGAGCCAGATCTCCTTCAAGGACGGCCGCGTGGAGCAGTCGAACTTCGACGACTACCGCGTGCTGCGCCTGCCGGAGATGCCGCAGGTCGAGGTGCACATCGTGTCGAGCCGGGAGAAGCCGGGGGGCGTCGGCGAGCCGGGCACACCGCCGATCGCGCCGGCCGTCGCCAACGCCGTGGCCGCGCTCACGGGGAAACGGCTGCGTGAGCTACCCCTCAAGCTCGGAGCCTGAGGCCGTCAGCTTACGCGGCGGCCAGCGTGCGGTGGTCGAGGCGGCGCGCCAGCTGCGCGCCGCCGACCGCGCATTCGCGCTGACGCTGGTGGTCGACACCGAAGGCTCGACCTACCGCAAGCCGGGCGCACTGGCGCTCGTGGCGGACGATGGCGGCCAGGTCGGCGTGATCTCGGGTGGCTGCCTCGAGCCGGGCCTCGTCGCGCTGGCCGGCGCCGCGATCGCCGCTCGCGAGCCGCGCAACACGACTTTCGACACGCGCAGCGAAGACGACCTGATCTTCGGCTCGGGCTCTGGCTGCCGCGGCCGCATGCGCGTGCTGGCTGTGCCCGTGCTGCCCGATGCACCCTCGACGCTGTTCGATGCGATCGCGGTGATGCACGAGACACGAAGACCGGTACAGCTCGCCATCGGCGACCTGGCGGCCAACCTGCGACCCGGCGGGCACGTCACGCTGCGGCCGTCACCGCTGGTGCTGCTGCTCGGTGCAGGACCCGAAGCGCCACCGTTGCTCGACATCGCGCGCACGCTCGGCTGGTTCGCATGGCTCGGCGACCATCGCCCGGGACTGCTCACGGCAGCACGTACCCGGTATGCGGACCGCGTCATCGTGGAGCGCCCGGCCATGGCCCTCGCGGCGGTCGGTGACACGCCGCTCGACGCCGCACTGGTCATGACGCATTCGGCCGGGCACGACCTCGCGGCGCTGCAGGCACTGGCGGCGCGCGACACGCGCTACGTCGGGCTGCTCGGACCGCCGGCGCGGCGCGACGAACTGCTGGCACGACTCACGAGCACGGAGCGCGCCTCGCTCGCGGGCCGGCTGCATGCTCCTGTCGGATTGCCGCTCGGCGGCGAAGGACCCGAAACCATAGCACTCGCGATCGCCGCAGACCTGCAGCGCGCATTCCACCGATAGGGCGTCGCCCGCTATGCTCGGGCCAGGCTGGGCAGGTCTGCGGAGGTCCAGAGTGTCCCTGGCAGGATCAGTCGTCCTTGGAGTGGTGTTCCTCGTGGGTAGCGCCGCGTGGGCCGCGCCCCCCGGGCCTGCCACGCGGGCGGAGATCGCGCACCTGCTCACGTACCTCGGTAATTCCGGATGCGCGTTCTACCGCAACGGCAGCTGGCACTCCGCGGCGCAGGCGCGGACCCACCTCGAGAAAAAGCGCGACTACCTGCTGAAGCGCTCGCTGGTCGGCAGCACCGAGGACTTCATCGACCGTGCGGCGACCGCCAGCAGCGTGACTGGCGAAAAATACCAGGTCCGCTGCGCGCCGGCGCAGCCAGTAGCGAGCAGTGAGTGGCTGCGCGCCGAGCTGCTGCGATATCGTTCGGTCACGATCACGCCGGGAGAGTGAGGTCCAGATGCGGGTTCTCCAGCTGCTTTTCGCGCTCACGGCCTCGGCCCTGTTCGCCGGATGCCCGTCCGCGGGCCCTTCCCCGCAGCCCGGGCAGGCGGCACTGCCACCATCGCAGGACCGGCTGTGGACGTCGCTCGAGGCCGCGGCACCGGGGGTGACCGGTTCCATGTCCTGAACCGCAGCGACGAGGCGCTCACCTGGCGGCTGCGAGCCATCGACAGCGCCACCGCCTCCATCGACCTGCAGACGTTCCTCTGGAAGCCGGACACGGCCGGGCTCGCGATCCTGTCCAGGGTGCTCGCGGCCGCCGACCGGGGCGTCCGCGTCCGCATCCTGCTCGACGACTCCTTCACGGTCGGCGAAGGTGACGTCATCGGCGCGATCGCGCAGCACCCGAACATCGAGTTCCGGATCTATAACCCTTTTGCGCAGCGGCCCGACAGCCTGGCGCTGCGGCAAGTCGCCAACCTGGGGGACTTCGCCCGCATCGACCACCGCATGCACAACAAGGTGATGATCACGGACGCGCGGGCTGCGATCGTCGGCGGGCGCAACCTCGCGGACGAGTACTTCGGCATGCACCCGACCGCCAATTTCCGCGACCTGGAACTGCTGGCGCTCGGCCCGATCGTCGGGCAGTTGTCGCAACTGTTCGATCGTTACTGGCGCAGCCCCTGGTCGATTCCCGCCAGTGCCGTGGTGGGAGCACCGGCGCCCGGCAAGGGCCTGGATCGCCTGCGGACCCAGCTGGTCGAACGCGCGCAGGCCGGCCCGGCGGAGTCGGCGGATGCCCGTCTCGCGGCCTGGACGGCCCTCGCAGCCGGCGCCATCCCTGGCGGAGCCACGGTGCTGGCGGACGAACCGGCCCAGGTCGATCCGGCACGCGAGACGCCGAACCAGCTCGCCAGCGCGCTGATCGAGCAGGTCGACGACAAGCACCTCGGCCTGCACGCCAAGGCGGTCCTCTTCGATGACGACCTGAGCTTCGTCGGGAGCGCGAACCTGGATCCGCGATCCCTGAAAATCAATACCGAGATGGGACTGCTGGTGCGCAGCCGTGAACTCAGCCGTCAGCTGCGCGACGCGCTCGGCATCGACTTCGACACGCGTAACGCATGGCACCTGGAGGCGGCGGCGGGCGGGAACCTCAAGTGGGTGGGCGGACGACCAGGTGCTGAACGAGCAGCCGGCGGAGTCGCCATTGCAGCGCCTCGAGGACTGGTTCTTCAGCGGCCTGCCGATCCGCGACAAGATGTGAGCACCCGGGCCCGCGGCGCCGGGCCGGCCATCCTCAGAACGGGATGTCGTCGTCGAACTCGTCGCGTGCGGACGACGACGGCGCCGGCGCACCGCCGCCCCGCTCCGCCGGCGCGGCGGGCCGTGGCTCGGCGCGCGACTCGGTGCCCATGCCGCCGCCGCCCGCGCGCGAGCCGAGCATCTGCATCTCGTTGGCGATGATCTCGGTGGTGTAGCGGTCGCGGCCTTCCTTGTCCTGCCACTTGCGCGTGCGCAGCCGACCCTCGACGTAGACCTGCGAACCCTTGCGCAGGTACTCGGCGGCGATCTCCGCGAGCCGGTCGTACATCACGATGTTGTGCCACTCGGTCTGTTCCTTCTGCTCGCCGGTCTGCTTGTCCTTCCAGGACTCCGACGTGGCGATGGAGAAGTTGGTGACGGCCTTGCCGCTCGGCATGTAGCGCGTCTCGGGATCCTTGCCGAGGTTGCCGACCAGGATGACTTTGTTGATTCCGCGTGCCATG
>Ga0209254_10004447_pt1 | contig 12834 bp, 11 predicted proteins | sample FrelakmetDIP11DI_FD_187148 | JGI IMG/M metagenome (GOLD analysis project Ga0209254, IMG submission 187148) | Freshwater lake sediment microbial communities from the University of Notre Dame, USA, for methane emissions studies - DIP11 DI (SPAdes)... | ecosystem: Environmental > Aquatic >...
TCAGGCAATTTATTGCATTTTAGCTGGCAAAAACGTCCATGCATTTTTTGAAGGCTCCAAAAAGTGTTACCCTATTCTCTTCATAAAATGAACCATCCCGAAAATATAATGATAAATCCTGACGAAAATCCATTCTCTATATATGGTATGAAATATATATATTTACCCTTCTTTACCGTCGAGGTAACTCAAAAAGACGATGTTTCAAGTATCTATATTTGTCCTCAAAGCGTTAAAGATTTATGCGGTTTTATCGAAAAGTATACATCAGACAATTTGGTTATTTTCGGTGTGGATCCCGAAGAATTCGATGAATTTACAAAGGATTTTGTTCCGCTTGAAGTTTTGGCATCAAATGCCGAAATCCAGTATTCAGCAATAGATTCCGAGACCATTGTGCTATCAAAAGATTATCTGCTACCGTTTCTCTCTACTTTTGATCATTGGAATTTGAGATTATTTGATATAAAAAATGGTTGGAACGAATACCAGGTGATTAGCCAGGTTCTAGCGTACCGAGAGCGCCGCTGGCAACCTCAGGACTCAGTTCTACCTAAATTAGCCGAATCGCAATTATTCCTCTATAGCCATGATGATTGTTACCTGTATATAGAATCGTACAGCACAGATTTCTCAAAGGATATTTTTATCAGGAATTTACAAATTTACACAAGCGCGTTTTTGGCAAATAGTGGTATAAATTTATCCAAACTTTCAGATTTTCCTCAAGATTTGCTCAACCTGTTTTGGAAAGATAGTTTCGGTTTAACCATTTTAGATAAATTAACCAAGATAGAAGGCGATTACCTAATCATTGGCGTGTCTAAACAGACTTGGATATTAGGAGAAAATGTGGGACATACTCCCGAATTTTGGATAATGTACGATATACAGGACCAAAAATGGCTTGTACAAATCTAAACCCTATCCAACATTGCTTTCACTCGGACGGGCTGGGGTTTACGCCCTGCCCGAGGAAATTCTTGCTCCTGGGTTGTATCTTGCACTTTAGCAGAGTTCCGTCAGATTCCCCAACCCGCCGGTGAAGCCAAACCATTGGGCGGCAGGTTCACCCATTCTGTTGCTGGGCTACTGGCGCGGATGGCGCAACCATGAGTCCGTAGTCCGTAGGTTGGGTTGAACGGTCCCATCCAGCATACCGGTTTATAATAAGCTAAGCGAAACCCAACTAAAATTATCATCTGAGCTAGCGCAGAAACCGCCCTACCCGCTCAGTTCAACTCGGATTGTTGTGGCTGCAAATTGAACCGGGCTTCGGGGTTGGTTCTGGCCGCCACATCAATCCATAAATCGTTAGGTAGCCGCAGACGAGATTTGCTATCAAGCCAAGAAAGGAGGCTACAATGATCGAAGCACTTTCAACACCGCACAACAGAATCGGGACGCTTATCCTCGTGACGATTTGTGGCTTGTTTGCAATCACTGCAGCATCCATAGGTATCGACGATAATCCGCCCGGCATATTGCTGGCCCTCCTTGCGGCGATTGCCTTTGTCCTTGCATTCGTCCACCCCTGGCGAACCTCAAGAAAGTTCATGTTCCTCCTCCTGGCGGCGGTAATCGTTATTGTTCTCTTTATCGTCTTGAACATCATTATTGATTCTGTCGCCCAGAATCCTACAACCTCTGTTGCGATTCAGGCTCTGATTCAGAGCCCCACGACCGATGCCTTGATTGTGATCATCGCTATGCTCTGCGCCGCGGCTCTCATCGTTGGGGCAATCGGCTCGGTTGTCATGTTCATTCGCAGCCGTCGTCGACAAGAATAAAATCCGTGAAGCGGCTGCCCAACACCATCTCCTCCGGGCGGGGCTTTCGCTCCGCGGCCAGTAATGCACACCGTTAGCAGAGGGCTCATGAATATTCGAATCGCAACGAACCAGAATCGCGACGATGTCCAAAAGGTTCATTTGTGCGCCTTCCCAGAAGGCGAGAGTGAGATTGTCTCAAAGCTCGCCATTGATCTGCTTTTCGAAAAAACGACGCCGCAAACAATCTCCTTAGTTGCTGAAACCGATGGCGCGATACTGGGACACATAGCTTTCAGTCCTGTGACAATTAATAACCATGAGCATTTTCAGGGTTATATTTTGGCACCACTTGGGGTGAAACCCGATTACCAAAAACGTCGCATTGGATCAAAACTAATTGAATATGGCATGCAGCAGATGTCAGCCATGGGGGTAAATGTCGTCTTCGTTTATGGTGACCCAAAATATTACGATAGATTTGGTTTCAGCGCTGAGGCTGCCCAACAGTTCACCCCACCTTACCCGCTTCAATATCCTTTTGGATGGCAAGCCGTTTTGCTCAACGAATGTGAAATCGAAAAACCACCCGTGGCAATCAGCTGCGTCACCTCTCTGTGCGACCCAACATTATGGTGATCAATCTGCTAACAATCCCATAGCCTATCCCAGGCATTCGGGATCGTGTGAGGTCCCAGTTTATTCAAGCTGTGCTTTGCTTTGCCGCAGGCGTTTCACCAGCCCGCGGTGGCGCTTCTTTTCCAGGCGGCGCTCCTGGGAGGCCCGGGTGGGGCGAGTTTGATAGCGCTTCTTGGGGGGTTCAGCTGCCCGGCGCACCAGCTCCACCAGGCGCCGCAGGGCTGCATCCCGGTTCTGCTCCTGGGTGCGGTGCTGCTGGGATTGGATCACCAGCACGCCCTGGGCGGTCACACGCTTTCCGCCCAGGCGCAGCAGGCGCTGGCGCACGTCTTCCACCAAGGAGCGGGAGCCGGCGACGTCAAAGCGCAGCTGCACCGCCGTGGCGACCTTATTCATACTTTGTAGGACAGGCGGTACACTGCTCACTTCCATTTAGCTACCTACGAGAACCCAGTCATAGAAGCAGAAAAAGAAAAGTTACTCCCACTCCGCCGGATCAAAACGACGTGTCCGCTTGATCTCACCCCGCTTTTTCTTGTCACCCACCCGAGCTGCCTTCGCTGTGAGACTCGGGCGGGTCGCTCTCCGGAATTTCGGTACCTCCAGCGCCTTCTGTATCCACGTTTTCAAACGCTCGGTGGCATCAAACCGGTTTTGTTCCTGGGTGCGATATCGTTTGGCTTCAATAATCAAAATGCCTTCATCCGTCATCCGGCTGCCGGCCAGTTTGATCAAGCGTTCTTTGACATCTGGATCCAATGAATGGGAATTGCGAACATCGAAACGGAGTTGAACTGAAGACGCGACCTTATTTACGTTCTGGCCTCCAGGGCCAGAGGCGCGGATGAAATCTAGTTGGATCTCGCTTTCATCGATTTTTACAGTTGACGTAACTTCGATCATTCTTTAAGTATAGCAGAGCAATTTGTAGATGAAGAACGAAGGAAACTCTTTTTATTCTATTTGACTCGAATGTATAATGTGTATAATTTCATCATAACCACCTGTTATAAAGGCCAAGAGGTCATAAACCAGCCAAGTTTCTTTATTAGAACCAACAGGAACTCAGGGAAAAGCCGTGCCCTTTCCACTACAAGTTCAATTATTGGGCAGTTTCCATCTCATGGATGAAAATGAAGCCGTGACGATCGACTCCCCCATCCAGCAATCCTTCCTGACCTATTTATTACTACACCGGGATATGCCTCAATCTCGCCAGTCTGTGGCCTTTTGTCTTTGGTCGGATTCGTCCGAGGCGCAGGCTCACGCCAACCTGCGAACCTTACTGGTACGGTTACGCCGCGTCTGGCCCACAGTTGAGCAGTTTATCGAAATTACCCCACGAACACTCCAATGGAAATCAGATCACGACTACAGCCTTGACGTGGCTGAGTTTGAAGAGGCCGCCAACCAAGCGAAATATCCCATTGGGGATATCGATTTGCAGACCGCCCGCCCGGATCTTGAAAGAGCTGTCCATTTGTACCACGGCGATTTGCTGCCCGCCTGTTACGACGATTGGATTATGCTCGAGCGTGAACGGCTTCGCCAGGTTTTTGTAAACGCCATTCACAAACTCATCGAGCTCCTTGAAAAGCAGCACGAACTGGTAAGCGCAATCGGACACATCAATTACCTCCTGAAGCTCGATCCGTTGGATGAAACGACATATCAATTATCGATGCGCCTGCATGCGCTGCGCGGCGACCGCGCGGGAATTGTGCGAATCTTCGAAATTTGTTCTGCGGTATTGCGCCAGGAACTTAATGTTGAACCGAGCCCTGCCACACGCGAGATGTTTCAGAGCCTAATGCAGATGAAGATCCCTGCTATTGTGGCCGTTCTGCCGCAACCGACCAATCACAACCTGTCTTATGCGCTAACCAGTTTTGTCGGTCGTGAGCGAGAGATCGCCGAAATCAAGACCCTCCTTCACCCAGCGCCTCTTTCAGATCAGGCAGTCCAGGATGGAAAAGCACCACACCCTGGGTTGGTGAGATTAGTCACATTGAGCGGGGTGGGTGGCAGTGGCAAGACACGTTTGGCGTTGCAAGTTGCGTTGGAATGTGTGCCTGAATTTTCCGGCGGCGTTTGGTGGGTATCACTCGCTCCGCTGGCAGATCCTTCGTTGGTGGCACGGACAATCGCCTCGATCTTGGGTGTGCAAGAGCAATCCGACCGCCCATTGATTGTGACTTTATCCGCCGCGCTATGCGCCAGGGACTTGCTGTTGATTCTGGATAACTGTGAACACCTGATCAGCGAGTGTGCGCGGATCGCCGGCCATCTGCTTTCCGCCTGTCCCAATCTGAAGATCCTGGCGACTAGCCGCGAATTGTTTGGCATGGCTGGCGAAGCAGTTTACCCGGTTCCCCCTTTATCTTTGCCGTCCGCCCTTGATCCAAATTTCATCGATCCGCCCGAGGCCGTGCGCCTCTTCGTCGAACGCGCCTCGCTTACCCTGCCAACCTTCGCCCTGAACAGCCGGAACCGTGACGCGGTTGTTCAGGTCTGCCGCCAGTTGGACGGCAATCCACTGGCGATCGAGCTGGCCGCGGCGCGTGTAAAAGTACTGTCCGTCGATCAGATCGCCTCACGACTGGGCAATCGCTTCAATTTGCTGACAAGCGGTAACCGGGCTGCGCTGCCACGGCACCAGACGCTGCGGGCGATGGTGGATTGGAGTTACGATCTTCTTTCCGCCCAGGAGCAGGCCCTGTTCCGGCAGTTGTCAGTCTTTACTGGCGGTTTCACCCTGGAAGCCGCCCAGGCTGTGTGCAGCATGTGTGGCGACCAGTCTGTCCCGGTTCTCGAAAATCTATCCCGCCTGATCGACAAATCGCTTGTCGAAACAGAAGAGAGCAGCGGCGAAACAACTCGCTACCGGCTCCTGGAGACCATCCGGCATTACGCACGCGAGAAATTGGAGGAAGCAGGTGAAAACCAGCTCGCCCAAGCCCAGCACTTTAATTTCCTCCTCAATATGCTGGAAGAGGCCAACCACCAACGGAAAGGGGCTTATCCTAAAAAATGGGTGGACTTGTTGGCGGTTGAACGCGACAACCTGCGGGGTGCCTTGGAATGGGCGATCGCAGGCGGTCGAACCGAAGCTGCCTTGCGTCTGGCCGGTCACAGCGCCTGGGGTTGGATTGGGCGCTCGGAAATTATCGAAGGCCGCATGTTCCTGGAACGCGCTCTCGCCATGCCTTCCGCCAACCAATTTCCCGAGCCATACACACAGGCATTGTTACTAAACGGGATGATCGCCTATCTTAAATATGAGTTCAAAGAGGCAAAGCCCTGGCTCGAGCAGGCGCTGGCCATTGGGCGCTCTCACTCGGTACAAGACGTGGCGGCAGGTGCATTGGACTTTTTAGCATTGGTCGCCATTCAGGAAAGAGACCTCATCCTGGCCCGAGCATTACTTAATGAAAGCCGTGCCATCTTTGCAGAATTGGGGCTGGTTGGCGGAATTGCTCAAGCCGTGTGGCACCTGGGCCTTTTAGCCGAGCAAGACGGCGATAAAGCCGCTGCCTTGCGCTTGTACGAGCAGGCGCTAAGCCTGTTCCGGGGCTGCGGTGAAAGCGTTCGCCTCAGCGGCGTACTGCGTACGATGGGCTGGAATTGTTATGAATTGGGTGACTCGGGGCGCGGGCGGGCATTGTTCCAGGAATCTCTGACCCTGGCGATGGAAAACGGCCTTAAGGCTGAAGTTGCCCATACGCTGCGGGCCATCGCCGAACGGATCGAAGCTGATTCCCAACGGGCTGTGCGCCTTCTCGGGGCAATCGTTTCTTTGTATCAATCCTTGGGGTTATCAACCTACGAAAACACGGTTCTGGAGAACGATGCTGCCAAACGGCGCGCCCAGCTTGACGAAGGAACATTCAACGCGGCTTGGAAAGCGGGCCGCGCAATGACAATGGAGCAGGCAATTACCGAGGCTTTGGTATAAACCGGCAGTTGAAACCATCTTGTCCAGGGGCTGTCTAAAAAGTGAAGCTTTTAGACAGCCCTTTTGGTTAAGTCCTCTTGAAGCGCTTTGGAAGCGCCGGATGTGCTATCCTGATGGAATGAATACAAATCAAGAACCTGCTGGAGGTAGATCCTATGGATGAAACCCAGCCTCCGCCCCAAAGTCACCTTTTCACGCTGAGGGTTTGGCAAGCCGACTCGGGCGAAGGCCAGACGGAATGGCGCGGCAAGCTCCAGCATGTGGTCAGCGGTCAAACCCGTTACTTTCGAGATTGGCCCACATTGATCTGCTATCTCGGCGAGATGCTCTCGCAGCCAACCGAGGTTAGCCGCGCCCCAGTCGATGGGGTCTGATTGTAACCGTTAGAACAACAAAGCTTTTTCTTGACTGAACTAAACAGGATAAACAAATGCTAAAAAAAATCATCATTCGCATCATGTCTATAACAGTGGCATGCTTGCTGTTAACGCTGCCGGTCGCTAACACAGCGCTGGCCGCGCCAACAACCGTGGTCTTTACCGTCAACAGCACCCTCGACCTGCCGGATGACCTGACCATCCCTGGCGTCTGCCACACCGCCGCCAACACCTGCACCCTGCGCGCCGCCATTATGCAGGCCAATCGACCTACCGGCGAGAGGACAATCATTGACATTCCGCCCGGCATCTACAAACTGACCATTCCCGCGGTTGGAACAGGCGGCGAGCAAAACGGCGACCTGGACCTGACCACGCCAGTCAGTGGCAGCCCATTAACCATTATTAGGGGTGATAGTGCAGACACGACCATCATCGATGCGGATCAACGTGACCGTGTTTTCCATGTGCATCCTGGCCGAGATGTAGATATCTCGCTTTTAACCATTCGCAATGGATACCTTGTGGATGCTTTCGAAGATGGTGGAGGCATCCAAAATGAAGGTCATTTAGTTGTTTCACGTACTTCGATCACGAATAATAACGTCTCAGCCTCATTTAACTTCGGGGGCGGCATTCACAATTCAGGCAGCCTGGAGGTGCGGAATAGCACGATCTTCGGCAATGGCGCCTACAATGGAGGCGGTATATACACCTTTGGCGCTGAAATGTTCGTGGTTAATAGCACCATCAGTCAGAACTATGCAAACAACGACGGCGGGGGAATCTATAAATATGGCACGACGGGTATGGCAGCTCTTTACAACACAACCATCTTTGACAACGATGCAGACCACGATCGGGACGAAAATGGCGGGATTGGCGGCGGTATTTTCAACGCTGCCGGTTCGCGCTTCCTCGTGGTCAACACGCTGATCGCCGGTAACACCGTCTTTAATGCCCCCATCTACAACGATTGCAGCGGGATGCTGGAAGCGTATGGCTTCAACCTTATATTCGACGAAACCGGCTGCACCTTCAGTGGCAATGGCACCGCCAGCCGGGGTTTCGTATCGCTCGACACGATTGGCCCCTTGCGGAACAACGGCGGCCCGACCTGGACACACGCCCTCCTGGCAGGCAGCGCCGCCATCGATACCACCCTCGACAGCCTCGGCTGCGTGGATCGAGACGGGTTGTCGTTGTATTACGACCAGCGCGATGTCCGGCGGCCGGCGGGTGCGCGCTGTGACGTCGGCGCCTTCGAATACTACCCGCCGATCTACGTCTACCTGCCGGCAATCCAGCGCTAGCAGTCTGGCGCAAAGCAGTGCCGAGATTTCAAACATGGGATTGCTTCGAGCCGGGAAGGCGGGCAAAGACCGCCCGAGCGCCCGACTCTCGCAAAGACAGATCATCGTTTTGAGTGGCCCGCGCGGCTTGGAAAGCGGGCCGCGCAATGACCATGGAGCAGGCAATCACCCAGGCTTTGGTATAAACCGGCTGTTAAAACCATCCTATCCATGGTTTGGCAAGCCGACTCGGGCGAAGGCCAAACGGAATGGCGCGGCAAGCTCCTGCAGGTGGTCAGCGGCCACACCCGTTACTTTCGGGATTGGCCCACATTGATCCTCCACCTCGGCGAGATGCTCTCAGAACCAATCGACGGGGTCTACGCGCCACTCGGTGGAGACCGGTTGTAATACTTTGAACTTCACAGCTTATTCAAGAATGAAATAGATAGGAAAAACAAATGCTAAAAAAAATCATCCTGCGCATCGTGGCCATAACCATGGCACTCCAGCTGTTGACGCTGCCTGTCGCCCCAAGAGCGCAGGCGGCGCCAACCGCCGTGACCTTTACCGTCAACAGCACCCTCGACCAGCCGGATGACCTGACCATCCCTGGCACGTGCCACACCGCCGCCAACACCTGCACCCTGCGCGCCGCCATTATGCAGGCCAATCGTACCACCGGTCTGGGCGCTACCATCCTGCTGCCTGCCGGTATCTATTCGTTGACCATCCCGTTTTCAGGATCGGGCGGCGAGGACAATGGCGATCTGAACCTGACCGCTCCGGCCACCGGTAGTCCGGCGATCACCATCACCGGCGCCGGCGCTGGTTCGACGATCATCGATGCGAACCAAATCGACCGCGTCTTCCATGTTCACCCTTACCGGGTGGCAGCAATCTCGGATGTGACCATTCGCAATGGGTACTACGTGCCAAACGTCAACGCCTATGGTGGTGGAATCTACAACGAAGGCTCCCTGATCGTGAATGGCGCTACGATCTCTGCCAATAACACCGCTGATTTAGGCGGCGGAATCTACAACAGCAGTAGTGGCACTCTGACGGTGATCAACAGCACCATCCGTCAGAACTCCGCGGACTTCGCTGGCGGGGGTATCTTCAACGGCGGCATCTTGGATGTACTCAACAGCACGCTCAGCGAGAACACGGCTCTCAGAGCCGGAGGTGGTATCTCCAACAAGGGAAGAACGAAAGTGAGTAAGAGCGCGATTTACGGCAACGGCTCCAATAATGGGGGCGGCATATTCACCGAAATCGACACTCTATACGTGATCAACAGCACGATCAGTCAGAACTACGCCAACAACAATGGCGGGGGAATATACATGCGTCAATATGCCTTGGCAGCTCTTTACAACACGAGCATCATCGACAACGACGCCGACCACGATCGAGATGTAAATGGCGGCATTGGCGGCGGGGTGTATTCCGAAGCGGGTGCGCGCTTTATCGTGGTCAACACGCTGATCGCCGGCAACACCGTCTTAAATGCCCCCATCTACAACGATTGCAGCGGGATTCTGGAAGCGTATGGCTTCAACCTTATATTTGACGAAACCGGCTGCACCTTCAGCGGCAATGGTACCGCCAGCCGGGGTTTCATTACGCTCAACACGATCGGCCCTCTGCAGGACAACGGCGGGCCGACCTGGACACATGCGCTCCTGGCAGGCAGCGCGGCGATCGATACGACTATCGACAGCCTCGGCTGCGTAGATGAGACGGGGGCGCTGTTGGGAGCCGATCAGCGCGGTGCACCGCGGCCGGCGGGTGCGCGCTGTGACGTCGGCGCCTTCGAATATAACCCGCCGACCTACTCCTACGTCTACCTGCCGGTCGTAGAACGTTAGGTTTGCTTGCAGGCGCGAGGCAGCAATCAAAAATAAGGAGAAAGGGTCGATGTACAGTCCCAACGCGATCCCCGCATCCTCCGCCAAGGTTACCACCCGCAGGCGTCTGATAACCCCCCGGCGCTTCTTTTCATCCACCCGGGCGGGCGCTGGAGGTGTTGGGCTGCACTTGAGACCTTGTTCATACCCTGTAGGACAGCCGGTGCACTTCTCGCTTCCCTTTAGCTACCTGCGAGAACCCAGCCCTAGAAGCAGGAAAAGAAAAGTCACTCCCACTCCGCCGGATCAAAACGACGTGTCCGCTTGATCGCACCACGCTTTTTCTTGTCACCCACCCGAGCCGCCTTCGCTGTGAGGCTTGGGCGGGTTGCCCTCCTGACTTTCGGTACCTCCAGCGCCTTCTGTATCCACGTAATCAAACGCTGGGTGGCGTCGAATCGGTTTTGTTCTTGTGTCCGGTATCTTTTCGCCTCAATGATCAGTATGCCATCATCCGTCACTCGACTGCCAGCCAGCTTGATCAATCGTTCCTTGACTTCCGGATCCAACGAGGGGGAATTGCGAACGTCAAAACGGAGTTGAACTGAAGTCGCGACCTTATTTACGTTCTGGCCTCCAGGGCCAGATGCGCGGATGAAATCGAGCTGGATCTCGCTATCATCGATCTTTACTGAAGATGTAACCTCAATCATTCTTTAAGTATAGCAGTTCGATCACCAAATAAATCATATATGATTTAGGTAAAAATTTTGATATGGTCCATATTTATAAAGGGCGATCAGTCCAAAATGGAAATGGCAAAGCTTTCTCAATCCTTTGAGCTACGCCTTTGTCCAATATCTTGGAGCATTTACAATCTTCATAAGGTTGGCCACAAGCATCACATTTTGATTTCTCAATCAGCCAACCTAAACCCGGATAAATGCCTAATTTATGTAACTCATTCAAATCCGCCTCCCCATCGCCTAATTCCAACTTATATTCAAATCCCTTGCCCTCCTTAGAATCCATAATCTGGAAGTTTTTCGTTTCAATTCTCTTACGCTTAATAAGCAATATGCCTGAAGTCATAAGAATGCTGAATATATTTGGATGGTCAATATTTTCAGGATAAGTACTGCGTAGAAAAATAGCAGTTTTTTCGGCCCATTTTTGCAACTCATCGTCTACAATGGGTGGGCACGATAAAGGATTTTTAAGCCATTTTATTAATGCCTCGATGTGACCGAAAGTAGAGATTCTAATTTCTCTCTCCTTATCAAGTGGAAACGCGATATTGTAACTAAGAACCCAATTTTTCCCCTTTACCCGCAAAGCATTTAATAACATCAAAATGGCGTCCAGTGATTGTTTAATTGATTCCTTTAAATCGTTTTCCGGATGATAAATCAATGGAAGGTTTATATAGAAATCTTTAAAACTTACGAATCGAATTCCCGTGGGAAAAGCCATGTCCGTGTTAATGCGTTGTAAAGCTTTTTTGAGTTCTAAAGTTATAGTCTCAACATAAGGATGTTCGCTTTGACCACCCGTAATGACATCTAATGGCTGTACAATCCGGATAAATGAATTTGCAGCATCTGTTCGAGGTTGAATAGATAGTGCCATTCGAAAGCCCATCTTGGGGGTTATTGAATAAGGAATATATTGGTCATAGAGTGAAGCATCTTGCTTCTTAGCCCATATTGATTTGTCAAGTTTTTCTGCACCAAAATATTCTCCTACCAGAAAATTATCTCGAAAATAATCAGAAATCAACCTTTTCCATTTAGCAATGGAAATTTTGTCGTCAGTACGCCAAATTTTTGTGTATTCGGTATGACGGCCTGCATGAGCTATGTCGGTATTTAGGCGTTCCGTCATGGAATCTTCTGAATACATTCTTATACTTCCATCCAAATGGTCTACATAGCCTGTTTTTTCAGACACCATTGAATGAACGTATCGACAGCCGTATTTTTGCTCATTAGAAGACGCAGTTGGCATATCACGTAGTTCTTCTGCTTCGAAAACGTGGTGGTTATCAATACTTCCCCATCGAAATTGCGTTGCAGATATTCCATAGAATATCCGTTCAGTCTCTTCCGCTTCGTGATGCGTAACCCCAAATGGAATGGACAGTAAATTATCATCAAACTTCGGGCCCCACCAATAAGCATACTCCTCTTTTCCGCTTGAATACGTTGAAGCAAGCCCGACCATATCTGGATCTAAGGCAATCTTGGCAGATTTAGAATTCAAAGACTGTAAATTCAGTAAGAAAGGGTAATTCAAAGTATTAAGACGATAAAGAGCTCGTCGAAAGTATGGATGAGCAAAAACTGCAAGTTTGCCAATTTGGTAAACACCTGGCCCTATGGGTGACAAGTGCTTCAGTGGAATGAGTCCGTCCTTGTCTTGTAAAGCAAATAAGCTCGAAAAAGCTTTGGTGGCTAATTCTGGCCCAATAAAGGCAATGCATTCGGAGGCCACCAGTTTTTCTTGTCCTGAAAGGTGCTTTTGTAATTCTCCTGTAAGTTCATTAATTTCTGTCTGAAAAGCTTCAAAGGATTTATGTAAATGATATAAATAAAAACTTCGGAGTTGTTTGAAATCATCATCGTTTTCGGCCAACTCACCAATACCTACAAGACGGGTCAAACCTGGTTCAAAATAAAGGGAAAATAACCTTGACCAACCAATTATTCGGCTTGAATCGTGAGCTATAAGTATAGGAATACCTTCTAAGCATTCTTCAAACAAGCCATCATAAAGAGCACCTACGCTAAATCTGGAGCCATATAGGTTTATAGAATCGGTGTTTACCACGTTAACAATTTGTTTCATTATCAATACCTTCGCCAATTACGGGCTAGCGGAAGGTTGTAAAACCGGGTGAATAGCGCCCAAACGGGCGATTTGCTCAAAAATGTCGGCCAATAAAATGGC
>Ga0209254_10004448_pt1 | contig 12833 bp, 8 predicted proteins | sample FrelakmetDIP11DI_FD_187148 | JGI IMG/M metagenome (GOLD analysis project Ga0209254, IMG submission 187148) | Freshwater lake sediment microbial communities from the University of Notre Dame, USA, for methane emissions studies - DIP11 DI (SPAdes)... | ecosystem: Environmental > Aquatic >...
GCGACTGTCTTCGCCCGGATCTCCCCAGAGCAGAAGGCACGACTGATCACCGTGTTGCGCCGCACCGGGCGCTCGGTCGGATTCATGGGCGACGGCGTCAACGACGCGCTAGCGCTGCACTCGGCCGACGTCGGCATCTCCGTCGACACCGCCACCGACGTGGCCAAGGACGCCGCCGACGTGGTGCTGCTGGAGAAAGACCTCGGCGTGCTGGCCACCGGGGTCGCCGAGGGCCGCCGGATCTTCGCCAACACCATCAAGTACGTGCTGATGGGGAGCTCGAGCAACTTCGGCAACATGTTCTCCGCCGCCGCTGCCTCGGCGATCCTGACGTTCCTGCCGATGCTGCCCAGCCAGATCCTGCTCAACAACCTGCTCTACGACACCTCGCAGCTGGCGATCCCCACCGACCGGGTCGACGAGGAGCAGCTGCACGCCCCGTCGCACTGGAACATCGCGTTCATCCGGCGGTTCATGCTGACGTTCGGCCCGATCAGCTCGTTGTTCGACTTCCTGACGTTCGGCCTCATGCTGGGCGTGCTGCACGCCGGGCCGGTGGAGTTCCGCACCGGCTGGTTCGTGGAGTCGCTGGCCACCCAGACGCTGATCATCTTCGCGATCCGCACCCGGCGGATTCCCTTCCTGCGCAGCCGCCCCGGTGGCTGGCTGGTGCTGACCACCTTCACCGTGATCGCCGTCGGCATCGTGCTGACCATCTCACCGTTGGCCCACCAGTTGGGCTTCACACCGCTGCCCTGGCAGTTCTTCGGCGCGCTGGCGCTGCTGACGGTGGCCTACCTGGTGCTGGTCGAGATCACCAAGGTGGTGTTCTACGCCGAGCCCATCCGGCTGCCCGGCACCCCGACGCGCACGCGGGGGCGCGAGCACCGAATCCACCGGCACGCAGCGCGGTTCAGCCATGGCGGACGTCTGCCCGCCCGCATCTAGCCGCTCAGCCGCTGGACAGCAGCCGCAGCGAGTCCTTGCGGCGTGAGCGCCCGGTGGACTTGGCCAGCCGGGCCAGCCGGTTGACGCCGCGCTCGATTCCGCCGGCGAGTTCGTCGATGTCCGATGCGGTGTCGAAGTCGACGAGCAACCCGAAGGCCAGCTCGTCGGCATAACTGAAGATGGCGATGCCGGTGCGGAAGCCCGCCGCGATCGGCGGGATGGGCAGCAGCCGGACGACCTTGTGGCCCATCACCGTCACCGGTGCGCGTGGGCCGGGCACGTTGGTCACCACGGTGACCACGGAGCGCTGCGGCAGCCTGGACAGCAGCCGAACCGTCCACGCCGTCAGCGGGAACGGCAGCAGGTTGGTCGCCCACACCAGCAGGCTGCCCGCCTGCCGCTGGCCGCTGGACTTCGCCACCCCCATCCGGGCGTGCACCGTGCGCAATCGCTGCAGCGGGTCGGCGACGTCGACTGGCAGCAGCGGCAGCATCAGCGACACCCGGTTATCCGAGACGTCCATGGCGTCGGCGCCCCGCAGCGACACCGGCACCAGCGTGCGCAGTGAGTCCGTGCGGGGCTGCTGGCCGCGGCGCAGTAATGCGGCGCGGTAGCTGTCGGCAACGGCGGCCAGCGCGACGTCGTTGATGGTCACGCCGAAGGTGTGCGCGATCTCCTCCACCTCGTGCAGCGACACCGCCGTCGAACTGTAGCGGCGCAGGTCGCCGACCGGCCCGTTGAACGACGAGCGGGCGGCGGGCCGCAGCAGGCTGACCGTGAGCCCGGCGGCGCCGCCGGCGGCCCGCAGTGCGACCTTGCCGACACTGCGGGTCAAGCGCACCGAATCATTGATCCAGTCAACGGGATTGAGGCTGGGAACCGGGAGTGGGGGCCGCCGGGCCGGACGGCGGGCCGCCCCGATGGAACTGGCGAAGCTCGTGACGTCGGTGTCGTCACACAGGCCGGTGAGCAGATTGCTGGCCGAGATGCCGTCGGCCAGCGCATGGTGCACCTTGATCAACAGCGCCCACCGGTTCTGGGCCAGTCCCTCGATCACCCAGCACTCCCACAGCGGACGCTCGCGGTCCAGCCGTCGTTCCATGATGGTGGCGATCTCGGCGTACAGCGCGGCATCATCACCCGGGGGCGGCAGCGCAGCGCGGCGCACATGGCGGGTCAGGTCGAAGTCGGGGTCGTCGACCCACTCCGGTGCGGTGAGGTCGAACGGGTGGGTGCGCAGCACCTGCGTGCTGCGCGGGTTGGACAGGCAGCGGGCGCCGATGGTCTCGAGCAACTCGTCGAATTCGGGGATCGGGCCGGCGAGCACGGCCACGCCGCCGATCGCGAGGCTGACGTGGTGGTCGGCGTCTTCGAGTTGCAGGAACCCCGCGTCCAAAGTCGTCAGATGGTCTGCCATCGCCGGCCTCCCTGTCGCCCCACCAGGCTCAAGTGTGTCGGGTGAGCCGACACGACGGCAGGGTCGGAAGTCCCCGGTCGGTGGGCTTGTCCTGGCCGAAGTCAACAGTCCCGCGCTGCCGAGGAGTCGGTGGCACGGCAGCGCGGGACTGACTCGGTTATCGACCGCACGCCGACGCGCGTTACCCACCGCCCAGCCGCAACCGCTGATCAGCGGCGGCGGCCGTCGGCCGGGTCCAGTTCGGTGTCGGAGAAGAACTCCAGCAGGTACTTGCTCTCCTCGATGTCGCCGATGGTGCGGCGGGCCTTCTTGCGGGTGATCAGGATGCCGACCACGGCCACCGCCCACACCACGTACTGCACACACCACGCCAGCCGGAACGAGGCGAACGAGTATTCGCCGGCCGCTCCGATGATCAGCCCCATCGCCTGCATCACCAGCAGCGAGGCCAGGAAGCCGCCCATGTTCACCGCGCCCTGGGCGGTGCCCAGCGTCGACCGCGGGTTGAACGTGCGGGCGAAGTCGAAGCCGACCATCGAGCCAGGACCTCCCACTGAGATCACCACGATCAGCACGACCAGCAGCCAGTGCGGGGCTGGCGACGGCAGCGCCAGCACAACGGTCCACATCAGCGCGTTGCTGGCGATGATGCCCAGCACCATCCGTGAGCGGCGGTGTGGATGTCGTCCGGTGAGGATGCCGATGACCACACCCGACACGATCGCCGACACCACCGAGATGGTCAGCAGCGCTCCAGCCTCGCTACGCGAGATGTTCTGCGCCACCGTGAGATACGGGACACCCCACATCAATGCGAAGACCGTCACTGAGAATTGCGTGCCCATGTGGGTGAAGAACCCCAGCCGGGTGCCGGGCCGCAGCCACACGGTCTTGACGCTGCCCAGGGTGTCCCGCAGCCCGGTCACCGGCCTGCGGACCACCGCGCCGCCCGGGGTGTCCTTGACCAGGAGCAGGGTGAGCACCAGCGACAGCACACCCAGCGCCGCCACTGAGCCATAGGCCGTCGTCCAGCCCGATCCGATCAGCAGGCCCAGGAACGGTACGGCTGACAGCACCTGTCCGAGCTGGCCCGAGATGCCGGTCAGCTGGGTGACCAGCGGGATCTGGCGGGCGGTGAACCAGTGCGGCACCAGTCGCAACACCGAGATGAACGTGAACGCGTCACCCAGCCCCACCACCGCGCGGGCCGCGATCGCCGCGGGAAGCGACTCGGTGAACGCCAGAGACAGCTGCCCGATGACCATCAAGCTGCCGCCGCACAGGATCATCAGCTTCGAGCCGAAGCGGTCCAGGAGCAGACCGGCCGGGATCTGGGCGGCGGCGTAGACGATGACCTGCAGGACCACGAACGTCGAGAGCACACCCGGGCTGGCGGAGAACCGGTTGGCCGCGTCCAGGCCCGAGACGCCCATCGTGGTTCGGTCGAGCACGGCCACGATGTAGGCCAGCAGGCCCGTCGACCATACGATCCAGGCCCGCACCGCCTCGCTCCTCCTTGATTCGCCCGATGTATCGTCCCCATCAATCATCTCCCGGCGACACAACTTGATTCCCCCCTGACGTGGGCACGGGACGATTGTTGGCTGGAATCGCACGGCCCGCGTCACGTGCTGCCCGGAAATGCGTTCAACGTGCTCGAACCGGCCCCCCTGCCGAAAACCGACTGACTGCCTTATATTTGCCGCATATGACCCAGTACCGAATCCGTGAGCTCGCCGGGGTATCGGGCGTCACCGAGCGCAACATTCGCGCGTACCGCGAACGCGGGCTGCTCGACCCTCCGTGCCGGCGGGGCCGCGACGCGTTGTACGACGACCGTCACCTCGCCCAGCTGGAAACGATCAACCGGCGCACATCGCGGCCTTCCTCGACGGCATCCGCCGCGGCGACACCCTGACCGACGTCCTGGGCGTGCGGCTCGACTGGGCCGACCAGCCCGTCACCGTCGATGCGCTGAGCACCGCGGCGCAGCGCCCGGTTCGCCACGGATTGGCCGGGGTGGCCAACGGGCGGGCCGCGATCACCGATCCGGCCGTCGCCAAGGCGGTCGGTGCGGCCGACGACCCGGAGTATCACCTGCGGGTGGTGGCCGAGGTGCTCGACGCCACCCGCCATCCCATCGACGGCCTCGCGGCGCAGAGGGCCGCCGCCCTGCAGGCCGGGGTGCACTTCCGGACGGGTGCGGACGCCTCCTAGGCCTACACCCGGGTGGCGGCGGGGTCGCCGCCGAACCGCTGGGCCAGCCAGACCGGGATCACCGCGACCAGCGTCAGCGTCGCCGCCACGACGTTGATCACCGGCGCCTGGTTCGGCCGGAACAGGTTGCCGAAGATCCAGATCGGCAGCGTCTGCACCGTCGGTCCGGCGGTGAAGGTCGTCACGACGATCTCGTCGAAGCTCAGGGCGAAGGCCAGGATCGCACCGGCCAGCAGGGCGCCGCGCATCATCGGGAACGTCACGTAGCGAAACGTCTGCCACGTCGATGCGCCCAGGTCGGCCGAGGCATCCTCCAGTCCGACACCCAGCCGTCGTAACCGCGCCTGGGTGTTGTTGAAGACGATAACGATGCAGAACGTGGCATGCCCGACGATCACCGTCGCCAAGCCGAGGGTGACACCGAGCGCCGAGGTGAACGTCGCGTTCAGCGCGATACCGGTGACGATGCCGGGAAGCGTAATCGGAAGCACCACAAGCAAACTGATGGTCTGCCTGCCGAAGAAGCTGTAGCGCTGAACGGCGAACGCGGCCAGGGTGCCGAGCACCAGCGCGATGGCCGTGGCGCACAGGCCGACGATCACCGAGTTGCCCAGTGAGCGCCACATCCCGGTGCTCGACCAAGCGTCGGCCCACCACTTCAACGTGAAGCCGCTGGGTGGGAAGGCGAACGTCTTCGACGAGTTGAACGCGTTGAGCACCACCAGAAGCAGTGGTGCATAAAGGAAGACGAGCACGAACAGTGTCCATATTCGCACCAGCCGACGCATCGAGATGGACAGCATCAGACGTTCTCCAGTGCACCGGTGCGCCGCATCGCCAACAGATAGAGCACGATCGCGGTCAACGGGATCAGCGACAAGGCGGCCGCCAACGGCTGGTTGTTGGCCGTCACCAGCTGGCCGTAGATGATGTTGCCCAGCATCTGGGTCTTGCCGCCGACGATGGTGACCGCGATGTAGTCACCCATCGACAGTGAGAAGGTGAAGATCGAGCCGGCGGCGATGCCGGGAAACACCAACGGCGCCACGATGGTTCGCAACGTCGTGGTCTCCGCGGCCCCCAGGTCGGCGCTGGCGTCGATCAGGGCGTTGGGCACCCGCTCGAACGCGGCGAACACCGGGATCACCATGTAGGGCAACCACAGATAGGCCAGTGTCAGCACCGTCGCGATCAAGCCGTAGCCCGGGGTGTAACCCGCCGCCCAGTGCAGCGGACCCTCCGGCGACAGCAGCATCCGCCATGCGTACGCCTTGACCAGATAGCTGGCCCACAGCGGTGTGGTGACCGCGACCACCAGTGCCAGCCGCACCCGCGGGGAGGCCACCTTGGCCATGTAGAGCGCCAGTGGAACGGCGAGCACGATGCAGATCACGGTGACGGACAACGCGATTCCGATGGTGCGCAGCGTGGCGGTGCGGAACACGGCGTCGGTGAGCACCCGCACGATGTTGTCACTGGTGTAGGAGCGCACCACCGCGCCGGTGAACGCGTCGGTGCTCCAGAAGGCCGAAAGGAGAAGTACCCCAAGCGAACCCAGGTAGGCGACGACCAGCCACGCAAGTGGCGGGACGAGCAGGAAAGCGAGACGGACCCGCCGGCTCACCCCTTGATCTGCTGCCATTTGTCGACCCACTCGCTGTAGGCCGTGCAGTTGTCGCCGCTGCCGTCCACGCACTGCTTCTGCGGCGTGGTCCAGTAGCTGATCTTCTCGGCATAGGCCGCGTCGGTGGCGTGATAGGTGGCGCAGAAGTTCTTGTCGCTGGTGAACTCGCAGGCCTTGGTCTGGGCGGGGGCCTCACCGAAGTATTCGGCGACCTGGGCGTTGATCTCCGGTGAGGTGATCCAGTCCATCCACTTGTACATGCAGTTGGGGTTCTTGGCCTTCGAGGAGACCATCCAGGTGTCCGACCACCCGGTTGAGCCCTCCTTGGGCAGCACGGTGGCGATCTTGACCTTGTCGTCGCTGGTCAACATGTTGGCGATCACCTGCCAGGTGGTCCCGATCACCGACGTGCCGGACTCGAAGGCCTGCACCGCCTTGGTGTAGTCCGACCAGTACTCGCCGATGTTCGCATGTTGCTCCTTGAGCAGGTCGACCGAGGCGTTGAGCTGATCGGAGGTCAGCGAGTACGGATCCTTGATGCCCAGTTCGGGTTTGGTCTTCGACAGGTACAGCGCGGCGTCGGCGATGTAGATGGGGGAGTCGTACGCGGTGACCTTGCCCTTGAACTCCGCCGCGCCCGGGAACACCGCACCCCATGTGTCGGGGGCGTTCTTGACGACGTCGGTGTTGTACATCAGCAGGTTGGCGCCCCAGCCGTGCGGGATGCCGTACATCTGGCCGGCCACGGAGTTCCACGGCTTGTCCTTGAGGAACGCCGAGATGGTGTCGTAGCCGGGCACCAGCTCGGTGTTGACCGGCGCGACGTCACCGGCGTAGATCAGCCGCAGGGTGGCGTCGCCGGAGGCCGAGACACCGTCGTACTGGCCGGTGCGCATCAGCTGCACCATCTCGTCGGAGGTGTTGCCGATCTTGACGTTGACCTTGCAGCCGGTCTTCTGCTCGAAGGGCGTCACCCAGTCGACCTTCGGGTCGTTGGAGCCGTCCTCGGCATAGCCGGGCCAGGCCACCAGGTTGAGCTGTCCCTCGCCGTTGCCCAGGGCCGACAGCGGCTCCATCTTCGGCGGCGCGGTGGAGCTGCCACCGCCGGAGGTCGTCGAGCTCGAACAGGCAGCGACCAGTGCGGCACACGCGGCCAGCGCGACGCCGAGGCGGCGGGTGGTGTTTCTCATGGCGAGCTCCTTCGGGTTGTCTACTCGGAAAGGGATCGAACGGCGCTGTCCGGCCAGGCCAGCACAACCGTGGCGCCATGACTGATGTCGCTGGAGGCTTCGGCCGACAGCAGTGTGGCGGTCAGTCGCGTCCCGGCGGCGTCGGCGGCCACGCGGGTGATCGGACCGGCGTACACCACCTCGGCGACTTCGGCTGGCGCACTGCGCATTCCGGCTGGCACCGCCTCTCCCGCGCGCAGCAGCAAGATCCGCTCCGGCCGGACCGCATATGTGCCCGACCGGCCGATCAGTGCCTCGGCCGGGGCGCCGGTGAACACGTTGGAGGTGCCGACGAAGTCGGCGACGAATCGGTTGGCCGGGTTCTCGTAGACTTCGCGCGCCGCGCCGATCTGCTCGATGCGGCCGTTGTTGAACACCGCCAGCCGGTCGCACAGGGTCAGCGCCTCGTCCTGGTCGTGCGTCACGATGACGAACGTGATGCCCACCTCGCGCTGGATCGCCTTGAGCTCCACCTGCATCTGCTCGCGCAGCTTCAGGTCGAGCGCGCCCAGCGGCTCGTCGAGCAACAACACCTTGGGCCGGCCCACCAGCGCGCGGGCCAGCGCGACGCGCTGCTGCTGGCCGCCCGAGAGCTGGGCGGGCTTACGGGCAGCGTGGCCGGAGAGTCGCACCATGTCGAGTGCCGCGGCGGTGCGCTCCCGGCGCTCGGCCTTCGGCACGCCCTTGACCTTGAGTCCGTACTCGACGTTCTGCGCCACGGTCATATGTGGGAACAGGGCGTAGTCCTGGAAGACGGTGTTGGCGTCTCGCTTGGCCGGGGGCAGGGCGGTCACATCGGCACCGCCGAGGTGGATCGTGCCCGCGGTGGGCTGCTCGAATCCGGCGATCATGCGCAGCACCGTCGTCTTTCCCGAGCCGGACGGACCCAGGATCGCGAACAGTTCCCCGTCGTCGACCGACAGGTCGGCGCTATCGACCGCGGTCACCTCGCCGAATACCTTCCTGACCCTACGCAACTCGATCTGCGGAGACCCGGAAGACCCTGGCGGCATGGGTGGATACTACGGATAGCGTTGTTTGAGCGCAGCCCCATGGGTGTTTTCGCGCCCCATACCCCTGATGAGCCACCGATCCCGCGCCGCGAGCCGCCGGAAGGTCACTATCGTCGTCTCCGAACGGTGATACAGATGTGACCGGTGTCGATGGTGTGGTTGGTGGGGCAGCTGTCATATCCTGAGGCGCGTGTCCGTGTCGCGCCGCGACGTGCTGAAGTTGGCCGCCGCAACCCCGGCAGCGCTGGGTCTGGGTGCTCTGGCGTCGGCGATCACCCCTCCCACGGCGTCGGCCGCACCCCTGGGGGTGCTGCTGGACTATGCCGCCGGCGTCATCAGTGCCGCCGACCTCAAGGCATCCGGTGCAGCCGGCGCGATTCGCTACGTCTCCGACCGCCGCCCGGGCGGGGACTGGATGCTGGGCAAGCCGATCCAGCTGCCGGAGGCCCGTGATCTCTACCAGGCCGGCCTCAAGATCGTGTCCAACTACCAGTTCGGCAAGCAGGACACCGCGGACTGGCTGGGCGGGCAGGCGGCCGGGATCACCCACGCCAAGCGCGGCTGGCAGCTGCACACCGCCGCCGGCGGTCCGATCGGCGCCCCGATCTATGTGTCCATCGACGACGACCCGTCCTTCGAGCAGTACAAACAGCTGGTCGGGCCCTATCTCAAGGCCTGGGAGTCGGTGATCGGCCACCAGCGGGTGGGCGTGTACGCCAACTCCAAGACCATCGACTGGGCACTGCAAGACGGCATCGGCGCCTGGTTCTGGCAGCACAACTGGGGCTCGCCGAAGGGCTACACCCACCCCGCGGCGCACCTGCATCAGGTCGAGATCGACAAGCGCAAGGTCGCCGGCGTCGGTGTCGATGTCAACTACATCCTGCAGCCCCGATTTGGTCAGTGGGACTGACGCAAAATCCGCAAGTCGAAAAACTTACCGGCAAGTAAGAATTTGCCAGCAAACTCGCAAAGGCCATTCTGGTGAACAATCGTGGACTGAAAAACCGAGCAAGTGCTTGGCCGGACCGACCCGCGGGCCGCGGGCGACAGAGAATTTTTATGTAACGATTAGATAACAATCGTGCCTTGATCTGCGGAGTTGTTCCTACTCGACCGTAACCACCTGCCAGCAGGACGTTTGTCCCGGTTCGTCTGGGCGCCCCTTCGGCGCCGCGTTACCCGTTGCAGGGTTACCCGCGCGTAGAACTCGTCAGTAACCAATATCTGCAGGAAAACGGTGCTTGTTCTTATGCCACTCTTAGTGCAGCCGGTAGTCCGCTGGCCCTTCCGCGGGAAGGGACTACGCCGGACGCCGTGATTCGACGGGGAATCGCCGACAAGCACCTTCGCAAGGCAGCGCAGGTCCGACACGAAACGCGACGACAGACGACGAGCTGGAAGAGAGACAAGGTGACGATCCACGAGCACGACAGGCTTTCCATGGGCGACGGTTCATGGCGCGGCGATGCGAAGGAGACCAGCGCCGTCGCCCTGGTGGACCGTCTCAACGCCGGCGAGCCCTATGCCGTGGCCTTCGGCGGCCAGGGCAGTGCGTGGCTGGAGACCCTCGAAGAGCTGGTGACCTCGGCCGGCATCGAATCGGAGCTGTCCACGCTGGCCGGTGAGGCCGAGCTGCTGCTGGAGCCGGTCGCGGCCGAACTCGTCGTGGTTAGGCCGATCGGCTTCGAGCCGCTGCGGTGGGTCCGGGCGCTGGCCGCCGACGAGCCGGTGCCCACGGGCAAGCGGCTGACCTCTGCGGCCGTCTCGGTGCCCGGTGTCCTGTTGACGCAGATCGCCGCCACCCGGGCGCTGGCCCGCCAGGGCCTGGACCTGTCCGCCACCCCGCCGGTGGCCGTGGCAGGGCACTCGCAGGGCGTGCTGGCCGTCGAGGCCCTCAAGGCAGCCGGCGCCAAGGACGTCCAGTTGCTCGCGCTGGCCCAGCTGATCGGTGCCGCCGGCACCCTGGTGGCGCGCCGGCGTGGCATCTCCGTGCTCGGCGACCGTCCGCCGATGGTCTCGGTGACCAACGCCGAGCCCGAACGCATCTACGAGCTGCTCGAGGAGTTTGCTCAGGACGTCCGCACCGTCCTGCCGCCGGTGCTGTCGATCCGCAACGGCCGGCGCTCCGTCGTGATCACCGGAACGCCCGAGCAGCTGTCCCGGTTCGAGTTGTACTGCGAGCAGATCGCCGAGGCCGAGGCCGCCGAGCGTAAGAACAAGGTGCGCGGTGGAGTGGTCTTCAGCCCGGTGTTCGACCCCGTTCAGGTCGAGGTCGGCTTCCACAGCCCGCGACTGTCCGACGGCATCGACATCGTCGCCCGCTGGGCCGAGGCCGTGGGCCTCGACGTCGAGCTGGCCCGCGCCATGACCCACGCCATCCTGGTTCAGCAGGTCGACTGGGTCGACGAGGTCATCGCGTTGAAGGACGCCGGAGCCCGGTGGATTCTCGACCTGGGTCCCGGCGACATCCTGACCCGTCTCACCGCGCCGGTCATCCGCGGCCTCGGCGTCGGCATCGTGCCGGCGGCCACCCGCGGCGGCCAGCGCAACCTGTTCACCGTCGGCGCCGTGCCCGAGGTGGCCAAGCCGTGGTCGAGCTACGCCCCGTCGGTGGTCACCCTGCCCGACGGGTCGGTGAAGCTGTCGACCAATTTCACCCGGCTCACCGGCCGCTCGCCGATCCTGCTGGCCGGTATGACGCCGACGACGGTCGACGCCAAGATCGTCGCTGCGGCGGCCAACGCCGGGCACTGGGCCGAGCTGGCCGGCGGCGGCCAGGTCACCGAGGCCATCTTCGAGCGCCGTGTCGCCGAACTCACCGAACTGCTCGAGCCCGGCCGGGCGGCGCAGTTCAACGCGCTGTTCCTGGATCCCTACCTGTGGAAGCTCCAGGTCGGCGGAAAGCGCCTGTTGCAGAAGGCCCGTCAGTCCGGTGCGCCGTTCGACGGCCTGGTGATCAGCGCCGGCATCCCGGAGCTTGACGAGGCCGTGGACCTGATCGAGGAACTCCACGGTGCCGGCATCACCCACGTGTGCTTCAAGCCGGGCACCGTCGAGCAGATCCGCTCGGTCATCCGGATCGCCGCCGAGGTCCCCACCCGGCCGGTCATCGTCCACATCGAGGGCGGCCGCGCCGGTGGCCACCACTCCTGGGAGGACCTCGACGACCTGCTGCTGAGCACCTACTCCGAGCTGCGCGGCCGCGCCAACATCACGGTCTGCGTCGGCGGCGGCATCGGCACGCCCGAGCGGGCCGCGGAGTACCTGTCCGGCCGGTGGTCGCAGACCTACGGCTACCCGCTGATGCCGGTCGACGGCATCCTGGTCGGCACCGCGGCGATGGCCTGCCTGGAGGCCACCACCTCGCCCGCGGTCAAGCAGTTACTGGTCGACACCGCGGGCACCGATCGCTGGGTCGGTGCCGGAAAAGCGCTGAACGGCATGGCATCCGGGCGCAGCCAGCTCGGAGCCGACATCCACGAGATCGACAATGCCGCCTCCCGCTGCGGCCGGCTGCTCGACGAGGTCGCCGGTGATGCCGAGGCGGTCGCTGAGCGCCGCGAGGAGATCATCGCCGCGATGGCGCCGACGGCCAAGCCGTACTTCGGCGACGTCGGCGAGATGACCTACCGTCAGTGGCTGCAGCGCTACGTCGAGCTCGCGATCGGCGACGGCGACTCCACCGCCGACACCAAGGCCGCCGACTCGCCGTGGCTGGACATCACCTGGCGCGACCGCTTCGCCGGGATGCTGCAGCGCGCCGAAGCGCGCCTCGCCGCCGCCGACACCGGCCGGATCGACACGCTGTTCGACACGTCCTCGCCTGATGGCGAGTGGCTGCTGGAGAACCCCGAGCAGGCCATCGCCGCGCTGCAGGACCGCTATCCCGACGCCGGGACGGCGCTGCTGCATCCCGCCGACGTGCCGTTCTTCATCCAGCTGTGCAAGACGCTGGGCAAGCCGGTGAACTTCGTGCCGGTGATCGACAAGGACGTGCGCCGCTGGTGGCGCAGCGACTCGCTGTGGCAGGCGCACGACGCCCGCTACACCGCCGACCAGGTGTGCGTCATCCCGGGCACCGCGGCCGTCGCCGGCATCACCCGCGTCGACGAGCCGGTGGGCGAGCTGCTCGACCGCTTCGAGAAGGCCGCGGTCGACCAGGTGCTGGCGTCCGGTGCGGCACCCACGCCGGTGGCATCCAGGCTGCAGGTTCGCACCGACGTGGCCGGCCCGCTGGCCATCGTCATGGACTCGCCGGACGTGCTGTGGGCCGGTCGCACCGCGACCAACCCGGTGCACCGCATCGCCCCGCCGTCGGCGTGGCTGGTCCACGACAATCGTTCGGCGACAAACCATTCCACCGGTGCACGACTGGAGGTCAC
>Ga0209254_10004449_pt1 | contig 12833 bp, 5 predicted proteins | sample FrelakmetDIP11DI_FD_187148 | JGI IMG/M metagenome (GOLD analysis project Ga0209254, IMG submission 187148) | Freshwater lake sediment microbial communities from the University of Notre Dame, USA, for methane emissions studies - DIP11 DI (SPAdes)... | ecosystem: Environmental > Aquatic >...
TCTGTGGCAAGTGATGCCTTTGTTATCCCCATAAGATTCTGCTTTGCAGTCGCTGCTTCTTTTCCGCTTGCTGTCAGTTTCTTGTTCTCTTTTTCAAATATAAGCCTATCTAAAAGCTGGCCCGGCAGGAACTGGCTGTCGCCTGTATCGATAATCGTGACTTTCTTTAACATCTGCCGCACTATTATCTCGATATGCTTGTCATTAATATCGACTCCCTGGGATTTATAAACATCCTGGACCTGTTTTACCAGATACTGCTCGCATGCCTTGATGCCATTTATTTTTAAAATATCATGCGGGTTTCGCACACCCTCGGTTAGCTGGTCTCCGGTACTTACAATGGAGCCGTTACCTACCCTTATTTTTATCCTGGTTGGGATAGGGTATGTCTTTTCCGCTGCTGTTTCATCGTTTTTAATGGTAATGTTGCGTACTTTCGGGTCAACATCCTCTATAATAATACTGCCACCCATTTCAGCAATAATAGCATGTTCCTTGGGCCTTCTTGCTTCAAAAAGCTCCACCACCCTTGGCAGACCGCTTGTGATATCGATGCCTTCAAAAGTCTTTTCATGCTTATGGACATGGGTCTTTCTCTTTGCTGTGAATATGATTTTTGCAAATACCTGCCCCTCTTCTACAAGGATATTCTTATTTACCTGGAGCACTTCGCCTTTAGGGAATATTACGTCAACAATTCCACCGTTTTCCATCTTGACCTGGAATGTAAGCCTTCCATTTATATGCTCTATATTCACTTCAATTATTTCATCCGTCTGTTTTTCCGTAAAGTCTTGCTTCTTCAAGCCAAGCTGTTCAAGAAGCTCTTTCTTTAAAAGTATCTTACCCGATACCGGTGATTTTATAGACCTCTGGATAACTGTTGATGCAATACCTCCGGTGTGAAAAGTACGCATGGTGAGCTGGGTACCAGGTTCACCTATCGACTGGGCAGCAATTATTCCGACCGCCTCGCCAATAGCTATAAGTTTTCCAGTGGCAAGATCCCTTCCATAGCACTGCTGGCAAACACCGAATTCAGATTCGCAGGTCAGCGGTGAACGTACTTTAACGTTTTCAATATTTGCATGGATAAGACTCTGGATTTCTTTCTCGGTCACCTCTTCCCCTGCATTAAGAAGGATTTTTCTTGTCCTGGCATTTATTACATTTTCAGCACATATCCTGCCTATCAGGTTGAAGTTGGGTTCACCTTCAAGGGTTAACACGTAAAGGAAAATGCCTTCTTCTGTCCCGCAGTCCGGAATCCTGACTATGGTATCCTGAGAAACGTCAACAAGCCTTCTTGTAAGATATCCAGAGTCAGCTGTTCGAAGAGCCGTATCTGCAAGACCCTGCCTTGCGCCATGTGTCGAGATGAAATATTCAAGTACAGTAAGTCCCTCACGGAAGTTTGACTTTATCGGTCTGTCCATAATATCGCCACGCGCATTTGCTACAAGACCCCTCATGCCTGCAAGCTGGCGAAGCTGTTTTATGTTTCCTCTAGCACCTGAAGTCGCCATCATATAAACTGAGTTGTATTTGTCAAAGTTCTTTTCCATTGCATCGGCAACATCTTCAGATGCCTGGGACCAGATCTGGATGACTCTCTGGTGCCTTTCAGCGTCTGTTATGAGTCCATCCCTGTAAAAATCTTCTATTTTTTCGATTTTCTTCTCAACATTTTCAAGGATGACATATTTTTCAGGCGGTATCACTATATCTTCAATACCGATTGTAAGCCCGGATCGTGTTGCATACTTAAAGCCTGCCTCTTTTATATTATCAAGGATAGAGGCTACCTGGGATGTCGGGTATTTATTTATGCAATCTGATATTATCGATATTAAGGTCTTTTTGTTTATTTCCTTATTTACAAATCCATATTCGGCAGGCAGCGCCTGGTTAAATATTATCCTCCCGGCTGTTGTGTGCAATACTTTTTTGTTTATCTTTACTTTTATTATGTTATGAAGCGTTATAAGGCCATAGTTATAATCAACAAGCGCAGCATCAGGGCTGTGGTAATATCTTTCCCTGACTTTTTGTGTATCCCTGTCACCGGTAAGATAATAAAGACCCAGTACCATATCCTGTGAAGGAATTGTTACCGGCAGGCCGCTGGCTGGAGAAAGTATATTGTTTGATGATAGCATAAGCACAAGCGCTTCAGCTTTTGCCTCATTTGAAAGTGGTACATGGACTGCCATCTGGTCCCCGTCAAAGTCAGCATTAAACGGTGGGCAAACCAGCGGATGTATCTGTATAGCTTTTCCTTCAACCAGTATGGGCAGGAATGCCTGGATACCCAACCTGTGAAGAGTCGGGGCGCGGTTAAGCATTACAGGATGATTCTTGATTACTTCTTCAAGAACATCCCATATTTCGTCGCTTCCACGCTCTACCATAGTTTTTGCGCTTTTTATATTCTGTGAAAAGCCCCGCTCTACCAGTTCTTTCATGACAAATGGTTTGAAAAGTTCAAGCGCAATAGTTTTAGGCAATCCGCACTGATAAAGTTTCAGCCTCGGGTTTACAACAATGACTGAACGCCCTGAATAATCAACACGCTTGCCCAAAAGATTCTGCCTGAACCGGCCCTGTTTTCCTTTAAGCATGTCTGAAAGGGATTTGAGCGGCCTGTTTCCGGCGCCAAGAACTGCCCTTCCTCTTCTGCCGTTGTCAAAAAGAGAATCCACAGCTTCCTGCAGCATCCTTTTTTCGTTATTAATTATTATTTCCGGCGCATTAAGTTCAAGCAGTTTTTTAAGCCTGTTGTTCCGGTTTATGACTCTCCGGTAGAGATCATTCAAATCTGAAGTCGCAAACCTGCCTCCATCAAGCTGAACCATTGGTCGAAGGTCGGGAGGTATAACAGGAAGCACATCTACTATCATGTATTCAGGTTTGTTATTAGAACCCTGGAAAACTGAAAGAATTTTAAGCCTTTTTATTGCCCTGCTTCTTTTCTGCCCTTTCGAGTCCTTGATTATCTCTTTTAATTCTGCCACTTCCTTATCAACATCTATGCTTTTTAGAAGTTCCTTTACTGCTTCTGCGCCCATACCGCCGTTAAAATAATCCTTGTATACTTCCTTCATTTTCTTGAATATGGGTTCCTCTGGAACAAGCATCTTCTCTTCAAGGTTTAAAAAGAAAGTATGCGCCCTTTTTATCAGGTCCACTTCTTCCTGGAATATCTCTTTTTCTTCTACTATGAGTTTTTCCGCTTCTTTTATTATCTTGGCGATTTTTGCTTCAAGGTCCTTTTCTGAATTTATCTCCTCGTCCTCAATTGCTTCTATCTCTTTTAAATCATCGCCGTCTTTATATCTTCGCAGCAGGTCATCCTTGTTTTCTGAAATATCATTAAGCCTTGCTTCATGAAGCTCTTCAGCTTTCTCCACTGCTTCTTCTGTCAGCTTCTTTATCTTGTCCTTGTCATTTTTTATTGCTTCCCTGTTAACATTAGTTACGATATATGAATCGAAGTAAAGCACTTTCTCAAGATCCCTGGGGCTTATGTCAAGAATATATCCCATCCTTGAAGGGACTCCCTTGAAAAACCATATATGGGAAACAGGCGCTGCAAGACTTATATGGCCCATTCTTTCCCTTCTAACGTTTGAGCGTGTTACTTCAACGCCGCAACGCTCGCATATGATGCCTTTAAATCGTACCCTTTTGTATTTTCCGCAATAGCATTCCCAGTCCTTGGTGGGTCCGAATATCCTTTCGCAGAAGAGACCGTCCTTTTCAGGCTTTAATGTCCTGTAATTTATAGTCTCCGGCTTTTTTACTTCCCCGTTTGACCATGACCTTATCTTCTCGGGGGATGCAAGCCCTATCTTTATTGCGTCAAAATTATTTACATCTATATTAATTACCATTTATAAAACCTCCGAATATATAAAAATTTTAAAGATCTTCCTTTATGTTAATATCTCCACTGAACGTATCTTCATTCTCAAGATCCGGCTCGCCTGCATAGTAATCCTCCTCTTCTTCCTCTTCGGGCTGCTCTTCTTCATCAAGCAGGTCAATGCCCTCATGCCCTATAAGGTCTATGCCCAGTTCTTCAACTGTCCTCATCAATTCATCCTGGTCCGTATCCACTTTTACTTCTTTACCTTCTTCCGAGAGGACTTCCACATCAAGTCCAAGACTCTGCATTTCCTTGACAAGTACTTTAAAGGATTCGGGTATGCCTGGTTTGTCAATGTTTTCACCTTTTACAATGGATTCGTATGTTTTTACCCTTCCAACCACGTCATCAGACTTAATTGTGAGCATTTCCTGGAGGATGTATGCTGCACCGTATGCTTCAAGAGCCCATACTTCCATTTCCCCGAATCTTTGTCCTCCAAATTGAGCCTTGCCTCCCAGTGGTTGCTGGGTTACAAGTGAGTAAGGTCCGGTAGACCTTGCATGTATTTTGTCATCAACAAGATGGAGAAGCTTCATTACATATATGTATCCAACTGTTATTTTATCTGCTATCTTGTTTCCGCTTAATCCGTCAAAGAGGGCGGTTTTACCGTTTTCCGGAAGTTTTGCCTTCTTTAACAGTTCGATTATCCCCTTTTCCGAAGCCCCATCAAAAATTGGGCAGGCGCAGTGGATCGAACCGTATGCATCAGGCACAACATCTTTTGCTTCCCAGCCTGCCTTGGCAGCCCAACCGAGATGCGTTTCCAGAACCTGGCCGACATTCATACGGGATGGAACACCAAGAGGATTAAAAATAATATCGATTGGTGTGCCGTCTGCCATATAAGGCATATCTTCCTCAGGAAGTATTACGGAGATTATACCCTTGTTTCCATGCCTTCCTGCAAGTTTGTCGCCAACTGATATTTTTCGCTTTTTAGCGATAAATACCCTGACAAGCTCATTAACGCCCGGCGGAAGATCGCTGCCTTCCCTCCTTGAGAAAAGCTGCACATCTATCACAATGCCTTCCTCGCCATGCGGGACCTTAAGAGAGCTATCCCTTACTTCCCTTGCTTTTTCACCGAAAATAGCCCGCAGCAATTTTTCTTCTGCTGTAAGCTCTGTTTCACCTTTTGGAGTGATTTTTCCAACAAGTACATCCCCGGGTTTTACATAAGCTCCTAGCCTTATTATTCCCCGTTCATCAAGGTTTTTAAGCATTTCTTCTCCCACATTCGGGATATCCCTCGTTATTTCTTCAGGACCCAGTTTTGTCTGTCTTGCCTCGATTTCCTGTTTAGAAATATGTATTGATGAGAGGACGTCTTCTTTTACAAGCCTTTCAGAAAGTATAATAGCATCTTCATAGTTATAGCCTTCCCAAGCCATGAAAGCAACCAGCACATTTCTCCCCAGAGCAAGCTCTCCGGCATCAATTGAAGGACCGTCTGCGATAATATCGCCTTTCTTCAACTTCTGGCCTTCGACAACAAGGGGCCTCTGGTTTATGCATGTACCCTGGTTTGACCTCTTGAATTTGTAAAGATTATATTTTCTAAACCTGGCACCATTGTTGTATTTTACTTCGACGCTATCTGCCGAAACCCTCGCTATGATACCATCATCTTCAGCAAGAATTATATGACCGCTGTCGCGCGCTATCTTCTTCTCCATTCCTGTTCCTACAAGTGGAGCTTCGGGAAATATAAGCGGAACCGCCTGTCTCTGCATATTTGAGCCCATAAGCGCCCTGTTTGCATCATCATGTTCAAGGAACGGTATCAGCGATGTTGCGGCGCTAAATATCTGCTTGGGAGAAACATCCATGTAGTCTATCATGTTAGGTTCTGCCGCAACTACTTCGCCGCCTGCTGTGCATAAAAGTTTTTTCTCAAGGAAGCTCCCATTTTTGTCAAAATTTCCTGTGGCCTGGGCAATTATAAAATTTTCTTCTTTGTCTGCTGAAAGATACTCTACTTCACTTGTCACTTTACCATTTTTGACCTTTATATATGGCGTCTCGATAAAACCATAGTCATTCAGTTTTGCAAAAGTCGCAAGTGAACCGATGAGGCCGATGTTCGGACCTTCCGGGGTTTCAATTGGACACATTCTTCCGTAATGTGATGAATGGACATCCCTGACCTCAAAACCTGCCCTTTCCCTGCTCAATCCACCAGGGCCGAGCGCAGAAAGTCTTCTTTTGTGGGTGATTTCTGCAAGAGGGTTTGTCTGGTCAAGAAATTGCGAAAGCTGGCCGCTTCCAAAGAATTCCTTAAGGGATGCTACAAGCGGCCTTATATTTATAAGTGTCTTTGGAGTTATAGTCTCTGAATCCTGGGTGGTCATCCTTTCCTTGACAACTCTTTCAAGCCTTGAAAGGCCTATACGCACCTGGTTCTGGATAAGTTCGCCTATATTTTTGATCCTTCTGTTGCCAAAATGGTCTATATCATCGATTTCGCCTATATTATTGATCAGCTGGGTAAGGTATTTTACTATCAGGAAGATATCCTTTGCATTAAGGATCATCCTGTTGTCTGCATCGATGTTCATCTTTTTATTTATTTCATCAAGTCTTGCGGATATGTTATCGTCTATTTCCTCTTCCAGTTTCTGGTTCAGTTTGTATCTGCCGACTTTTCCAAGGTCATATCTTTTAGGATCAAAAAACAGGGCGTGTATTAGGTTTCTTGCACTGTCTATTGTAGGAGGCTCTCCGGGACGAAGCTTCTTATATATTTCTATTAGAGCCTCTTCCTCGGTCTCAGTGACATCTTTTTCCAGGGTGTTCTTTATACAGCTTACCTTATCATTAGGGCCAAAAATGGAAAGCATGTTTTCATTGTTTCCAAAACCTATGGATTTCAAAAAAATTGTTAGCAGGAATTTTCTTCGCCTGTCTATTCTTACATAGGCTATGTTCTTCTTGTCAGTCTCAAGCTCTATCCAGGAGCCCCTGGTCGGAATGACCTTGCAAAGGTATATATCTTTTTCTGTCTTCTTGTCAATGTCTGAATCATAATATACGCCAGGCGAACGGACAAGCTGGGAAACAACTACCCTCTCAGTACCGTTTATTATAAAAGTACCCTTGTCAGTCATCATGGGGAAATCACCCATGAAAACTTCCTGCTCCTTCTTTTCGCCGGTTTCTTTGTTCACAAATACAGCTTTTACCTTGAGAGGAGCAGAATATGTCATATCCTGCATCTTGCATTCATCAGCATCGGCATTTAAATCTCCAAAACCGTAGCTTTCGAATTCAAGAGACATTGTCCCGGTGAAGTCTTCAATCGGGGAAATATCTTTTAAGGCTTCCCCTACGCCCTCTGCCAGAAACCAGTCGAAAGACTTTTTCTGTATGTCCAGCAGGTTGGGGATATCCATGAATTTGGGGATTTTCCCGAAGTTATACCGTTCAATCTTTTTAATTCTTTGCATTAAATCATTCTCCTTAAAGATAGACTATTTTTTGTGCATCAGCTATTGTCATACAGGCAATAGCATTACATGGAATAAAACAAAATAAGAAAAAACAAAATAAGAAATTAAATAAGCACAGTTTTTAACTGCAGGTAATTGCAGAAATCGTAAAAAGGATAAACTGACTTGAAGTATAATAGCAGTATATACTTAAATGTCAAGGACATTTTCATAAATTTTTTATTTATACAATTTTTTTATTTTCCCTAGTTTTTTGTATCCAGGGTTATCAAAACTATTAGATTACCTGCATTATATATATTACATAGGGTTGATCTCCTGTATCATCGGCTGGATGCGGATCTTTGGGACATAAAGATGATCTTCGATAGTCAATATTTTAACCACTATTTCACCCATCTCCTCGGGAGTCATTACTTTACCGATAACATCTTCAGGCCAATCTTTAAGATTTGCCGCAGGAAGAAAATTCGTTGCCCCCCAGGATGGTGTTATTGTTGTTATTTTTACATTATCTTTCCTGAATTCATTGTGAAGGGATTTTGCAAGCATTTCTATGCCGGCTTTTCCTGCAGAATACACACCCCAACCCGGCCATCCATGGTCAGCACATACGCTGCTGATATTAATTATCGTCCCGCATTTTTGGCCGAGCATCAACTTTGCTACCCTCTTGATACCAAAAATATGCCCTGTTAGATTTATCATTATCGATTTATTGATTTCATCATCAGTTTGTTCAACAATGTTTTTTATAGCAACTCCAGCACCAGCATTATTTACCAGTATATCTATCCTGTTTTCACTGTCTAACACTGTTTTAATGGCTTTATCCCAATTTTCAGGGACTGTTATGTCACAGATGGAATGCTTTACCCCTAACTCGTCTGCAGATAGCTTCAAGCTTTCAAGGTTGCTGCTGAAAATCCATACCCTGCAGCCATTGTCCTTCAGTACCTTAGCAATGCCTTTGCCGTATCCTTTGGAACCTCCTGTCACAATGGCTACTTTATCTTTTAATTCCATGATTCTCCTTATTAAAAAATCGTATTGTTTCTAAATCATTTTTAGTATTTGATTGGGACAGTACGTTAAAATCTTTTTTTATTTATCTTACCCCTTTCTGGTACTATTTAACTGGTGCATTATTATTGTTCAAGAAATTCCTGGCAATTTCCATAAGACCAAGTTCATCAAGTTTTATATATGATGGCATCCCTGTCTCAATATCCCAGTGCATTTCCCTGCAAAACTCCTTTGTTAATATATCAAGGTCTACAGTCACGCCTTCAGTTGGACCGTCAGATAGAGGGGGGCAGCCAAGTGCAATGCCGGGATATGATAGTTTCATGGGATTTATTCCTTCCCTAAGAGTAAAAAGAAGCCTCATGTCTCCTATACGTTCCCCTATAATAAGCAATTCCTCCAGGTCTATGTCCCATCCTGTAACTGCAGAGATACATTCGGGCATGAAGTCCACTTCTGTGGAAAGAAATCCGAACAGGCAGGCTCCTGATGAATTTACACAGTGGTTCAGGGCTGAAAGGATTTTCTGGGCTTTTGCCCTCCCCTGCATAATATTCCGCTTATTGCCAAAGCTGAAACTGAAATCAGCTTCAGGATATAACTGTGCAAGCTTTGGAGGCACACAGTACTGGGCATCCTGAGTATGCCGTCCGGGGGTAGCATTATTTCTGTAAATACTTGCCATTGAAGGCTCAAACCTTGAATCGTGAGCAGGTATCTCCTGCCCCCCCACATGTATGGCAAACCTGTCGCTATTTTTCCCGATTCTTTCTGAGGCCAGTTTTACCCCATCTGCCAGTATGTCCCCAAAACCTTCTCTTCTTACTATCTTTTCAACAAGGCTTACAATTGATGAATGGTCTCCCCATTCAAGTCTTATCCCACCTGTGTCCCCTGCATCTATTATGCCTTCTTCAAAGCATTTTATTGCAAAAGCAACAGTTGCTCCTGTTGAGATTGTATCTATTCCATACCTGTTGCAAAGGTCATTGCACTTTATTATGGATTCAAAGTTTGTATTCAGGAGATAGCTGCCGAAAGCTGAGGAACTCTCATATTCAGGTATATGCGATTCTTCACTGAGTGCATATGGACCGTCTTCAACCATTACATGCCCCCAGTCAGCCATAGGGCAGTTGTGGCATGTTTTCTTCTTTTTTATATAACGATTTTTTATATTTTCATAATTATATTCAGAAACATCTTTAAGATCAGTAGCATTTCCGTACCAGTTTTTTACTGGAGAATCCCCGGTTATTGCAGCACCTTCTATATGCCCTGGAGTGCCTGTTATCCGGTAGAAATCTGAAAACCCGACACCTGCTTTCATCTGACCTAAATATTTTTTACGGAGCGAATCAACTTTTGCTATATCTGCGACTCCTATCTTTCCCCCTCCAGTACAAACTATACCTTTTAGTTTCTTTGAACCCATGACCGCTCCAAGGCCTGACCTTGCTGCACATCTGCCTTTTGCAGTTACAACTGCTGCAAGCCTTGAAAGCTTCTCTCCCGCCGGTCCTATGCATGCAACTTCAACTTTATTACCATACTGTCTTTTTATAAAATCTTCGGTCTCATAGGTATCCAGTCCCCAGATCTCGTTAGCATCACATATTTTGCATTTTCCATCTGAAATGACAAGATAAACCGGTTTGCCTGAAATACCGCGCAGGAATATTCCATCTATTCCTGAATATTTCATCACAGGTCCAAAAAACCCGCTGCCATTAGAATCGCCCCAACAACCTGTCAGGGGAGATTTACCTACAACTGCAAACCTTGATACAAATGGAAGAGATGTAGCAGTAAGCGGGCCTGTAAGAACACCAAGGATGTTATCTTCTCCGAGCGGATCAACTTTGCCTTTCATTTTTTCAAAAAGGATACGCGCTCCAAGGCCATATCCCCCCAGGAATTCCCTGAGAAGGTTTGATTCAATTACAAGATCTTCAACCTTTCCTGTTGTAAGATCAGCAAATAAGTATCTGCCGGAATAACCGTTTGACATTTAATCCTTCCTTAAAAAACATTTGATATCTCAAAACCATAATAGTATATAGGACAGATAAATAATTTAGTTACTGTGAACCAGCTTTGCATAAACCTGCAAAATATTCTTATCCTCCGGTTATAAAGGAAAGTATGTTTATCCTGTCCTGATCATTCATATTAATTTTCAGCCCTGCAACTTTTGAACCATTTAAAAGAATAAGCATTTTAAGATTACCGGTATTATTATCTATAACCATCTTTTCAAATAATTCTCCATATTTTTCTGCAAGTAACTTTAAAAGATCTTCAATATTGCTGCCTTCTTTTACAGAAAATTGCTCTGTGTCTGTTTTTGTAATTTTCCTCAATAAAAAAGAGTTGTAGAATACATGTACTTCCATAACTGTCTTTTTATTAAATATTTTTAATCATTTATATTTATACTCTATAGGGTATTTGTCCTGTTGTTTTAATTAGAACATCCAATACAAGAGTAAGCCTGGTATCAGGCTTTATTAAATACCTGAAAATTAAACAGAAAATCCTTAAGCACTTCAAAAGCCATTAAAAGCTCTTTTTTTGAAACATACTCTTCCAGCTTATGGCAGTTCTTGATATCCCCAGGACCAAAAACTATTGTTGGGATTCCTGCCTCAAATGTAAAACCTCCATCGGTTGCATATGGCAGACCTTTTGTAATACTCTTTTTATTTATCTTTTTACAGGAGTGAATAAATTGCCTGACCAGTATCAAAGAAGGGTCAGTCTTTAAAGCAGGGATATAGTCATTGACCTTTTCAATTTCTGCAGAAAATTGCCTGCTGCCCTTTCCGGTTTCTAAAATTATGTTTTTAAAGCTTTTAAGGACAATATCGACCGACTCTGACGGGAGAACCCTCCTGTCAATCTCTATACTGCAGAAATTCGGTACTATATTAAACGCTGTTCCGCCATTTATAACACCAATATTAAGTGTAGCATGCCCAAGCAGTTTATCTTCAAATTCCTCATAAGTAGGGACCAGTCTTTTATTTATATTGTAAATGATCTCACTCATCATATTTATTGCATTTACCCCTAGATGAGGCATTGAGCCATGAGCGCTTCTGCCTTCAGTCTTTATTGTAAGTTTAAGGCTACCTTTATGGGCAATCCCGGTATCAATGGAAGTCGGTTCACCGATTATGCATAAAGCTATATCACCTGTAATATCAGGAAATGAGCTGATGAACTTTCTAATCCCAAGATGCCTGCTTTCTTCGCTTGCAGCACCAATGAAAAATACATCCGTATTCCTATGACTGCACCTGCTGTACTCAATTAAAGCTCTTATCATTGCAGCAAGCGAAGATTTTGTATCGCAAGCCCCCGGTCCATAGATGTACTCTTCATCACCTGTTGCTTCAAATCTCATGCCTTCGAGATAGACTGTATCAAGATGACTGCAAAGAAGGATAGGCTGCCTGCTTTTTGTATTACCACTATTTTCATTTCCCTTTACAAAACCCATTATATTGTATCTACCAGGTGCAGCTTTCTGCCTTGAACAATCTATATTGTTCCTACAGAGAAGGTCATAAATAAAATTCCCAATCTCCTCTTCACCGGGAGCCAGGCTTGAATAATCAGGATTTGAACTGTTTATTGAGATAAGCTCGTAAAACAATTTTTCAAGAGAGTCTGACAATGTCTTCCTTTAAGGTCAAGTGAATTTATAAGAATGTTACTGGATGTTTTCCATTTTTTTAAGTCTTGCTTCCATTGAATCCAGGTGCATATGCATCGCTATCCGCGCCTGTTCGGTATCTTTGTGTTTTATAGCTTCAAATATTTCCTTATGCTGGGTAAGTGACTTTTTGCGGTCCTGGGTGCCAAGATAGTCCTTTTCATATTTTTCCAGTACCAGCAGCAGCTCATTAAGCGAATTCATGACAGCAGAAAGTATTTTGTTATTTGCAGCTTCAAATATGCTCTGGTGAAACATGAATTCAGAATAGATAAACTCGTTTTTATTCTCAAGGTTGTTTTCTGCATCGTCAAGGAATCCCTGGATTTTCTGTATATGCTTGTGGTCGGCCTTTTTTGCAGTCATTTGTACTATACCTTCCTCAAGTACCCTCCTTGCTTCAAAAAGCTCTTTTATCTTTATGGAGTGGACTGCTTTAATGAACCTGAAAGGGTTTATCAATATGTCCGAGAACGACTCTTTTATATAAGTCTTTTTGCCCGGAATGATTTCAAGGACTCCCATAACATTTAAGGCTTTTAATGCCTGCCTGAGCGAGGTTCTTGAAACACCGAGCTTTTCGGAAAGAACTCTTTCCCCCGGCAGGAAATCCCCAGGGTTGAGATCACCATTCTCGATTAGTTTTTCTATCTTTTCTATTATCTGGTCTATAAGGACAAATTTTTCTACTGGTTTTATC
>Ga0209254_10004450_pt1 | contig 12827 bp, 12 predicted proteins | sample FrelakmetDIP11DI_FD_187148 | JGI IMG/M metagenome (GOLD analysis project Ga0209254, IMG submission 187148) | Freshwater lake sediment microbial communities from the University of Notre Dame, USA, for methane emissions studies - DIP11 DI (SPAdes)... | ecosystem: Environmental > Aquatic >...
TGAAGATGGATTTGGACCATGTTCACCCGGGGAAACCTTCGTGATCTATTCAGCCAGAATATGAATTTTACTATATTAAAAAGGTACAACTTTATCAGAATCAACAGTCCACAAAATTAATTGGCTCTTTGTACTGATTTCAATGCCTTCAATTAATGCAAGATCTTTTATACCACGCCCTACAGCCCCATTGTTTTGTTATTAGGGTTCCTGTTGCCGTTGTTCCGCCGCTTTTCTTTGGGGAAGATTGGGAGATGTGCATTACCCTGGCGATTGTATTCATTGTTGCAGCTGCTCCCTGCGGCCTTGTTATTTCCATTCCGATTACACTGGTTGCTTCTCTGGGCACCGGGGCGCGCCACGGTGTGCTGATCAAGGGCGGGGTGTATATTGAAGAACTGGCCAGGGTAAGACAGTCGTTATTCTGGATGATGAGCAGCATCCCTGGGGATTGATCGCAATCGGCGACCATATCCGCCCTGATGCCCGGAAAGCCATAGACGCAGTACACGCTGCCGGAGTCGGTTTCGGGGTTATGCTGACTGGTGACTATGAGCGTACTGCGCAGGCTATTGCCTCTGTATTGGGGATCGACGATCAATTTGCTGACTTAAAACCGGAAGATAAATCTGTCAAGGTAGGCAAGCTCAAATCCCGCTATGGGCACATTGCCATAGTCGGGGATGGTGTGAACGACGCTCCCGCCCTGGCTGCAGCAACGGTGGGCATATCCATGGGTGCGGCAGGCACGGATTTTGCCCTGGAAACCGCCGATGTCGCTTTAATGGCCGACGATCTGGAGAAACTGGCCTATGCCCTGCATCTTTCGAAGACCAATCAATCGATTGTGTATCAGAACCTGGTTCTTTCGGCAGTAGTGATCAGCGTGCTGGTTATCGGTGCGGTGGGCGCTATGTTCACCTTGCCAGTGGCCGTTCTGTCCCACGAACTCCGCGAGTTGGTAGTCATCGGCAACGGCATACGTATGCTGCGGTCTTAAATCAGAAACCAGTATGCAGATGGCAATTACTTCTAAGCTGCATATAAATCCAGACTGATTCTATCCTGCGTGGCAATCGTCACAGGCATGACACCCAATTTGAACCAGGCCGTGAATGATGACCCAAGGGTGAAATCATGAAACATAATCCTCTCATCCCTTTCCAAGATAACAGGGTATCTTGGAAAGGGATGTATTTGGAAAATTAGTTAATTAATGAAGACTGAATCCATGCCGGAGGGAGTCTCGCGGGTCCATGATGATTTGATTAATTCCGGTCAAATATGCAAAGCCTGTCAGCTCAGGGATGACTGCATCATGGCTGCCCTCTTTTACTTCCTCGACCAATCGAGATGAAAAAAGCGATCCGGTTGTGCCGCTTTCGTGCACATATGTCTGGTCAATACCCAACTCGCCTTTTGCATGCAGTACGGCCATCTTGGCACTGCTGCCTGTCCCGCATGGCGACCGGTCAAATCCCAAGGCCTGTGAGGTAACCAGGTTCATGCTGTTTGCTTGTGGATTTTTTGGCGGTCCATAAAAAATCATCTGGGGAATCACCCCTGCCGGGCCCAGAACAGGGTGATCGGCCTGGATACTGTGATTTACAGCATCCAGAATCTCATTGTTTAAACTGCCAAATTTGTCCAGATTTTTTAAACCAATTTCTATACCCAGTTGTTCGACGTTCACAACAACATACCAGTTCCCACCATAAGCAATGCTTACAGAAATGTCCCCATACTCCTTAATTCTGACAACATGCTCGAGTTTATATACAAAGGAAGGTTGGTTTCTGAAGGTAACTCCGCCCACCCTTCCATCCTTCACCTTCGCAGTCGCTTCAATGATCCCTGAAGGTGTTTCCACTCTGACAAGGGTTTCAGGCTCTACTTTTGGAACAATACCGCATTCTACTGCGGTATATACTGTGCCGATCAAACCGTGACCGCACATCCCCAGGTATCCAAGCGCGCAGGCAATGATTACCCCGAAGTCGGTATCCTCCCTGGTTGGAGGCATGAGCAGGAAGGCATGCATGGCCTGGTGGGCTCGGGGTTCATTGGTTAATACGGATCTCAAGTAGTCATAATGATTTTGAAAGTAATCCGACCTTTCGGATATTGTAGATCCTTCCACCCTGGGTAATCCACCAACCACAACCCTGGTTGGTTCCCCGCCTGTATGTGAATCGATGCAGATTATTCGGTCCTGGTGATTCAGGTAGCTTGTTGCCGCCTTGACAGTCACATTCTCAAATTCCTGTTGTTTAGAATTCATAATGATCTTCCTGATTTCTTGTCTGGCTTAATTCAGCAGTCACAGCAGGAGAAGCCTTCTTCTCCGATTTCATGCTGGTATGCTAGTGGTTCTATCCCTGTGTCATAGATTTCAATTTTTAGCGGACTGACGGTATCCTTCTCGGCCTCGCTCCAATGATAGGTGCCCGTTCCGCTGGGGCAAAGCGACACCGCCATCAGCACATCCATCTCGGCATAAAACTCCACATAATCCCCTTTCTTCGCATCCGTCATTTCAACCGGATGGACACCCTTTGCGGCAAAGTATGTCTTCTGAAACAGGTTGATGTTATCGTGGAGGTTGGTATAGTCCATTCCAAATGGCTTCACCGCCCTGGCAAGGTTGCACCAGCAGTTGTATCGGGTCACGTAGGGGTGATCTGGCTGCTTCCCAAGCGCCCAGTACCAGAAAGATGGGTTGCAGTGGGCGCCAAAAGGATAGTGGTGACCGGAAGTGGGTTGTGTCAGGATTGTCTCCACCGTGTCTTCAATGATCGTCATCATGGGGCGGAACATGGGCATATTGCTCCACAAACGGGCGTAAGTGGTCAGGAACATTGTTTCGCGGGTTAAGGTATATTCATTCCAGAAATGCTCCTGGTAGTTATTTGCATTCCACAGGCATAAATCGGTGATTTGAGGTCCTTCGTGGCAGATTATGCGGGTGGACTGCCCTTTTTTCACTAACCAGGCTTTCCCGCGTGTTTCCAGATCCACAAAAAATTCATCTTTCTTGACAAATTCATTCCGCCTGGAACGGAGCTGCACATAAAAATCCCTGTTGAACGGCGGCATGGGGTGCTTCCACTCAGACATATAATCTCCTTTCTCATTTTTGGATGAAAATAAAATATGATCTGGATTATTTCAAGCCGACAAGCTTCTTGAATCCTTCCATGTACTGCCTGGCTCCTTTTTCAACCTGGTAGCCAGGGACTTCGTACTCAAGCCCGATTAAACCCTTGTAGCCAATAGCATCCAGCCTGTTCATCACCCATGCGTAATCCATCTCCCCTTCACCGAATAAGGTAGGGATATATGCCCTGTGAGTTGGGTCAAGATAGGCATCTTTCAGATGGACCATTTTGATCCAGTCACGCATTATTTCGAAGGCTTTTTTATAGGGCTGGTCGCATTCCTCCACCAGGTTGAGCGGCTCGTAGAGAACACCCACAAAATCGGATCCAATTTTTTCGCACATCTCAACAAAAATACGCGGTGTTCCAAGGATGCCCTGGCCATGGTTTTCCCCCACCATGACGATGTTTTTACTGGCGGCGTAATTCACCATTTCTTTTAAGTATGGCAGCATTTTATCCAGCTTGGCAGGGTCATCATCCCCGGGGGTGAAACGGACCATTTTTGAACCAAAGAATTCTGCTATATCGATAGCCTTTTTTGTCTGCCGCATTTCCTCTTCAATTTCTTTGGGATCATCGCTTGAGAAGCCTACCGAAGTGTAACGCGCCTTGTTGGGGAAGGTGAATCCCGGGTGGTACTTCCAGTTGCTGAGCCTGGCTTCGGCGCCTCCCCCGAAGTAGCCGTTCACCGTGGTTATTTTTATCCCTGCGCCATCGGCAAATTTCTTCACCGCTTTATAGTCCACTTCATCTTCAAAAACAGAGAAATGCGGGGGTTTATCGATGATGTCCACATTTTTATAGCCGGCATCGGCGATGATTTTAAAGGCCTGTTCGGGGCGGTAATTAATAAGCGGTATGCTGGGAAATGTAACTCGGTTTATGTCAAACATGATTTTCTCCTTTTTTATATTTATTCTTGAATTGAAACTAAGACTCAAAATTGTTGTTCATGTTCCTGAAAAAGCGACCATTTCTTTGAAATCAAACCGGGGTAACCACCAGCCGAAATCCATCGGCATCATCCCTGCCATTGGGGGGTACACCGTCTCGAAAAATACAAGTCGCTCTTCTTGGTTCAACCGGGAAACCTCCGCCTCTCATTCCCCGCAGGACCTCTGCGCTTGCTTTCGCATCTTCACGGCCATCTTTTAAATTATAGGGATAGTTGAATTCAAAATTTTCTAAATCTTTTCCCATTAATGAACGCATCCAATTCCAGACATTACCGCTCATATCCACGATGCCATAAGGACTGTTCCCCTGCGGGAAACAGCCAACTGCACTCGTCCTTTCCAATCCGGTTTCTTTATAATTGGCTTTTTCGGGATCTATACCTTCGCCCCATGGGTATGTTCGTCCATCTGTTCCCCGTGCAGCCTTTTCCCATTCCGGCTCGGATGGTAAAGCAACCTTCAACCTGTTATTTTTGATTCCATCCCAAAATTCTTTCTCAAGAAGACTCAAATTGATATCCGGCCTTCGTTTTTCGGCAAATTCATGAAGGCGGTCACCGATCCATTCGCAGTAAGACAGGGCTTCATACCAGCTCACCCAATTTACAGGGTGGTTATCAATCCCATTAATACAATCGGGGTTACCTGGAATAAATTTTGTAGAGTCAATGAATGATTTAAATTGGGCAACCGTAACTGGGTAACGTGCCATATAATAGGTTGAATTGGATGCCAGATAACCATCATCCTTACTACCCATCCAGAACTCACCCGATGGAATCTGGACAAACCCAAGCAGCGGTTCCGCAGGCAGGAACCAGCATGATTCATCAAAGCGTGGATCTCCCAGTTTTCCCAGCAGGTCTCCCGCGGCAACGCGGTCATTAGGGGATAAAACACCTTGCTGGAGGATATTTTCCAGCCAAATTCGGATCCTCCCCAACCAAATCTCAAAATCAGGCAGTTTCTTCAATTCAGCCAAATCCATCTGGAGATTTTCTTCAGCCGACTTTATGACCTCCAGCCATTCGTCATTACTTACTTTTTCCCCGGGTATAAATTCTTTAAGAGTTGTTAGATTTTTTCCTGCCATTTTTTCTCCTTGTTACACAAATTATTAAGATCATTCGTATTTGAGTACACTAAATATCGATACCACTCAGTCGTGGATCAAATAAATCCCGTAAAAAATCTCCGAATAGATTAAAACCAACTACTAGAAGGCAAATGAATATTCCAGGGAAAGTAGCCCACCACCAATAGCTGAGTATATACTGCCGGCCTTCATTTACCATATAACCAAGTTCTGACGTGGGTGGTTGGGGACCCAATCCAATAAAACTCAACCCGGCAACCGTTAATATGACAAATCCGGCATCAAGGGTTAATTGGACAATGGTGGGATTAAACGAATTAGGTAATACGTGTTTCAAAATGATTCGAGTGTCCTTTGCACCCAAAGACCTTGCCGCATCCACATATAAATGATTTCTTGATGCCATTACCTGCCCTCGAATCATCCGGGCATATGACGGCCACCAGGTTATTGCTACTGCAACTATGGCAGCACTTAAACTGGGCCCCAAAGCAGCATTCACTACCATTGCCAGGATTAATGGTGGGAAGGCAAAAAACATATCTGTGGTTCGCATAACAATTTCATCAATTCCACCCCCCAAATATCCAGCAGTAGAACCAAGGAACATTCCTATCATGACTGCAGCTGTCAAAACAACTCCAGCCACCATTAATGAGATTCTGGTTCCATAAATCACCCGGGTGAATAAATCTCTGCCAAAGGTATCTGTACCAAATGGATGTTCAATACTCGGAGGTTGTAATCTATCCTTAATATTGAACTCATTTGGTTTATAGGCGGTGAGCTGGTCTGCAAATATTGCCAAAATAATGATTGATAGGATAAAGATAAAACCAACGACTCCCATTGGATTTCTTCGTATGCTAATTCGTAAATGCATCCAAAACGAACTGGATCGGCCGGACTTCTTTCCAGGCAATTGTTGATTGATTTTATATTTGTAAGTTTCCAAATCGTTTTTACCGGTTGAATTTCAATAAATAATTCTTGGATCCAGGTATCCGTATAAAATATCAACGACAAGGTTGGATAAAACAAAAATGACTGTCACGATCATTGTTGTTCCCATCACAACAGGAAAATCAGATGCCTGGATGCCATGATAAACAAAAAAGCCCAACCCGCCCCAGGAAAAAACACTTTCTACCAATAATGTGCCTCCCAGCAGCATCCCCAGCTGAATTCCCAGCATGGTTACGGGCACCAGGATTGCATTTTTCATGGCGTGGGAACCGATTATCCTCTTTTCATTCAATCCCTTTGACCGGGCAGTACGGATATAATCCTGGTTAAGTACATCCAGCATACTGCATTGTAATAATCTGGAAATCACGGCAATCTCAGGCAGTGCAAGCACAAATGCCGGTAATATCAAATGCCAGATTGAATCCCCGAATAAAGGGATATCCCGCATGAGTAATGAATCAATCGTATAAAAACCGGTTACATGAATTGGGGGTGTAACTCCCGGGGTCAGTCTCCCCCCAAATGGGAGTACTCCCAATTTTCCGTAAAAAATAAGCTGGGCTATCAACCCGACCCAAAATACAGGCATCCCCATTCCCAGGGCTGCAAACAAACGGCTGCCATTATCTGCAAGTTTTCCCGGTTTGAGGGCGGATAACACCCCTAATGGAAAAGCTATCATAACAATAAAGATCATTGCTGACAGTACAAGCTCAAGGGTTGCAGGCAAATAGGTTTTTAATTCGGAAATGACCGGTTTCCGCGTAAGTGCAGATATACCCAAATTCCCTTTAAACACATTCTGAACATAAGTAAGATACTGCATGTGGATGGGCTTATCCAATCCTAACTGTCTTCGAACACTCTCAACCTGTTCAGGTTTTGCATGGACTCCTGCTGCAGTTTTTGCGGGATCACCGGGTAAGGTATACATGATAACAAATAGAAATAAAGAGATCCCGATGAGAACAAAAACCAGGAAAATGAACCGGCGAATAATAAATCGAAGCATCAGCACTCTTCCATCAATAATTTAGTAATTATTTTCGAGCCCGGTGAATTTCCGGGTATCAGGTTAATTATTCTACTGATACCCGGTCTTCATCCATTAAAATCTGTTATTGTTTCCCATTCAACTTGATTGAATATGCCCAGATGGTCTGGTGGTGCATCGGATTATAAACATATCCTTCTACCCATTTCCTCAAAGCAACTGGATAAGTGGGATTGCTGACAAAAATGGATGGTTGATCATCTGTTATCAACTGTTGAACATCTTTATAGATTTGTTCACGTTTGATCTCATCTTGCAGCCCTACCCCTTCATCCATCAGGCGATCTACTTCCTCATTCTGGTACCACGAGGCATTCCCGCCAACACCCCGCGAAGCCCCATGGAAAATATCACGTAATGAGGAATCTGGATCTGCAGCATTGCTCCAATAATATTCTTCATAGATATCCGGCTCGCTGTTTTCATCCTGTTCCATATCAAATTTCGCACCCCAATCCATTGGCAGACCCTCAACCGTAATACCGAGTTCTCCTAAATTTGTTTGAAGAATTTCAAAGGCACGCGCTTGTTCTTCCAGATCTTGCTCATAGGCTACCTTCAGTGTAAAACCTCCATCCGGGTATCCCGCCTCAGCCAGTAAGGCTTTGGCTTCTTCAAGGTTTTGACTTGGTATTTCAAGGTCATCATTATGATTGGGAATAGATCTGGCATAGGGACCTTGAGCCTGAACTCCTGAACCACCCAATGCAATATTCATGTGGGTGGAATAGTCGTATGCAAGAGCGAGAGCTTTGCGTACACGGATATCATCCAGTGGTTTGTGGATGGTACGCATGTGGAAGAAAAATTCAACAATGGTGGATCCCTCATCAACGAATAAATCAGGGTTGGTATTAATGGTTGGCAAATCATCAACGGAGGGGTCCATTGAAATATCAATATCACCCTTTTCGAGCATTAATCGCTGCGTTGCAGATTCTTTGATAAAACTATAGATTACCTTCTCAACCTGCCCGTCTTCCCAGCCCTGCCAGTAATCATCAAATTTCTCTAGGATCGCCTGTTGCTCAGGAACAAAACTTGTAAGCTGGTAAGGGCCGCTTCCCAGGTCATGATCTGATAAATATGCCGCAGCTGAATCACCGTTTTGCTCGTTTGCTTTTACGCCATCTTCACTGATAATGAACATTTTGGGAAGAATTTTAAAGAATGGAATGGATGGTTCTCCCAGATTGAGTTTAACGGTATAGTCATCGATAATCTCAACAGACTGCAAGTTCCATAATTCGTAAGATATCCCCTGCGCAATTGAGGTTAATCGATCGAATGTGAATTTGACATCGGAAGCAGTTAGATCTGTCCCATCATGGAACTTAACCCCTTCATTTAAAATAAATGTGTAAGAAAGCCCATCTTCAGAGACTTTCCATTCTTTCGCCAGCCAGGGGATGATCTCTGTGGTTCCGGGTTTATATTGGACCAGAGCATCATATGCCAGGACTGTCATACGATTCACTGTTGAGTCATCTGTAAACATAGGGTCGAAAGAAAACGGTTGTTCATTCTCTGCAATGACCAGGGTGTTCGAAAGACCACCACCCATTTCCCCTGCTTCAGCTACTACTACTGCAGTCGGCTCCTCCTTTTCTTCCACCCCCGAACTAGTTGTCTCAGCAGGGACTGAAGGTGTACATGCTGCCAACCCCAGAAGAACAAGGGTTAAGACCAGGTTTATTAATAAGTGTATCTTCTTCATTTCATTCCTCCATTTGACAAATTACAAGTGACGGCAATTAGACAAGATTGTACAAATCATGCGTTCCGAATGGTTCACCTCCTTTTGCATTTGATAAAATCTGCATTATTCAACAAAATACAATTCCCAAAAGTCTTTAATACCTTCCGGCAAGAGGGGATCGATCTTGAAGCCATCCTTGAAAACAGTTTGCACTTTTCTAAGGTTATAAATACTCTCCAGGGGGTTATCTTCTAAAATAAGCAAATCAGCAAGTTTTCCTTTTTCCAAAGTGCCCAATTGGTCTTCAACACCACAAATCTCTGCCCCCCATCGGGTAGCAGCAATAATTGCCTGCATTTCCGTCATACCAGCCAGGACAAATTGCTCGATTTCTAACAATTCAAGTTCTCCATTTGGAACAGAATCTCCGCCAGTACAAACTTTAATACCGGCTTCCACAGCTTTTTTGAATCCATCCCGCTGCGTTTTACAGTGTTCCTTTGTTCGAACATCCTTCCACAAAATCTTCAGTCTGCCTTCCTTCTTTGCCTGGTCTTCTTCAGGAAACAATTCTTCCATCGTTTTTTCGACCGAACGGATTAAGTCCTCATCGAGATTGCATATCAATGTTGGCACATAGAACACCTCATGCTCTTTCATCAACGCAATTGTCTCATCATCCAGTTTATAGGCATGTTCAATTGTGTCAACCCCGCAGCAGATGGATACTTTCGTCATGGGAGACTTGGAATGGACAGCCACTTTTTTCCCCTGGCCGTGTGCTGTTTCTACTGCCGACTGAATTTCATCCTCGATTAGTTCTGTGTCCATAATCTTAATTTGATCAGCCCCTAATTTAATGTTCTGGCGAACAGCTTTTCGCATTTCATATGGACCGTCAATTTCAATCCCTCCAGGGCCGACGGGTTCCCAGGAATGTCCTCCGGTCGCGGTGATCGGTGTACCACACACAAATAAACGAGGACCAAGCATGATACCTGCATTGAATGCGTCTCTCCAGGTTATATCGATACAATCCCTTTCGCCGACAATACGCATGCTGGTAACGCCTGCCCGGAGTCCTTCCATAGCATTACGACCCCCACGAATCAGGGCATTTCCTACAGGCTCATTGGGTAATAAATTGTGAATATCCGGCAAAAGATCTCCAAGATGTCCATGGACATTCCAAAGTCCAGGCAATACGTAACCACCCTTGAGGTCTATGACTCTTATTCCTGGAATTTCTCCTTGAGTGTCCTGAAAAATCCCCGGAAAAATATCCTCAATTCGATTATCCTGGATCACCAAAGTCATATCTTTTTGAAGATCTTTGCCTGTACAATCGATCAATGAACAATTCGTTAAAATGGTTTTCATGGATTCGTCTCTCTAATAGGTTAATTATTCAAAAATCATTAATTCTGGATTAATTGTATTTTTTTCAAAGAGCATTACACCATCCAAATAAATGGACGGGGATAGAATGACCACATCAGAATGGATCGGTACTTCGCCTACTGTGCCCTGGAACGCAGGATCTTGATCTCCAAATCCAAATGTAACTGCACCGAATATATGTTCCGTTTCATGCATACTGTTGCTCGGTTTGGCACGTGGATTCAATCCCAGCGTAAAATGACACAGCGCAAACGCATTCGGGTGGTTCACAGACTCCAGGGTGGCTCTAAAAGAAGCAGCATCAGCCCCCCCATCTATAGATGTGATTAATCCGTTTTCAATTTTCAAAGTAAGTGGTGAATGAACGAGTTTACCCGGGGGGTCAATACAACCATCAACCACAACCACGCCATTGATTGTATTTTCGATCGGGGCAACACCAATATCTGGTCCGGGGAAGAAAGTTGACTTTCCTGGCTGGTCAGCAACCCCATCACCAATATCCACAGGTCTACCCAGCAAAGAAAAAGTGATATCGGTACCAAGGGAACTTTTTACTCTGCAAATTTTGGTTTTTGGGTACATTTCGGCAATTATTTTTGATGCCCTGACAAGACCCTCATAATCTACATCCACGATCCCCTCAATAGCAAAATCCTCCATCCCATGAGGATTGACCGATGCTACCCGGATTCCCTTGAGTCGGGCTTTTCTGATGGCAGATGTTTCAACGAACATAGTTTCACAAATACCTAAGACAACATCAACATTTAAGAGGGCGGCTTGAACAGCCTGGCTCAAATCCACTACATCCCCATGAGCTACCCTGGGAATTATCAGCATTTGGGTAACGGCACCGGCGTTGATCCCTGCCACAAGACAGGCATTCGCCAGATCCATATCAGTCCATGTATCTGCTAATATCAGAAGGTTCTCACCAGGTTTAACAAATGCCATTTTCTTAATAGCAATTTCTGCAAAAGGACCCCAGCGTAAAATTGACATCACATTTCTCCATAAAAGATTTTGATTTTTCACATGATAATACACAAAACAACTTTGCCTCATTATTAGGAAAATAAGTATTCCTTAGGCAAAGCTTGCTTGAGAACGAGATATGGGCGATTCTTATTAGCGAAAGGGTGTTTAGTTATTAATTTACTGAACGAGAAAATCAAGAGTCGTTCATTATTGATTCGATGTCAACCTGTTTTTACATGGAAATTTTGTTTCGGGTCCCAATCATAGCAAATGCCTGAAGGTTAGCTGATTTCTGAGACTTGTTTCAGGATCTTATACACCATTTCCGTCACACCTTATTTTTAGGAAAAAGCATTATAAAGATTTTGATTATTATATATTATAGGGTACATAACCAGGATGTCAAGACCATTTTTGTATGAAAAAGTATATTCGGCGGGATTCGTCTGCCCTCCCGATAGACATCTTCATAATGGGGCAGTCAGTCGAGTGGACCCACAATATCTGTTCGAAGTTTGTATGGACTGCCGTCCTTAGGATACATCGCCTCAAATGCGTTAATACAGCGTACAAAAACAGGCATTTTTTACCGTGTAGCAGTCGGATCCGCTACCTATCACCAGCCTTGTCCCAGGTCGGGGAAGGCGGTAAAAAACTCCTGTATTTTTTGTCCTTATTGACTCCTGTTATCCATCACTGTAAAATAAAATTAATGCTATATCAAACACCTTCAATGCAGGTGGGATTATTATGGTTACAATAATTTACGCACCTATATTTACCATTTTTCTAAGAATTCCCAAGGAGGATATATCGAATCAAATCACGAGACCTTATTTCATCCAGGCTGATACAGCCGTTTGTAATAATTTTAGAGGCCCTTTGATTCCCACAGGAGGTTTATAAAAAGACAGGTGTTCACCTCCCTGGTGGATCATCAGGATATCTCAATTTTTATTTTTTAATAATCAGGAGAAATTAAGATGAACGGATATTTCAAGGTTACCACACGTACCATCGTTGCCACCGGTATCGGAGCGGCCCTCTTTATGCTTTTGTTCATGTTTGTAAAAGTTCCCTCCCCTATCCCCGAGACAAGCTTTCAAACTGCCTATGGCCTCGGCGCTTTCTTTGCCGCCCTCTTTGGACCAATTGCGGGTGCCCTGATTCAATTTATCGGCCATGCCCTCAGTGATGCCGTCCAGTATGGCTCACCCTGGTGGAGCTGGGTGATCGCCAGTGGTGTTGCCGGCTTCATCTTTGGTTTTGCTTACAAGCGCACCGGGATTGAAGAGGGTGAATTCAAAGGCAAGAGCATTCTCACCTTTAATCTTTACAATGTCGTTGGCAATCTCGTCGCCTGGGTCCTCGTCGCCCCCATCCTGGATATTCTCATCTACCAGGAACCTGTCAATTTGGTCTTCACCCAGGGTATCACCGCCGCCATCATGAACATCATCAGCGTGGCTGTCTTCGGCACCTTGCTCATGTTCGCCTATTCTGCCACCCG
>Ga0209254_10004451_pt1 | contig 12827 bp, 10 predicted proteins | sample FrelakmetDIP11DI_FD_187148 | JGI IMG/M metagenome (GOLD analysis project Ga0209254, IMG submission 187148) | Freshwater lake sediment microbial communities from the University of Notre Dame, USA, for methane emissions studies - DIP11 DI (SPAdes)... | ecosystem: Environmental > Aquatic >...
CATAAGGCGAAGAAAAATCGAAAGTCGAAAATCGAAAGTCGAAAATAACAGCCATTAAAATGAATATGCTGGGAATTCAGTTAACCAGCCAGCCTTATTATCAATGATACTTGCAGCATAACAGTAATGACCATTCGTAATAACAAGATATTGAACGGGAATGGACATATTGTAGCGCAATATCTGCATGATGGTTTTCTCCGATAAATCCACTTCAGGCGCTTTACATTCTATCATCATCCAGGGCTGATGGTTCTTGCTGTAGATAAGAATATCAAACCTCTTTTTCAATTCACCCAGCATCAGTTCTTTTTCAACAGCGATCATTGCTGAAGGATATTTCATTTCCTGTATCAGCCATTGGATAAAATTCTGCCTGACCCATTCCTCCGGGGTAATACGAACCCATGATTTCCGGATACTGTCAAATAATTCCATGTATCCCTGCTGGTTCCTTGTTCTGAAAGCAGGCTCCGGAAAAGCAATTTTTATCATGCCTGCAAAGTAATTAGTATTTTTATGTGAAGTGTAACTATAGAAATCAATAATATGACAAACAAAGAAGAAATCGTAAAGAACTGGTTACCCAGGTATACAGGTGAATCATTGGAGAATTTCGGAGAGTATATCCTGCTCACAAATTTCGGCAATTATGTAAACATGTTCGCGCAATGGAATAATGTGGAAGTTGTAGGAAGAGACAAGCCCATGCAATGCGCCACTGCAGGTGGCATCACGATCATTAATTTTGGTATGGGCAGTCCAACTGCAGCAACCGTAATGGACCTGCTCACAGCAATCAACCCTAAAGCAGTTCTTTTCCTCGGAAAATGCGGCGGACTAAAAAAAAGAAATAAACTGGGTGATCTCATCCTGCCCATTGCAGCCATACGCGGAGAAGGTACATCCAATGATTATTTTCCGCCGGAAGTGCCAGCGTTGCCTGCATTTGCGCTGCAAAAAGCCATTTCCACCACAATCCGCGAGAGTGAAGTTGATTATTGGACAGGTACGGTATATACAACTAACCGCCGGGTATGGGAGCATGATGAAGAATTTAAAATTTACCTGCAAAAAGTGAGGGCTTATGCCATTGATATGGAAACAGCCACTATTTTTTCGGTGGGTTTTTATAACAAGATACCTACCGGCGCTTTGCTGCTGGTGAGCGACCAGCCCATGATACCGGATGGGGTAAAAACGGAAGAAAGTGACAAAAAAGTGACCAGCAGTTTCGTGGAAGTTCATCTGAAAATTGGTATTGATTCTCTGAAACAACTGATCAATGACGGATTAACGGTAAGGCACCTCCGATTCTAAATCTAAAATCAGGAATCAGTAAATAAGTTTATTTAGACTATACATTACAGTTATTAAAAATAATTCGGGATAGATAAATGAAGCCCCTTCTCCAGGTCAGTGATCTCTCTGTAAGTTTCAAAACAGAAACAGGAAAATTCCAGGCGCTGAAGGATATCACCTTTTCTGTAGGCCGCGGAGAAATTCTGGCCATTGTTGGAGAATCCGGGTCGGGCAAATCGGTCACTTCTCTTTCCATTTTACAATTGTTACCCGTTCCGCCTGCTTCTTACGAAGGTGGCAGGATTCTTTTTTCACCCGACGGGATAACCGAAATAAACATGCTTAGCCTTGAGGAGAAAGAATTGACGAACATTCGCGGCAATAAAATTTCCATGATCTTCCAGGAGCCAATGACTTCCCTCAATCCCGTAATAACCTGCGGAGAACAGGTTGCAGAAGCCATCAGGCTGCACCAGTCGGTTTCCAAAAAAGAAGCGGCGGCAAAGACCCTGCAGCTTTTTGAGCGGGTGCAATTGCCAATGCCGGCATCAATTTTCAGCAGGTATCCGCACCAGTTAAGCGGCGGGCAAAAGCAGCGGGTAATGATCGCAATGGCTATGAGTTGCCGTCCCGATTTGCTTATTGCCGACGAACCTACCACGGCACTGGATGTTACGGTGCAAAAAACCATCCTTCAGTTGATCCGGAACCTGCAAAAGGAAGAAGGTATGGGGGTCATATTTATTACACATGATCTGGGTATCGTAGCAGAACTGGCAGACAGGGTTATGGTCATGTACAAAGGTTCAGTTGTAGAGGAAGGTCTGGTGGGTCAAATCCTGGGACAGCCCAGGCACCCCTATACGAAAGCGCTGTTGTCTTGCAGGCCTGGATTGCATCCAAAGCATGTACGCCTTCCGGTTGTGAGTGATTTTATCCGGGATGATTTGTCAGCAGTACCTGATATACCTGCAGTTCCGGTTAGTACGGCCGGTTCTAAAACAGCTGTTCAGGTTTCTGAAACTGTTGATAAACCGAGGTTGATGATGCAGGTAAAAGACCTTCGGGTTTGGTTTCCGGGCCAAAAAGGAAATCCAACGGTAAAGGCAGTGGACGATATCAGCTTCGAAGTATATGAAGCGGAGACACTTGGACTGGTAGGTGAATCCGGCTGTGGCAAAACAACCCTTGGACGTACATTGCTAGGATTGGTCACCCCAACAGGCGGCAATATCCTATTCCGGGATCGCAATATTGCCAGTATTAGCAGAAGGGAGTGGAAAGGCCTCCGCAAGGAAATCCAGATCGTATTCCAGGACCCTTATTCATCCCTGAATCCGCGGCTTACGGTTGGCAGTGCCATTACGGAACCTTTGAAAGTTCACGGACTTTATGAAACAGATAAAAACAGAAAAGATAAAGTGGTGGAACTGCTCGAAAAAGTGAACCTGAAAGCGGACCATTTTAACCGATACCCGCATGAGTTCTCCGGTGGCCAAAGACAAAGGATAGGCATAGCACGCGCACTGGCGCTGAACCCTGGATTCATCGTTTTTGATGAATCGGTATCTGCCCTCGACGTCAGTATACAGGCCCAGGTACTTAATCTCCTCAACGACCTGAAAAAGGAATTAAAATTCACTGCCATTTTCATATCCCATGATCTGTCGGTTGTGCATTATATCAGCGACCGGATATTGGTCATGCAAAAGGGAAAGATCGTGGAAACCGGGACAGCCCGGGAGGTATTTCATGAGCCGAGGGAGGAATATACGAGACAGTTGGTGGAGGCGATACCGAGCAGGATTCTGAGGATTTAATGAATGGGGAGGATGGATTGAGGAGGATTTCCAAAATCCCCCTGGGTTTCCAAAACCACCCCAGGTTTCCAAAACCTCCCAGAGTTTCCAAAACCACCCCAGGTTTCCAAAACCTCCCAGGGTTTCCAAAACCACTCCAGGTTTCCAAAACCTCCCAGGGTTTCCAAAACCACTCCAGGTTTCCAAAATCAATTTTAACTTTCCAAAAGTTATCCCGGAAAGATTTCAAAAATGATTTGATGTAATTTCACTACCTTCGCACGCTAAATTCCTAGCCTAAACAGGAACAGACCTGGTACCGTAAGATCAGGTTTGAAAGTTACCGCCTGGATTTCGCGGTTAAATATCAGGGTTTGTTTCATGGGCTGAACTAAAACGTTATAATTCATGAAATTATCCCAGTTCCGTTTCGACCTTCCCCTTAACCTGATCGCACAATACCCCACCAAGAAAAGAGAAGATGCCCGGATGATGGTTGTTCACCGGGAAACCGGACAAATCGAAAACCGCCATTTCAGGGACATCATGGAATATTTCGATGATAAGGATGTCTTCGTAGTAAACAATACAAAAGTATTTCCCGCCCGCATGTACGGCCGTAAGGAAAAAACCGGCGCCAAGATCGAAGTTTTCCTGCTCCGTGAACTGAACAAACAAAACCGCCTCTGGGACGTGATCGTTGATCCCGCAAGAAAGATCCGCGTAGGCAACAAATTGTATTTCGGCGAAACAGACGACCTGGTTGCTGAAGTTATTGATAACACCACCTCCCGCGGCCGTACGATCCGCTTTTTATTCGACGGTCCGGAAGAAGAATTCAAACAAATCTTAAGCAACCTGGGCGAAACCCCGCTGCCTAAATATATCAAACGCAAGCCGGACGAAGATGACCGCGAGCGCTACCAGACCGTTTATGCCAAGCATGAAGGTGCGGTGGCTGCGCCCACTGCAGGCCTTCATTTCAGTATCGAACTGATCAAGAGGCTGGAGATCCAGGGTATCCGTTTCGCTGAAGTAACCCTGCATACGGGTCTCGGTACTTTCCGTCCGATTGAAGTGGAAGACCTGAGCAAGCATAAAATGGATGCGGAATATTACCGGATCGATGACCTGGCCTGCAAGATCGTAAATAAGGCAAAAACCGAAGGCCACCGCATCTGTTCCGTAGGTACCACCACCATGCGGGCGCTGGAAACTTCCTTCACTGCCGAAAAATTACTCAAGCCTTCTGAAGGATGGACCAATATTTTCATCCATCCACCATATAAATTTTCTATTTCCGACGCACTCATCACCAATTTCCATTTACCCAAGACCAGCCTGCTGATCATGACCTGCGCCTTTGCCGGTTACGACCTGGCCATGGAAGCTTACAAAAAAGCGATCAAGGATAAATACCGCTTCTTCAGCTATGGTGATGCCATGCTGGTGATCTAAAAGATATCAGTCAATTCTTTAACCGCATAGCAACAAAGAACATAATTAAAGTTCTTTTATGTTATGCGGTTTATCATTTATTCATACCCCTAACTGTTTTATATTACGCAGGAATAACAGACAGATTAAGGTTTTATGGACAGCAAGATATGGATGGTATTCGGCGGTGTGGGACTCTTCCTCATTGGCATGCATTTGCTTGAAACTGCACTGAGCCAGCTGGCCAGCAGGGATTTCAAATTGCTGCTAAGGCGGAATACATCCAATAATGCACGTGCAGTAATAACAGGCGTAATTACAACAGCGCTTTTACAAAGCAGTTCCATAGTTTCGTTTATGACCCTGGCCTTCGCCGGCAGCGGGATCATTAAACTACAGAATGCATTGTCTGTAATCCTGGGTGCAAATATCGGCACCACCATCTCCAACTGGATCATTGCCACACTGGGCTTCACCTTTAATATAGACATGATCTGGTATCCCCTCCTTGGCCTGGGCGGGATCATACTCGTTTTATTCAGGGAAAATAAAAAAGTAGAACAATTCTGTTTTTTCTTTATCGGTTTGACATTCCTTTTCATTGCATTGGGTTTTATGAAAAACGGCATGCTGGATACGGTAACCCGATTCAACTTTGCCGATTTCAACAAATACCCACCCATCGCATTTGTATTGATCGGATTCATCATAACCTTTCTCATCCAGAGCAGTGGCGCCACCGTTGCCATAACCCTGAGTGCATTATTTGCCAAAGCCATTTCTTTTGACCTGGCCGTTGCCGTTGTGATCGGATCAGAACTGGGCACAGCGCTGAAACTTGTATTGGCGGCGACAGGCAGTTCGCCGGAGAAAAAGCGGCTCGCAGCCGGCAATATCCTGCTCAACCTGATTACAACCATACTGGCCTTTATATTCCTTTACCCGCTTATTGACCTCGTCACTAAAAAGATGGGCATTGCCGATCCATTGCAGGGACTGGTGGCATTTCAAACAGTAATCAATGTAGCTGCCACTATATTATTCTTCCCCTTCCTTAATCTAATTTCAGGTTTGCTGGAAAAATGGTTCGCGGAAGACAACCTGAGATCAACTTTGTATATTGATGAAACCATCCCCAGTGTTCCAGGACTTGCCCAGGAAATTTTCCGGCTGGAAGTGTTTTATTTCCTGAAACGGGTACTGGCCTATAACGCAGCAGAATTCCAGGTTTCCAACAGCGAGATCGGGCTGGAGGGAGTTTTTACTGAAAAAGAATGGAAAAAAGAAAAAACACATAACCACCTGCACGACCGTTACAGTGAAATCAAAAAAGCCCAGGGGGAGATCATTGCCTACTATGTAAAGATGCAAAAGAATATGTCGAACCTGGTAGAAATAGCACAAGCCAATCAATACATGAAATCGGTTCAAAGTGCCATGCATGCTGCAAAGGGCATCAAAGATATCAGCCACAATAAAAACGAACTGCTCCAATCAGGCAATGATATAAAATTTGAACAGTTCTCCCTGTTCAGCAGGATCATTCAAAAGAACCTGCTTCAAATGTCTGTACAACTGAATAATATCAACGATACCCTTTTAATCACGCAATTGCAGGATCACCTGAAAGATATACAATCGGAGTACCAGGAACTGCTGGACAGCATTTACACAAAAGCAGGCAAAGATGCATTGTTGGAAAAAGACATCTCCACTTTACAAAACATGAACAGGGAATTATATTCAGCCAATAAAGCGCTTATATATTCCATCAGCGATTTCAGGCTGGATAATACCCACTCAGACGAAGTAAAGAATTTCCCGCTGACGATCCGCTGATTATTCCAGCCCGAACAAGCCCATATTGAGGAGTTGCAAGGTCTGCAGTTTATACTCTCCGGGGATCAGGATGGAAACGTTATGCGAACTGCCCCCATAACTCACCATACGTACAGGCACAGGCGATAATGCAGCAAACAACCGGCTCAGCATATCTTTCGTTTGTGCGATCTGGTTACCTACAATGGCGATAATGGTCTGGTCTTTGGTAACTTCCACATCACCAAATGGCTCAAGTTCTTTCAGTATCTGCGGCAATGAAGCCGGGTTATCTATGGTCAATGATACAGCCACTTCAGAAGTGGTGATCATGTCGATGGGTGTCTTATATTTTTCAAAGACTTCAAATATTTTCCGCAGGAAACCGTATGCAAGCAACATGCGGCTGCTTTTGATTTTAACGATGATGATGCCGTCTTTGGCAGCAACCGCTTTCACCCCAACGGAGCCGGCTTCTTCAACGATCAAAGTCCCTTTGGCTTCCGGCTGCATGGTATTCAGAAGCCGAACGGGAATCTTATATTGCTGCGCGGGCCAGATGGATGCAGGATGCAGGATCTTAGCCCCGAAGTAAGCCAGCTCGGCCGCTTCATCAAAACTCAATTGCTCGATCGGGAATGTTTTCTTCACCACACGCGGATCGTTATTGTGCATACCATCGATATCTGTCCATATCTCACAAACAGAGGCATTCATTGCAGCGGCAATTAATGAGGCAGAGTAATCACTGCCGCCTCGCTTGAGGTTATCCACTTCACCACGGGCATTGCGACTGATATATCCCTGTGTTACAAATAATTTCACCCCCGGGTATTGCTCGAGTAATTGATTCAGGCGAATGCGGATGGTTCCTATCTGCGGTTCCTCATTGAAATCAATGCTCATGAATTCCAATGCCGGCAGCAATGCATGGGTAAGCCCCTGCTCTTCCAGGTACACTGCAAACATTTTGGTACTCATCAATTCGCCCTGTGCAAGAATATCTTTATTCAATGCTTCGTTGAAAGATATCTTCAGGATGATATGCAGAAATTCAAAATGTTCGGCAATGATCCCCTGGGCTTTCTTGCGGTATTCTTCTTTTTGCAATAAACCTGTGATGAAATCCTGGTAATGCTGATCCAGTTTATCAATTATCTGATTGGCCGCATCCTTGTCACTCCTTGAAAGCGCTTCACCGATGGATACCAGCGCATTGGTTGTTCCGCTCAATGCACTCAGCACAACGATCTTTGGTTCATCATCCCTGGTGATCAACTGGGCAACCTGGTGCATTCTTTCCGGCCTTCCAACGGAAGTGCCGCCAAACTTCATAATCTTCATGACAGTAAAATCTTGTTTTTGATAAATGGCTGATGTCCTTATCTCACTTTACAGGCTTCTTTACTGTTGAAACCGTGTAATAATTAAATGACAAAATAAAAAGCAGGCAATCGGATTGCGAATTTAGAACTTGATGTTGAATTTTTCGCCGGTTGCCCGTAAATCTTCCCAAACTGCAGGTAACAGTGGAATTCCCCCCGCCATTCTTTCCGCTTCCATTTCCCTTTCCGGATCGCCTGGTATCAGCACCTGGCTTTGTCCGTCTACCGGTTTTGCCGACCTGAACCGACGTATCCACTGATCCATATTTTTACGAAAATCCTCTTCTGTCCTGAATGCATCGATGCGCATGGCGCCAAAAAAATGGCCCAGTCCCTTCCCCGGTTGGTTTTCCGGCATCGGCACATAGGCAGGGAACGGCGGCACCCAGGGTCCGTAATTAGCACCACTCAACACTGCCGAAAAAATATCTACAATGGCTCCAAGGGCATAACCTTTATGACTTCCATGCTCGCGGTCACCGCCAAGCGGAACCAGCGCCCCGCCTTTTTTAAGTGCGTGTGCATCAGTCACCGGATGCCCCTGTTCGTCCTGTATCCATCCGGTGGGTGCTTCCAGGTTTTTTCGCTGCAAAATTTCCAGCTTTCCATTTGCTGCAGTAGTAGTGGCAAAATCAGCCACAAAAGCAGGCTCCTCTCCCGCAGGTATGGCAACGCATATCGGGTTGGTGCCTAATAATCTTTCAGCCGAAAAAGTAGGCGCAACCAGCGCACTGGCATTGGTCATCGCTATGCCGATCATCCCGTTCTCTATCGCCATCATGGCGTGATATGCTGCAATGCCAAAATGATTACTGTTCTGCACACTTACCCAACCAGTACCTGCCAGTTTTGCTTTTTCAATCGCCACTTTCATGGCAAAAGGCGCAACCACCAGGCCCAGTCCACTCCCGCCATCCACTACAGCCGTGGAAGGTGATTCATGAATGATCCGGATATCCGGATTTGCAATGATACGACCCGCCTCCCATAGCCTAACGTAGCCGGATAACCGCGCAACGCCGTGTGAGTCGATACCCCGAAGGTCTGCAGAGATCAATGCTTCGGTTGCGGTTGCGGCCTCTGTTTCCGGACAGCCCATTGCTTTGAATACGGAGAAAACAAATGACTGAAGTTCCGGGTAACTGATTGTCTGATCCATTCCGCAAAAATAACAGGCAATGCGTAAAGTCGGGGATTGAAAAGAGAATATTCTGTAAGTTTATAGCATGAAGTTTCTTTTTCCGGTTTTCTTTCTGGTGATCCTCTCCCAAAATGTCTGTGCGCAGTATCTGCCGGAAACGATCCAAAGTTCATTTACCCTGCAATCGGAAAGACAGAAACTGAAGAAAAGCCTCTACGAACGTACCATCGGGCAGAGCTTTTCGCAACCACCGGATAGTGCATCTGAGCACAGGTACCAATCGGCTTTCTGGGCGATCACGCAATTCATGGTAGCCGATAGTGCTGTCATGGAAGGGTTCCGTAAAACTTTCGCGGCTTATCCCACACTGCAGCATGAAACGCGGCGTTCTTTCCTGGAGGCATTGTACACCATCAATCCAAAACATTTCCAGGCCGATGTTGAACAGATAATCACCATCGAAAAGCATCCCAAAATATTTTCCATGGCAGCGCTTTTCCTGATTCGCAACGATCCATCAAAAAAGAATGCATTGGTCCTAAGCATGGAAAAGTCATTTCCCGATCATGCATCAAACACGATCTTAGCTGCGCTTAGATTTCACCTTGATCACAACAAAGAACAGGAACTAAAATCGGTCCCCAACCTTACCATACTATTTGCCGAACAGCAAAAAAAAGGCATCAAAACTGTTTACTCATTTCAGCGATGGAACCGCGATTTCACCGGGCTGGCGATCGTTCAAAATGCAGAAGGAAAATTTGAGCGGGATGAAAGAGGCAGGCTGATAGCCGTGCGCCAGTTGGCAAGATCCGGATCAAACCTCCCCTATTTTATCACTAACGGGAATACCCCGCAGGGAATTTTCAGTATCCGGGGGATTGGCAGTTCGCGAAATAATTTCATTGGGCCAACGCCTAACCTGCAAATGACCATGCCGTTTGAAGGAAACTGGCTCGACTATTTTCAACAACCGGCAGACAGCAGTGATCCCCATAAGACATACACTAGTCTTTTGCCCGGGAGCTGGCAATTGTATTTGCCTATGCAGGAATCATTTATTGCCGGTAAGGCAGGGCGAACAGAAATCATTGCACACGGCACAACCATTGACCCGGATTATTTCTCTGATCAGCCATTTTATCCCATTTCGCCTACCCTTGGCTGTTTGTGTTCAGAAGAATTATGGAATGCGAATAATGGTAAACTGGCTCTTAGTGAACAGTTGAAACTGGTGAATACTTTTTTACGGAGCCCCGGGGATAAGGGTTATTTAATGGTCATAAACCTCGACAATCAGCAAAAAGCCGTCAGCGAAACTGAGCTGGAGAAAATGGTTGCACAATTTGAAAAAACAATTACCTCAAAGTAACCCTGGCTTTACCTTGGCTTCAGTGAGATAATAAGATTGCGAAGCATTAAAAATGACCCTGCCAGTCAACTGGCCTGGAAAAAGGGTTTAACACCTGGTCAATCAATTTAGCAATTTGACGGCGGTTAAGTATACTGCCTGGCTGGATATCATTTATTTGCATCCGCTTCTTACCAAATGCGGACAATATACTGTCCATCTCACGCATGGTCACCAGGCTTTCGGGATCGGCAAAAGAAAAATGAAATGACGGCATTACCTCTTTCAGGCCATTGATCAGTTCTGCAACAGTCATCGTACTATCCGGATAAAAGAAGGTTTTATTTTCCCAGCCCTCAGGTTTTCCGAAACCTTTTAAGATACCGGTAAGGCCTACCTGCTGAATGCTCCGCCAGGCAGGGTCGGCGGCAGGGACATCACAATAAGGCATAAGCCATGCCCCCGCATCCAGCAATGCTTTTTGTACAAGCCGGATATCCGCTTTACGGGGTTGAATATCCTGTTGAACGGATATTGCCGCGAGCGCACCTGCCGCCTGCCCGGTAAGCATAACACAAGGTTGAAGTCGCGAGGAACCATTAACAATATTGGATACCGAAATACCTTTCTCGGCCACAAGCAGGCCTTCGATCGTCTCCGGTATTAAAGCCCCCAACGGAATATTAAAAGATGGCACCCGGGGGAATTTAATATCGGGCGCATTCTTCTCAGGTGCATGGTGATGGTCAACCGGGTAATCACCTACCGAAATACCGGTACGATATAACGCTTCGGGTTGATCGAAGGGGGACACCAGGTGGTTCACATTGACCCTCACCAAACCCCTGATCCTCCTGCCTTCCCGGTGATAGGGCATGATGGCCAGGCCCGTGCCATTGAATTCATCATCTGCAAGCCCAAGGTTTTTATAACCGAGTTGAGTCTGGATAAAATAGACAAAGCCCAGGGTTTTTTCCCGGGCAAGCTGCCAGTATTTATTTCTTTCCGTATCGGTCATCTCCACCGCATTCACGATAAAATCGTTACCGTGCGCAGGCCAGTTGATCATATATTTATCGCCGGGCAAGAGGCCGTAAGACAGCATCCTGTCTGCGTTGACATTGTAAGGCTTCCCCTCAGGGCAGGGTGCATCGGTACAGGAACAAAAGAACTGCGTTGAATCATAGCCGTTAGGCCGCACAAGGGTCCTGTCCGACCCTTTACCGTAATCTTTTAATATCGCCACCCAGGTGAGGTCCTGGATGATATTGTACTTTCCGGGCGCCATGGATTCCTTTGCATAGCCGGGATCTTCCATACCCAGGTCATAGGCTGCACCGGCACGCGCAAAAACATCTCCCAGGTCTGTACCATCAATGGTAATGTTTGCTTCCACCCTGGTGAATTCCTGTTTATTATCCCGGATGACCGCCCCCGTAACGCGGTTACCCTTTTTCGTTATCTCCTTAAAATCAGTTTCCAGCATCAGGGTTAAGTGCTTCTCTTTCCGAATCATCATTTTAAAAATGCTGTCGCCCACTTTTGGCTCAAAACATGTTTCACTGACCCATCCTGTAAATAGATTACGGGTGTGATAATGATCATATAAATGTTCCCTGAATTCCTGCCAGAGGCCGCTTTCCAGTTTATCATTTCCATCGGTGCAACTAACACCCGCAGCAGTAAGCATTCCGCCGATCATTTGGGAGGGCTCAATCAATATGGTAGGGACCCCCAGCCGGGCGCTTTGAATGGCTGCTGCTGTACCGCCGGTAGTTCCCCCAATCACAAGTACGGAAGTACGGATGGTCTTTACCTGAGCAATACATTGCCCGATCGATTGTAGTATAATCAAAAAAAGCAATGAAGTTATCAGCCGTTTCATCTTTCGGGAAAATTAGTTTATTAGTGCCGATCCATAAGATTGATCCTATTGCAGTAGGTTCCTGTCAAAAAAAATAGCAGGCAATGGCACCCCCATTAACCTGCTATATGATCCTTAACTGTGTTTTCAAACTTTCTAGAAAGGCAGATCATCGGCAGTTTCAGATACCTGCGATGTAGACGGAATACCTGCACCCAGTTCCGCCGGCTGTTCGTTATAGGTTGCAGCCTGTCCTTCAGAACGATTGGCACTGCCCAACAGTTGCACACTTTGCACCCGAATGGTAAGTGAAGCCGCTGTGGTACCGTCGCTCTTAGTGTAAGTCCTCACTTCCGGATTTCCCTCGGTATATACCAATTGTCCTTTTTTCAGGTAAGGGGCGATACCGGTCCTTTCCGTCCAATAAGCACATTCAACCCAGGTGGTCCTTTCCTTCTGGTTGCCCATACTGTCCTTGTACTTCTCCGTATGTGCCACATTGAAATTGATGACATTTTTCCCACTCACCACATTCGTGGTGCAATCTTTCCCAAGATGCCCGATGACTTGTAACTTGATCATATCATTTAATTTATACCTGCAATTTCGCTTATTTCTGAAGAGATTTAATAGTCAAAACACCCTATTTACTACCCTTTTTTCCACCAAAATCGGGGAATAATACAAGATAATGGAGAATGGATAATAAGATAAAGGGATAAAGGGATAA
>Ga0209254_10004452_pt1 | contig 12827 bp, 9 predicted proteins | sample FrelakmetDIP11DI_FD_187148 | JGI IMG/M metagenome (GOLD analysis project Ga0209254, IMG submission 187148) | Freshwater lake sediment microbial communities from the University of Notre Dame, USA, for methane emissions studies - DIP11 DI (SPAdes)... | ecosystem: Environmental > Aquatic >...
TGGCGGCTATGGTTTTGCCCTGAGCCGCTAACAAAATGATCAGAATGCGGATGACCACCCGCGCATTCTCGCGGCCTTGGTGTTTCGCTTGACGCAGTGCTTGCTTTTCTTTACCATTCAATTTGATCTCGTATTTGTATACCGGGCGCGCCATCCCAAGTCCTTTGCACGAGGATGACATAGGTATACCCTAAAAACTTTTGGCGAGCACCTCTAGTCTTGGGCACAATCTTAAAAAGTAGTCCAGGTATTGTCATTCTGAGCGAGCGCAGCGAGCGAAGAATCTCTAGCGCTGATCGGCCTCGTGGTTGATCATGAGATGCTTCGCTGCGCTCAGCATGACACTATTCAGATTTATCCTTACCCTTCATCGCCGGTTGATCCGAGCACACCTGCAAGCCCTCTGCGCTGCACTAGCGCCACCATCCGCCGTGCATCATCCATGATGAGCCGATCGCGTTCGAGGAAGGACACCTCGCGGCGAATGATCTGATGCGCCTGCTGCGTGCCCTGCCCCAGTCGCACGCTCGCATCCGCGCGCAGCCGCAAATCCAGCGCCTGCGCCGCCGCCAGCAATTCCAGCGCCACCACCTGCTCGCCGTGCGCCACGATCTGCCGCGCATGCCGTGCCGCCCCCATCGCCATGGGGTTGAAATCTTCTTGATTGGCCGAGGTCGGGATCGAATCGACCACATCGGGATGCGCCAGCGTCTTGTTCTCAGACACCAGCGAGGCCGCCGTGTACTGCGTCATCATCAGGCCGCTGTCCAATCCGCCGTGCTCGGCCAACATCGCAGGCAGACCATCGCTCGTGGCTTCATCGAGCAAACGCGCAATGCGGCGTTCGCTGATCGAGGCGATCTCCGCCGCGGCGATCGACACGAAGTTCAGCGCCAGTCCCAGCGGCTCACCGTGGAAGTTGCCGCCGGAGAGGGCTTTGTTCTCGTCGGGGAAATCGAGGAAGATCAACGGATTATCGGTAGCCGCGTTCAGTTCACGCTCCACAATTGATCGCACGTGCGCGAGGCTGTCCTGCACGGCGCCCAGCACCTGCGGCGCAGCCCGCAGCGAGTAAGCATCCTGTACCCGATCGGTCGCATCGATCAACGTGCTGTCCGCAATCAACTCGCGCACACGCGCAGCGACCTCGCGCTGCCCGATCTGCCGCCGCGCGCGATGCAACCGATCGTCGAAGGCGCGCGATACGCCGCGCTGCGCTTCGAGCGTCATCGCCAGCGCGATGATGCCATGCTCCAACAGGTTCTCCGCATCGACGATGGCCAGCGCCGCGATGGCGGCACAGAACGTCGCGCCGTTGTTCAACGCCAGCGCTTCCTTCGCACCCAGCACGCGCCGCTCGATCCCCGCGCGCTGCATCGCCACGTGGCCGGGCAGTCGTTCGCCGTGATAGATTGCTTCGCCGCTGCACAGCGCATCATCGTCGGCGTCGCGCGACAACACCAGCGCCAGATGTGACAACGGGGCCAGATCGCCGCTGGCGCCCAGCGAACCCTGGCTCGGCACGACGGGATGCACGCCGGCATTCAGCATGTCGATCAGCGTCTGCACCGTTTCGGGCCGGATGCCGGAATGGCCGATAGCCAGCGTGTTCGCGCGGATCAGCATCGCGGCGCGCACCACCTCCTCGGGGAACGGCTCGCCGATGCCGATGGCGTGGCTGATGATCAAATTGCGGCTCAGTCGGTCAGCTTGATCGATCGGGATGTGGCGATCCGCAAAGATGCCGAAGCCGGTGTTGATGCCGTACACCGTCGGCTGGCCGGTCGCCACGACGCGATCGACCCACGCGCGCGAAGCGGCCATGCGCTCGCGCGCCTCGTCGCTCAGCACCACCGATCGGCGCGAAGCGTGCCGCGCCACGTCGATCACATCTTGCAAGGTCAAAGTGTTACCATCAATCAAGCGGGGTGTGGTCATGGTGCTATCCTTACAGGTCAGCAGAGGCGGCTCCGAGCGCAGCCTTGTAACCGGGCATGGGAGCCCGGTTCGCTGTTGAATGACAACTGCGGTGAGGTCATGTGGTCATCCTTGCAGGGCTCTCAAACCGCGTCCTCGCGGTTTGATTCGACTGCGCGGGCGCGGTGGAGGAGCAAGTTTGTGATTTTGCCTCTCCTGATCGGATGTTGTAGAATGCAGGCACATCGATCAGGAGGTGCAGGTATGGCGGATTTTTCGCGACCACGTTATGAGGCAATGATGATCACGGCGGCGTTTCAAATCACGGGGCAGCTTGAACCGATCGGGCCGTGGTTGGACTTCTTGAATGCCAAAGATAAGTTAACGCTGCCCGTGTATCATGCTCACGTTCTGGCGATCGGCACTTCGGTGGGGCCGGCGCCAGAAAAACCGCAGATCTACGTCAATCTTCACGACATCTGCTTCATCTACCTGCCCGATCGCAACTCGCATCAAACCGTGCACATGCTGCGGAACGTGCAGAACGCCATCGCGCACATCGGGCCGGTGATCTGCCGGGGTGAATGGCACATGGGCATGGACGCCACGCTGGCCACCTTCGTCGACGATCTGCCCGGCAACTTCTTCCCCATCACCAACGCCGATCTGCACGCCAAGGTGGCCATGCCCGCGCCGCTGCCGCACAAAGCCGAATTGATTCTGGTCAATCGCCTGCACATGCCGGTTTATCATCCGGCGTAAATCAAGGCGTCTCGTCATGCCCGAGTGCTTTCGCCTTGCCCGCCGCGTTGCGGCGGAGGCGCGCTCGCCCAGCGCGTCGCCGGCGCAGTGCGCCGGGTACGACGGGGCGTATCGGGCATCCAGTGCACTGCAAGCAAACCTCTGGATTCCCGCTATGCCGTACCCAAGCCCGTAGGGCTTGGCGGCACGCATGAGCGCAAGCGCGCGGGAATGACGCCGTTCTTCTCCGCCACGATCAGCGTCACGGTGCTCGCGCCAACCATTTCCGTTTCGATCCGCGCGGGCATCCCCACTCGATCGAAGATCGATTCCTCAGCGTCGAACTTTGCCTCGCGTTGGCCGGTGAGCCGGTACAACCATTCGATCAGCACCTTGCTGGGTTCGCGCCCAATCAGCTGCGCGCCGAACACCACGATCAATCTACCGCGCTCGTTCGTCACACGCTGAACTTCGCGCAGCGTCGCCACATCGGCGATGTAGTCCGAAGGGAACGTCGACACGACGGAGTCAAACCCGCCCGATCGGAACGGCAGCGCCTGCACGCGGCACTGCACTTGCGGTGCATGAACGCCGGCCTGCCGAATATTGCGTCGCGCGAGGCGGATCATCTGCGGCGAGAGATCGATCCCGATCGGCTGCCGGCCCGATCGCGCCAGCGCGATCAACAGATGCCCTGGCCCGTGGCCGATCTCCAGCACGCGCGGCCCGCGCACCCGATCGAGCGCGGTGCAGCCCCACGCCTGCCATTGCCCCAGCGACACCAGCCACGCCACGGCATCATAGGTGAAGGCGAACTCGTGATACAGCAATTGAAATCCAAACTTGACGAGGCGGCGCGGGAGGGTGTTCTTCATGAGGTATAGACCAGAAACCGGGTTTCGACGTGCTGCATGCAGAAACCCGGTTTCACGGCTGATCCGCTGCGGCGTTCACAAATCGGCAAATGTGATGAGTTTAACGTCCAGCTTAACGAGATAGTCGATCACTTGCGAATTAGTCAACACCGCCAGTTCGTCTTCGCGTCGCAAGTTGTACTTGGATTCTTTGCGCAGCTGATCGTCCAGCAGGCCCGGATGCGTCATCAACTCGCTGCTGCCCTGCGGCAGGCTGGCCAAAATCTCCATCAAGAACGGCACACTGACTGTCTTATCGTAGAACGTCGCTACGAAATGTTCGGTGCTCTTGATCGTGCGCGCAGCGAGTATTTTTTGATCGGTGCGCCCGATCTGTTTGGCCGTCTCGGGCGGCGTGTCGCCGACGATGGGCGGCATGTGATCGAGCTCGGCTTCCTGGCGTGGGAAAGGAATCCGCACGGGCCGTTTGAAGGTATCGGCCAGATCGAGATACACCTCGAAAAACGGCGGATACAAATGGATAAAATGATGCGCGTCCAGGTGATCGGGTAGCGTCTCCATGGCGTTCTTGAAGGCGGTGATCTGCGATTTCAATTCTTCGCGCAGCTCGTCGGGCTTGAGGCGATCGGGCGCAGCTGCGATCGTTTCCTGCATCAGAAAATGGCCGCGCTCATCCACTAACGAGGCGCACCACTCCGGCGGAAGCAGGGGGCGTCCGGCTGTGAAGTTCAGATGCACGCCCAATCCTAACCGAGGTGCTTCTGATTTCGCCTGGCGCAGATCGGCGGCAACACCCGGCATGTTCATCATCGCCGTGGTGCTGGTCACGATGCCTTCCAGGTGCGCGCGCAGGATGCCCGCGCTAACGCCGCGCGTGCGGCCAAAGTCGTCGGCATTCACGATGAGTTGGCGTGTCATGGCTGGCCTCCTGACCAAGTCACTGCTCTAATCCCTTGCCTCGTTTACGAAACGCAGATCGAAAACTCCCGATGTCGGCTCCAGCGTTTCCCGAATCAAAGCCGGATCATCTCCAATGAGTCCGTCAACTCCGGCCTGGGCCATCGCATGGGCGACGCCCGCTTGATTAACCGTCCAGACGTAGACGCACTGGCCCTGCGCGTGAAAGCGATCCACCACGGCTTTAGTAATTTGCGAATGATGCGGATGCCGCGCATTGAGGTTGGGAATCAGTGGCGCCAGCCACGCCTTTCGTAGAAAGATGGATAGATCGGGCGAGTAGATTAATCCGCACGCCAGGCGCGGATCGATCTGTTTCATGCGCCGCAATGCGAAGGGGTTGAAGGACGACACGAGGCTGCGATCGGCCAGATCGTGCTGCGCGATCAGTGCAGCCACTTGCTGTTCAAGGCCGTTGCCACGCAGCGACATGCCTTTGATCTCGACGTCGATCAACACGTCCCGGCCAACCGCGGTGAAGACCTCCCCCAACAAGGGCACACGCTCGCCTTTGAATTCCGCCGACTTCCACGCGCCCGCATCCACCCGGCGGATGTCTTCCAGCGTCAGGTCGGACACGCGCCCGTGTCCATCCGTCGTGCGATCGATGGTCGCATCGTGCATAACGACAACATGACCATCGCGCGTGAGATCGACGTCAAGTTCGATCGCGTCGGCATCTTGCTCGGCGGCCAGCTTGAACGCCGCCAGCGTGTTCTCCGGTGCATAGGCCGACGACCCGCGATGGGCGATCACTAACGGTTGGGAGCGAGGTTGAAGGAAGAGGTTCATGCGTGTAGGTCACGGCCTCCCGGAGATCGTGACCTCCAGGAGGTTTGGCTTACAAATCCACGAAATACGCCGCGCAGGCCTGATCGATGAGTTCCTTGGTTACCACCTTGGGCACATTCAGATAGTTGGCGATGTCTACCATCTGCTCGATCAGGTCGCGGGGATGCACCGCTCGCAGACGGCGGCGCGCCTTGATGTAATACTCCTGAATCAGGTAACCCAGTGCACGCTCGTCGTACTCCATTTTCTTGGCGGATGCCACGCGTTTGAAAATCTCGGTGTACTCTTCAAAGTTCGGATCGCCGATCTCGATCTTGTGACGGATGCGGCGCAGGAAGGCTTCGTCCACCAGATCGCGCGGCGCCAGGTTGGTGGAGAACACGATCAACACGTCGAACGGAATCTCGATCTTGCGGCCCGTGTGCAGCGTCAGATAATCCACGCGTTTTTCCAGCGGCACGATCCAGCGGTTGAGCAGATCGCGCGGTCGCACTTGCTGTCGCCCGAAGTCGTCAATCAAGAACATGCCGCCATTGGCCTTCATCTGATACGGCGCTTCGTAATACTTGTGGACTTCATCCCACACCAGGTCCAGCGTCTCCAATGTCAACTCGCCGCCCACGATGATCACCGGGCGCTGAATGCCAATCCAGCGCGGATCGCGGCTTCTGCCAGTGCTGGTTTCTTTCTGCGCTTTCTGATGATTAGACTCGTCGAAGACCTTAATGATCGCGCCGTCGACTTCGATCGCGTAGGGGACCAGCAGATCGCTCGTGAGGATCATACGCCCCACCGCTTCGGCGATCGTCGTCTTGCCGTCGCCGGGCGGGCCATACAAAAAAATGCTGCGCCCCGAATTCACCGCCGGGCCGATCTGGCTCGTCACTTGCTGATTGAGCACCATATGCTTCAAGGAGTCGCGCATGGCTTGCTGCGTGACACGGAAACTCTTCAGCGATTGTTTCTGCATCGCTCTGACGTACACGGGCAGCGGCACCGGCGCAGGGCCGGCATACTGGCTGCGCTCCATGGCCTCCTGCGCCTTTTCGCGTCCCTTGTTGGCGATGTTGTACTGATAGGCCTGCTCGCCAAAGCCGCCCGAGCCTTTGACTTCCACCAGTTGCTCGCGTTTGAGATGCTCCAGAACCTGATCGACACAGCTGTTGAAGGGCAGCTTCATCCGATCGGCGACTTGCAGGCCGGTAAGGCTGCCGACGTTGTAGAGAATCTTCAGGGCTAGATCGGCCAGGAACAACAGGTGCAGACCGGTATCTTCAATCGAACGGGGCGCGGGCGGTTCGAAGGTGGGTGAGGCGGCAGAAACGGTCGGATTCCCCATATCACACTGCTCCCCGGAAATATCGCGGGCATTATACCATCGTTCAATCTTGAACGTAGTCGTCACAGCGGGCGGCACTGTGATTGACACCGGGTCAATCCTTGTAGTACACTGATTCGGGAAGCGACTGCGCGAATCGAGACCATCATGTCCAAACATCTCCGTGAACTTGTGACTAGTATCGGAAAAGTGTCCCCGCACGAAGCCGTCGCGGGCAGTGGGCTTGACCCCAAGATGGCTTTGTTGCGCGTCTGGCAGACGCAGCGTCTGTCGCGCACCTATGCCGATCTGCTCGAAGAACCGCGCTACAATCCCGCCTGCCGTTTTTTCCTGGACGACATTTACGCCGAGCGCGACTTCAGCCAGCGCGATCACGATCTGGAAACGATGTACGAATTTATGCGCCGCTTCGTGCCCGATGCCGTCTCGCGCCCGGCCGCCCTCACCATCAAACTGCATCGCATGACCGATGCGCTGGACCAAGCCCTGCTGGACGTGCTGGTGAATCAACTTGATGTTACCGATTCGATCACGGTCGAGCAGTACGCCGAAGCCTATCGGCGCTGCGACAACTATCGACAGCGTGTCGAGCAAATTGACGCGATCATCGAAATCTGCGAACACATCGACGGCATTGTGCGCAATCCCATCACCGGCCCGGCGCTCTCCCTGGCCAAGCGTCCCCTGCGTGGTGCCGGCTACGGCGAGGTCGTGGCTTTTCTCGAGCGCGGTTATGACAGTTTCAAGCGCATGCACGGCTCGCATCATTTTCGCAAGACCCTGCAAGAGCGTGAACTCAGCGCGCTCGATCGGATGTATGCTCACGATCCTGATCCATTCTACTTGGAGACACCACCAGCGCCGATTAAAGAAGACGCCCTATCGAGCGGGTGAGCCCATCGGGCTGGCGAAGTCCTGATATTGATCCTATTGAAAAGATGATCAGTTCGGTTGACCCCCCTGCCCGATCGGCGGTACAATCACATTGACCCCAGCCAAGGTAGGAATTATGCGCCCTCAGCTACGTTCCACTCATAGCAAAACGGCTCTGGTGCTCGCCGGCGGTGGTTTGTCCGGAGCGATGTACGAGATCGGCGCGTTGCGCGCCATCGACGACATCCTGACCGATCGCACCGTCAACGACTTCGATATCTACGTCGGCACCAGCGCCGGCGCCATCGTCGGCGCCTTGCTCGCCAATGGCGCAACGCCGGCCACGATGCTGCAGGGCCTCGCCGGCGATCTACCGGGTGTTCGCCCGATCCAGCGCCGCGATCTGTTCCAACTCAATGTGCAGGACGTGTTGAAGTTGGGCGTCAAGCTGCCGCGTACGGTGCTGGGCGCGTGGACGCATTATCTGCGCTACATCAGCGATGTCACTTTGTTCGATCTATTGTGGTCCATCTCGGAGGCGCTGCCGACCGGCATGTACGACAGCTTGGCGATGGAAGCTTATATGCGTGAGACCATCAACAGCTACGGCGGCACCAATGACTTCACTCAGCTGCGTCAGCAGTTGTACGTGATCGCCACCGATCTCGACTCAGGCAAGCGCGCCGTGTTCGGGCCGGACAGCAATCAAAATGTGCCCATCTCGCTGTCCATTGCCGCTTCAACCGCGGTGCCACTGCTCTATCGGCCCGTGCGCATTGCCGATCACGACTACGTCGACGGCAGCGTGCGCGGCAATGCCAGCGTCGATCTGGCGATCGAGCGGGGCGCAACGCTGGTGATCGTGATTAATCCGCTGGTGCCGTTGGACAACAGCGATCACCGTTCAGTGCCGTTCATCGGGCCGAACGGCGGTTACCTGAGCGACAAGGGGCTGACGGGCGTGGCTTCGCAGACAGCGCGCATTCAGTCGCACGGCGGCCTGATCTATCATATCAAGCAGCTGCGCAAGACGCACCCGGAAGTGGACATCGTGTTGATTGAACCCAGTACCAGCGATTACCAGATGACGTTCACCAACATCATGCGCTACTCCACGCGCCTGACGCTGGCCCGGCACGGTTTTGAAACGGTCACCCTGAAACTGGCGGAAAACTACGAATATCTGGATAACCTGCTCAGCCGCCATGGCATTGCCATCACCGAGCGGTTGGTGGACGAGGAGTTGGAAGCAATCCGCGCAGCCGATTACAAGCCCTCAGTGCTTCGACGCATCCTGGAACGGCGACCCGTGCAATCCAAACAATCGTCAACGTCCGGGATTACCGAATCGCTCACGACCCTCAGTGATACCCTTGACGAGCTCGACACGATTCTGAGTGATTGGCCTGATTATCAAAGCCAACGCCCCGCGCGCCAATTAGCGGACCATACCATCGGCGCGCGGACGCCCGCCCGCTCGATCGAATAATGCCACCTGGCCCAGCCGGGCGATCCGTATCTTTCACTCCCTCGCCAGAATAATTTGAATCCCCACTTTGGACAAATCGAGTCGCACACTGGCCGGAAGCGCATCGTCGGTGATGACTTTGTGCACCACGTTCAACGGCGCCACCTGCACCATCGACTCCTGCCCGAATGACGAATGATCCGCCAGCAAGATCACCTCGCGCGCGGCGCGAATCATCGCTTGCTTGATCGTCACTTCAGAAATACTGGTGTGTGACAGGCCAAACTCAAACGTAATACCGCTGACGGTCAGGAACAGCTTGTCGGCGCGCAGATCGCGCAAGGCGTTCTCGGCTGTGGGGCCGACCATTACCTGGCTGCTATAGCGCACTGCCCCACCCGTTGAGATCAGAACGATGCCCGGTGTGCGATTCAAGGTATTGAACACCGTCACCGAATTAGTAATCACGGTGATGTCCTGTTTCTGCTTCAACTCCTCGGAGAGGTAGTGCGCAATCTCGCCTCCTTCCAGCAAGATCACATCGCGTGGATTGACCAGCTCGGCCGCCAGACGCGCGATCTGCCGCCGCCGCAAATCCACTTCATCGCGCAGACTTTGATCGGGTTCCAGGATCTGGCAGTCGATCTTGTAGCGCGTGGCATACTCGCAGATTTGCGCCGATAGATTCTTGTACCAGTCGTGCTCGCTGAACGGCACCGTGACGCCTATCTGGCGCGGCAGTTTCACCTTCGTGCGATCGATTTGGAAATCGATCGGGACAGGAATGGACAAGCGCGCGCGGGCCGTGTCCCAATTCAACTTCCAGCCTTCGGCCTCGCGCGCATAAAATTCGGGCAGCGTGTCTTTGGTCAACACCACGTGCGGCGTCACCAGCTTGGCGGGCAGCGGTTCGCGATTGTAGGCCATGATCGCTGCCTCAATGCAGGCCAGGCTGACGATTTCCGGGAACATGGCCAATCCGGCTTTGCAATAGCGATCGGCCATTAGCTCCTCGATGAGCGTGTTGCCCTCCAGGCCGAAGGTCACCACCATAATCTTGCGCGGATCGAGCTGCAGGTCGCGGCAGGCGTGAATCGCGCCGAGCGCGGTGGAGTCGTTGACGGCGAAGATCACGTTGATGTCGCGGTGTACCGTCAACGCATCGCGCGCCAGTTGATACGCACCTTGATGTGTGGACTGCGCGTCGAGCGACAAAACGATCTCACTGTCCGGGCAGGTTTCACGCAAGCCTTCCCAGAAACCTTGACTGCGGGTCTGCGTGTTGCGCAGGTGAAATGAGAGATCAAGGAGGCGCGCTTTGTTCTGCCCGCGCCGCCGCAGTTCGTGTCCCGCCCACTGCCCTAAATCGTGGCCGGCCTGCGCGTTATCCGGAGCGACGACCGTCTCGCCTTCCGGCAGTTCCACAGATTCGGCGATGACGGGAATGCGGCGCTTCTGCACTCGATCGAGGAGCAGCGCGTCATAGAGCGGATTGACGGAGGTGGCGATCAGCACGTCGATCGTATCGACCAGCGGGCCTTCCGCTTTTTGATCGGGTTGCGAGTCAAGCGCTTCGGTCACCACCCCAGCCGATCGGATGGAGGCCGCCCCGCCGTACGTTTTGCGCACACGCCCTTGCTGCTCTAGCCGGCCCAGATCGCGCCGGATCGTCATTTCGGATACAGCAAGATACTCGCTCAGTTCACGAACCGTCAGAAAACCGTGTTCATCCACCAGGCTCAACAGATTGTCGTGTCGATCTTTATCTGCCATCAGTCTCACCGATTGTTCAAAGTCAAACAGATTATAAGGTGAAAAAACGAAAAGTCAATGGGTTTCAGGTTGCAAATCGCACATTCTGATCAAAAAAGTATTGACTTCAATAAATTGCTGTGATAGTATGAACATCGAACCGGCTCCGACTCCTAAGTTGCTCAGCCAAAATCAAGGAGGCTGCCGCGCAGACAACCATCATTTCACCGCTCATCGTCTCGGTCGACCCGTCAGTTTTGAATCCCTCAATTCTACGAGAAGGAGAAAAGGAAGTCATGCAGACCAAACGCCTCTTCAGTATCGTGTGTGTGTTTATCATCGCCGCCATGGTGCTCAGCGCCTGCGGCACAACCGCGACCCCGGCCCCCGCGCAACCGGCTCAACCGGCACAGCCTGAGCAACCAGCGCAACCTGCTCAGCCAGCTCAACCCGAACCCAAGAAGTCATACAAGATCGGCTTCCTGGCCGGTGTACAAGATCCGTTTTACTTCACCATGCAGCGCGGTGCACAACAAGCCGCTGCGGATATGGGGGTGGAACTGGTGACGCAGATACCGCCTAAGTGGAACGTCACCGATCAGACCCCGATGCTCGATGCGATGGTGGCCCGTGGCGATCTCGACGCGCTGTTTCTGGCGCCCGTCGATAAGGAAGGCATGATTGCGCCATTGCAGAAGGCTGCGGATGCCGGCCTGCCGATCATCACCGTGGATACCTTTGTCGGCGACGGTGACTACGTCAACGGCCCCGTCAAGTTCCCGCTGTCCTTCATCGCCTCGGACAATGAAGAGGGTGGCCGCATCGCCTGCGAAGCGCTGATCAAAGCCATCGGCGGCAAGGGCACGATTTATATTCAGAACGTGAAGCCCGGCATCAGCAGCACCGACGCCCGCGAAGCCGGCTGCAAGGAAATCATTGAGAAGAACCCCGCTGTGACGCTGGTCGGCGTGGACTACAACGACGACGATCCGACCAAGGCGCAGGCACAGGTCGAGGCCATGTTGCAGAAGTATCCTGACCTGGGCGGCATCTTCGGCACTAACGTCTTCAGCGCGCAGGGTGCAGGCCAGGTGGTGCAGAACAAGAACCTCAGCGGCAAGGTCAAGGTCGTGGCCTTCGATGCCACCGAGACCGCCATCGAGATGTTGAAGGGCGGCACCGTCGACATGGTGATCGCGCAGAAGCCGTCCGACATGGGCTATCTGGCGACCGAACTGGCCGTGGCCTACCTCGACGGCGCGACCAGCCTGCCCAAGCACATTCCCACGGGCTATCAGGTCATCACCAAAGACAACATGAACGATCCGGCTGTGCAGCAGTTCTTCTACACCTCCAACGTGCCCGAAGCCAAGAACAATACGAAGGGCACGAAGGTCGGCTTCCTGGCCGGTGTGCAGGATCCGTTCTACTTCACCATGCAGCGCGGCGCGCAGCAGGCGGCCGATCGATTTGGCGTGGAATTGATTCCGCAGATTCCGGCCAAGTGGAATGTCACCGATCAGACTCCCATGCTCGACGCGATGGTCGCACGCGGCGACTTGAAGTACCTGTTCCTGGCGCCCGTGGATAAAGAAGCGATGATTGCGCCGCTGCAAAAGGCCGCCGATTCCGGCTTGCCCATCCTCACCGTCGATACCTTCGTCGGCGATGGCGACTACGTCAACGGCCCGGTCAAGTTCCCGCTATCCTTCATCGCCTCCGATAACGAACTGGGCGGCGAGATCGCCTGCGAAGCGCTGATCAAAGCCATCGGCGGCAAGGGCACGCTCTACATTCAGAATGTGAAGCCCGGCATCAGCAGCACCGATGCCCGCGAGGCCGGCTGCAAGAAGGTCATCGAGGCCAATCCGGATGTGACATTGGTGGCCGTTGACTACAACGACGATGATCCCACCAAGGCGCAAGCGCAGGTGGAAGCCATGCTGCAGAAGTATCCTGATCTGAGCGGCATCTTCGGCACCAACGTCTTCAGCGCGCAGGGTGCGGGCCAGGTCGTGCAGAACAAGGGCCTCAGCGGCAAGGTCAAGGTTGTGGCCTTCGACGCCACCGAGACCGCCATCGAGATGTTGACGGGCGGCACGGTCGACATGGT
>Ga0209254_10004453_pt1 | contig 12822 bp, 11 predicted proteins | sample FrelakmetDIP11DI_FD_187148 | JGI IMG/M metagenome (GOLD analysis project Ga0209254, IMG submission 187148) | Freshwater lake sediment microbial communities from the University of Notre Dame, USA, for methane emissions studies - DIP11 DI (SPAdes)... | ecosystem: Environmental > Aquatic >...
GACCCCGTCGAAGATCAGGCTCATCACCTGGTTGGCGGCCAGCAGCGAGTAGCTGACCATGAAGTCGTGGTTGTAGCTCGGGAAGCCCACCGGCGGAATCGGCAGCGTGTCGAAGACACCACGGCCGAGATGGCAGCTGACCGTGATGTCGTGCTTGGTCGCCGCCGCCCAGACCGGGTCGTACTTCGGGTCTCCCCAGGACGGTTTGGGTTCGGCCTTGATCAGCACCTGCACCATGTAGGGGTGGTCGGCCCACTTCTCGATCTCGCGGGCCGCACCCTCAGGATCCTCGATGGCCACGCAGATCGAGCCGCGCCAGCGCTCGTGCCAGTTGTTCTTGCTGTCCAGCCAGTTCTCGGCCTGCCAGGCGTTGTGCGCGTAGGTCAGCGCGGCGGTGGCCTCCGCGGTGCGGCAGTAGCTGTGCACGGGCTCGAGCACCGCGATGTCCGCGCCGGCCTCCATGATCGCCTGCCGGAACGCCAGATCGGGATCGCTGCAGGCGAATTCGCCGTCGTCGGGAAAGGTGTCGACCCGCATCGCATAGGCGTGGGCGTAGTCGGGCGCGTCGTAGTAGATCAGCTCACCGACCCGGTGGTTCATGAAGTACTTGCTGCGGATCGGCTCCGGGATGTACTGCTGGAGCATCCCGCGCCGCGGCACCGGGTGGACGTCGGAGTCGACGCAGCGCACCGCGACGCGTTCGGTGGGGGCGACGCGCTGCTGGATATGGGTGAGAGTCATCGTGGTCTCCTTGCTCGCCTCTAGTGTGCGGCTTGAGGGGTCAGGCCGGCCGGAATGTCGATGCCATAGAGGCCGGCGGCGTTGCGCCAGCAGACCTTCTCACGCTGCTCGGCGGTCCACGCCGCGGGCAACTCGCGGGCGTCACCGCAGTGCCAGTGCGGGTAGCTCGAGCCGAACATCAGCATGTCGTCCTTACCGGTGAAGGACAGCCACTGGTCGGCGAAGTCGGCGTCGCCGGGACCGTCGATGCTGTTGTGGATGAAGTAGACGTGCCCGGGCAGGTAGTCGCTGGGCATCTTCGGCGCCCACGGCGTCTGCTCCAGATGGGGCCGGCCGAAGCAGTCCATCCGCCAGATGAACGGGGTCACCATGTCAGCGGCCCCGTCGGCCCAGACGAACTTCAGATCGGGCATCCGCTCGAAGACGCCCTCGGCGATCATGTTCAGCAGGTGATAGATGTAGTTCATCGACATGAAGCCCAGGTACTGCTCGAAGGTCCGGGTGTTGCCCGACGGGGTCGGCGGGAACGCGATGCCTTCGCCGACCTCGATGTGGGTGGCCACCGGGAGGCCGGCATCGACGGCGGCTTCCCACAACTCCCAGAACTGCGGCTTGCCGTAGAGCTCGCGCGACTGCAGCGGAATGCCGATCTGCACCACGCGCGGATGGTTCTTGTATTTGTCGATCTCGCGCACGGCGCCGGTGATGTCGTCCGGATTGACCCGGATCGTGCCGCGGAACTTCTCACCCAGCTCCGGATGCTCCAGCCAGCGTGACACCATCATCTCGTTGTGCGCGGCCAGGATCGCCGTGCCCAGGTGGCGGTCGGGCATGATGCCGCGCCCCATCGGGTGCAGCACCGCGACGTCCACGCCCCGGTCGGCGAACAGGTGCCGGGCCACGACCTCGGGATCTGATCCGGGGTACTGACCGTCGGGCCCGCGGGAGCCCTTGACGTACTCACCGCCGGGTGCGCCGTACCAGTCCATCTCGTAGTCGGGGAACCCGCGGCTCTTGAACGGCTCGCGCATCACGGTCCGCAGATCGGGCGTCGACCCGAAGAAGATGTGGACGCTCGCGTCGATCAGGGGCGTGGTTGTCCCGTCCCGATGCTCTATCACCAAAATCCGCCTTCCGGTGGCAGCGTAAATCCTAGTTCTTCAAGGGCAAGAATAGTGTTCTCGCAGTTGAGAGTAGAACCTCGTTACCACTGTGCCTCAACAAGGTGTAGGCAGCAAGCAAATCAGCCGGTAGAGTGCGATACCGTATTGGGAGAATCGATGGCGCATTAATGGAGAATCCGATTTCCGAATGCGTCAATGCACGTGAGCAGGAGGCGGTGGGTGCTACTCGAATTCGACGCTGATCAGCAGCTGTGGCAGGACACGGTGCGCGACGCGGTCGCCAAGCAGTGCCCGGCTTCGCTGGTCCGCAGCATCGCCGAGGGCGGATCCGACGCCGCGCAGGTGTGGAAGACCTATGTCGAGCAGGGCTGGACCGAGCTGGTCGAGCCGGAGACCGCCGTCGAACTCGCCATCGTCCTGGAGGAACTCGGACGCGCGACGGACCCGACGCCGTACCTGGCCACCGTGACACAGTTCGCACCCCTGGCCGGCGACCGCTACCAGCCCGGCCAGGCCGCAACCGCGATCTACTCGGGCATCACCGCGCACCGCGACACCGACGGCTGGGTGCTCAACGGCACGGCCCGCTATGTGCTCGACGGCGACCGCGCGGAGAAGTTCGCGGTGGTCACCGACGGCGGGACCTTCGTCGTCGACGCCGCCCCGGCCCAGGTCACCCGTCTCGACGTATTCGACCCTGTGCTGCATGTCGCCGACGTGGCCTTCCCCGGCGTGCGGCTCACCGAAGACGACCGGGTGCACACCGACGCCGAGCGGGCGCACCACATCGCGCTGATGGGCATCTCGATCACGACGGTCGGCGCCTGCCAGCGCGCGCTGGACCTGGTGCTGGCGCACGTCCGCGACCGCCACCAGTTCGGCGTGCCGATCGGCTCGTTTCAGGCCGTTCAGCATAAGGCCGTGGACATGCACGTCGCCATCGAACGGGCGCGCGCCCTGGCGTACTTCTCGGCGCTGACCATCAGCACCGACGACCCACGCCGGCGACTGGCGGCCGCGATGGCGAAAGCCGCTGCGGGAGAGTGCCAGTCGGTGGTGTTCCGCCACGGCCTGCAGCTGTTCGGCGGCATGGGCTTCACATGGGAGAACGATGTCCAGTTCGCGCTCAAGCGGGCCAAGGTCGGCGAGTTGATGCTCGGCGGCGCGGCCGAACACCGCGCGATCATCGCCGACGAGTACAGGGGTTTCTGACAGATGCAGCTCACCTTCGATCCCGACGTTGAGAAGTTCCGCGCCGAGTTCGTGGAGTTCCTCGAGACCAACCTGCCCAGCGAGGCCGAGACCACCGAGCGGCCCCGGTCGGTGTCGCACATGCCCGCCTGGGCGCGCCGCTGGCAGCGGCTGCTGTTCGACAACGGCTGGCTACTGCCCGGCCAGCCGCCGGAGTTCGGCGGCCGCAACGCCACCATCCTGCAGCAGTTCGTTCACCTCGAGGAGTTGTGCAAGCACCGCATCTACCACAGCTTCAACCCGCAGGGTGTCAACATCGTTGCGGCTTCGCTGATCTCATTCGGCTCCGATGAGCAGAAGCACCGCTGGGCGGTGCCGGTGCTCAAGGGCGAGCAGACCGCATCGCTGGGCATGAGCGAGCCCAGTGCCGGCTCCGACCTGGCCTCCCTGCGCACCCGCGCCGTGCTCGACGGCGACCACTTCGTGGTCAACGGGCAGAAGGTGTGGACCTCGGGCGCCCATGACGCGGACTTCCTGCTGACGTTCGTGCGCACCGACCCGGACGCACCCAAGCACAAGGGCATCAGTGTTCTGGTGATCCCCACCGATCTGCCCGGTGTGGTCCGCCGGCCGTTCCCGTCCATCTGCGGTGTCGACGACCTGGACTTCAACGAGGTGTTCTTCACCGATGTGCGGGTCCCGGCGGAGAATCTGGTCGGCCCGCTCAACGGCGGCTGGGGTGTGGCCAACGGTTCACTGGGCCACGAGCGGACCATGATGTGGCTGGGCTTCGCCGACCGAATCGACAACCTGCTCAGCGACTTTCACCCGGGTACACCGCTGGAGCGCGACCAGTACGCCACGAGCGTCATGGACTACGAGGCGCTGCGGCTGATGGGCTCCAAGGGGCTCGCCAAGGCTGCCCGGGGGGAGACCGACGTCGCCGGGGTGTCGGTGGTCAAGCTGTTCGGTTCCGAGGCGGAGCTGCGGCTCGCCGAGAACGCGCTGACCGCCGCGGGGTCCGAGGGTCTGGTGCACCCGTCGATGTCGGGACCGTACGCGCACATGAACCTCGACAGCTACTTCGCCAGCTGGTTCGAGCGCTATGCCCGCAGCTTCTCGGGCACGATCGCCGGCGGCACCTCCGAGATCCAGCGCAACATCATCGCCCAGCAGGTGCTCGGCCTGCCCAGGGGGCGCTGACCTTCCCCGCGAGCAGTCGCAAAAGTCCCCTAACACTCGGCGTGTCGGGGACTTTTGCGTCTGCTCGGCGAAGGGGGCGGCGTCAGTCGATGACGGCGGCTTCCTTGCGCTCGGTGATCGGGCGCGCGAGTTCCTGCTCGTCGCAGATCCGCTGAAGCTTGTCCAGGGTCTCGTCCAGGCCCGGGCCGAGCGGCTTACCGGGGGTGAACGTGGCCGGCAGATGCCGCATGCCCTGGATCACCCCGATGGTGTCGTAGTGCACGGTGCGCTCGGGATCGCAGGTGTAGTCGGGCATGCGGTCCAGCACGCTGGTCAGCATGTCCTTGAACACTGCGCGGGCGACGTTGGACCCGATGCAGCGGTGCACGCCGATGCCGAAGCTGAAGTGCCGGTTGCCCTTCCGATCCAAGACCACCTGATTGGGATCGTGGAACACCGACGGATCACGATTGGCCATCGCCCACGAGATCCACACCCGTTCACCCTCTTTGAAGTGGTGGCCTTCGAGCTCGACGTCGTCGGAGAAGGTGCGGCCGTCACCGGGCGCCGGAGTGTAGAACCGCAGGAACTCCTCGGTGGCAGGGTCCAGCATGGTGTCGCGCTCACGACTGAGCCGCTCGCGTTCGTCGGGGTGCTCGGAAAGCCATTCCAGCGCATGGGCGGTCAGCGCCGTGGTGGTGTCGAAGCCGCCACCGATGACCAGGCCGAGCATGCCCAGCATCTCCATGTCCGGTGAGGGTTCGCCGTCGATCCGCAGATTCAGTAGTCCGTTGATCAGGCCGGGGCGGGGATTCTGCTTCGCCTCGTTCATGCGGGTGATGAGATCGATGCCCATCTCGCGATGCTGCTGGGCCACTCGTTCGGCGTCGGGGGAGTGCTCGGGGGTGTAGATCGCCGCATGGGTCGGCTCGCAGTAGATCGTCCAGTTCTTCAGTGGAATACCTAGCAGGGCCATCGTCAGAACGGCGGGGACCACGTTGGCCAGGTCGTCGACGAAGTCGATCTCACCCGTGGAGATCTTCTCGTCGATGCTGGCACGGGTGATCTCGTGGATGAACGGCTCCCAGCGCTTGACCGCGGCCGGCGACAGGTAGGGATTGAAGACGTTGCGGTAGACGCGGTGCTCCGGGTCGTCCATCTCCAGCATGCCGCCGCGAGTCACCACCCGGCGCGCGGTGGGGATGGAAATGCCCTTGTATCCCCGTCGTTCGCCGTTGATGTCGTGGTCGTTGGAGATGGCCGGGCAGCGGGCCAGCTCGAATACCGCCTCGCTGCCGGCCGCCACCCAGTGTCCGCCGTAGGTGTCCGACCATGCGATCGGGCACTTCTCGTGCATCTCCTCGGTGATCTTCTCGAACTGCACGCGATAATCCGGCGTGTGCCTGTCGAAGTGATATCGAGGCTGTCTCCGCTGCTGGTCAGCTTCTGTGTCGTCGACGCTCAAGGCGCTGTCTCCCTTGACTATTCGGGGGTGGACTTCTCAATCCTCTTCGATGAGGATGGCTTGCTCTGGGCAGGATTGCGCGGCTTCGCGAACCAGGTCCTCCTGGTCGGCGGGTACCACCTCGGTGACTGCCGACGAACTGCCGTCGATGTCGCTGAGCTGGAACATCTCTGGAGCGATCATGGCGCACAGGGTGTGTCCCTGGCAGCGGTCCTGATCAACCCGAACCTTCACTGTTGTCCCCTTCGGTCTTGCGAATCAGTGCCGGATGTCAGACGTGGTAGTCGTACCACTTGAGGTAGCCGCCGGCGTCAATACGCAGCTGCATGCCGGTGACGTAGCGGGCTTCGTCGGAGGCCAGCCACAGCACGGCGTTGCTGATGTCCAGGGGCTCCACGTAATTGACCTTCATGGCCTGCTGGATACCGAAAACGGGCTCGGCGTCGGCGCGGGTGGGGTGTTCAAGATCGGGGCGGAAGGACTTGTACATCGGCTCGCTCTGCAGCATGTCGGTGTTGCAGTTCGTCGGGTGGACGACGTTGGCGCGGATGCCGCGCACCGCGAGCTCGGTGGCCAGGTCGTGGACGTAGTTCGACAGCAGGCGCTTGGCGACCATGTAGGACATGCCGCCCGGGTCGGCGCCGGGGTTGTCCTTCTGGTGGGCGTCCATCAGCGCCGCGGTGGATCCGGTGGCGATGATCGACGCGCCTTCTTCAAGGTGCGGCAGTGCCACCTGGATCGCATTGATGGTGCCGATCAGGTTGGTGTTGATGACGTCGCACCATGCCTGCAGCGGTGGCTGGCCCTTCATGCCGGCGATGCCGGCCTGGGCCACGACGATGTCGACCTTGCCGAACTCGGCCAGGCCGAGGTCCAGGGCGTTCTTGAGCTGCGCGGCCTCGCGCACGTCGGCCTGCGCGGTGACGATGCCGCGGCCGGTCTTCTTGACCAGATCGGCGGTTTCCTCGAGGTCCTCCGGGGTGGCCATCGGATACCCGATGGTCTCGATGTTCTTGCACAAGTCGATGGCGATGATGTCGGCGCCCTCTTCGGCCAACCGCAGGGCATGGCTACGCCCCTGTCCGCGTGCGGCACCGGTGATGAAGGCGACCTTGCCTTGGACTCGTCCCACGGGAGTTCCTTTCAGTTGCTGTTCGGCCGATCGAATTTCAAGGAGGGTGGTCAGGTGTTGCGGCCGCCGTTGACGCCGAGGATCTGGCCGGTGATGTAGCCGGCCTCCTCGGAGATGAAGAAGGCGCATGCGGCGGCGATGTCCTCGGGCTTGCCCATCCGGCCCACCGGTGTCCGCTTGATCGCCTCCTCGATCGAACCGAGGTTGCCCTGGGAGGCCGAGTTGCGCAGCATCGGGGTGTCGATGAAACCGGGCGGGACTGCGTTGACCGTGATTCCGGCCGGACCGTATTCCAGCGCAAGGCTTTTCGTCAGCCCGTTCACACCGGATTTGGCGGCTACGTAGGCGGACATGAACGGTGCCCCGGAGTGGGTGCTCGACGAGGAGATGTTGACGATGCGGCCCCAGCCGGCCTCGACCATGTCGGGCAACACGGCCTGGGTGGTGTGGAAGACCCCGTGCAGGTTGATGTCGATGATTCTGCGCCACTCATCGAAGCTGAGGTTGGCGAAGCGCCGGAAGACCTCTTTGCCGGCGGCGTTGACCAGGATCGTCACCGCGCCGAGCGCGCCGCGGATCTCGGTGAGCGCGGCATCAATCTGGTCGCGGTCGGTGACGTCGGCGATGTAGGAGAACTCGGTGTCCGAGGGGTTGAGGTCGATCGTGGCGACGTTGTAGCCGTCGGCGCGCAGTCGGTGCGCGACGGCCGCTCCGATTCCCGACCCCCCACCGGTCACCAGAGCGGTCTTCACAGGCAGTCTCCGTCGCGGTGGAACTCGGGGCGGTACGGTGCGCGGTCACGCCCGTACCCCATAGCGTCGCTGATCCGATGGATCTCGGTAGTCAAGAATCTCCCTTTCCGGAATGAGAACGCTACTCTCGCTGTGACGCATTTCGCAAGACACTCTGGCGCAATGTGTCTAACTGCGGAGATGCTCCTGCGCTGTGGGTGCCGTCGCCGGCGCCAAGGTCGTTCGAGGATGCGCGAACGCGCCTTGAGTTCTTCTCGACCGAATGTATGATTCGCCGAAGATGAGAACCGAGTTATCCCCAACTCGAGGAGTAATTGGATGCCAGCGCAGGACACAACGGCGACCATCGCGAGCGAAGGTGCGAAGGAGGGCCGGAAGTCCGATCGGCATATGTTGATCGACGGTCAGCTCGTGGACGCCGACCAGACCTACCCCTCGGTGAACCCCGCCACCGGTGAAGTCGTCGGCTACGCGCCCAACGCCGGCGTCGCCGATGCCGAGCGCGCGATCGCCGCCGCCCGCAAGGCGTTCGACACCACGGACTGGTCGACGAACGTCGAGTTGCGCATCCGGTGCATGGACCAGCTGCACACGGCGCTCGTCGAGCACAGCGACGAACTGCGCGCGCTGACCATCGCCGAGGTCGGTGCCACCCAAGCACTGACCGAAGGGCCGCAGCTGGACGATCCGATCAGGATCATCGGCTACTACGCCGACCTGCTGAAGACCTATCCGATGACGGAGGAACTCGGTGAGATCGAGAGCCGCGGCCAGCGTCACCGCCGCTGGGTCGAGAAGGAAGCCGCCGGCGTCGTCGCGGCGATCATCGCCTACAACTATCCCAATCAGCTGGCGATGGCCAAGCTGGGTCCTGCGCTGGCGGCCGGCTGCACGGTGGTGCTCAAAGCCGCCCCCGACACCCCGCTGACCACGCTGGCACTCGGTGAGATCGTCGCCAAATACACCGACATCCCGGCCGGGGTGATCAACGTGATCAGCTCCACCGACGCCGCGGTCGGTGTGGCCCTGACGACGAGTCCCGACGTCGATGTCGTGACGTTCACCGGGTCGACGGCGACCGGCCGCAAGATCATGGCCGCCGCCAGCGAGACCATCAAGAAGGTGTTCCTGGAGCTGGGCGGCAAGTCGGCGATGATCGTCCTCGACGACGCCGACTTCAACACCTGCGCCATGATGGCGGCGTTCATGATCTGCTCGCACGCCGGGCAGGGCTGTGCGATCACCACCCGGCTGCTGGTTCCGCGCAAGCATCACGACGAGATCGTGGGGCTGGTGAAGAACTTCCTCGGGATGATCAAGTACGGCGATCCGGCCCAGCCCGACACCTACATGGGTCCGCTGATCAGCGAGACCCAGCGCGAGAAGGTCGACGGCATCGTCGAGCGGGCCGTCGCGGCCGGCGCCACACTGGTGACCGGTGGCAAGAAGGTCCAGGGCCCGGGCTACTTCTACGAACCCACGCTGCTGAGCAACGTCGACCCGGACAGCGAGATCGCCCAGGAGGAGATCTTCGGCCCGGTGCTGGCGGTGATCGCCTACGACGATGACGACGACGCCGTGCGCATCGCCAACAACTCCATCTACGGGCTGTCGGGCGCGGTGTTCGGCGGTCAGGAGCGTGCCCGCGGCATTGCCCGCCGCATCCGCACCGGAACCATCGGGATCAACGGCGGCAACTACTTCGCCCCGGACAGCCCGTTCGGCGGCTTCAAGCAGTCCGGTGTCGGCCGCGAGATGGGAGTGGCCGGGCTCGAGGAATTCCTCGAGGGCAAGACCTTGGCCGAGGTCGTCTCGTGACGGGACCGCTGGCGGGTGTCCGGGTCCTGGAGGTCGCGATGTACGGGTTCGTCCCGTCGTGCGGTGCGGTGCTCGGGGAGTGGGGCGCCGAAGTCATCAAGGTCGAGCACGCGGTGACCGGTGATCCGCAGCGCGGTCTGCGCCAGACCGGCCCGCTGCGGGTCGAGGGCGACCCGAACCCGAACTTCGACAACGCCAACCGCGGTAAGCGCAGCATCGGTCTGGACATGTCGGTGCCCGAGGGCCGCGACGTGCTCTACGAACTCGCCCGGCGCTCCGATGTGTTCCTGACCAGCTTCCTGCCGGGGCACCGCAGGAAGTTCGGCATCGATGTCGAGGACATCCGCGCGGTGAACCCGGCGATCATCTATGCCCGTGGCAGCGCGTTCGGCCCGCGCGGGCAGGAGTCGGAGAAGGGCGGGTACGACATGACCGCCTTCTGGTGCCGGGCCGGCACGGCCGCCACTATCACCCCGCCGGGAATCGAGGGGATGATCGGCCCGCCCGGACCGGCGTACGGGGACACCATTTCGGGGACCAACCTGGCCGGTGGTATCGCGGCGGCGTTGTTCAAGCGGGAGCGCACCGGTGAGCCGTCGGTGGTCGACGTCTCGCTGTTGGGCAGCGGATTGTGGGCGATGGGCCACACCATCGCCCTGACTCAGCACCTTCACGAACGGCTGGTGGCGCCGGTGCCCGGCGTGCACGGCTCGCCGATCAATCCGTTGGTGGGGTTGTACGAGACCGCCGACGGTCGCTACATCTCCTTCGTGATGATGCAGCCGACGAAGTTCTGGACCGACGTGTGCCGGCACATGGACATCACCGAGTACATCGAGGATCCGCGGTTCGGCAGCGCCGAGCAGATCGCGGCCCACACCGCTGATGCGGTGGAGATCCTCGGCACGGCGATGGCGACTCGCACGCTCGAGGAGTGGTCGGCCCGGTTCGCCACGCTGGCCGGACCGTGGGCACCGGTGCAGGACACCCTGCAGGCCGCGGCCGATGCCCAGGTGCGGGCCAACGAATATCTGGTCCAGTCCGGGGAGTTGGAGCTGGTGTCCAACCCGGTGCAGTTCGACGTGGCCGCCCCCGAGACCGGGCCCGCCCCCGGATTCGCCGAGCAGACCGACGAGATCCTCGACGAGCTCGGCCTGGACTGGGATCGGATCATCGAACTCAAGACCGCCGGCGCGGTCACCTAGGTCACGCCGGAGATCTCATGCCACACCCCACCGCTATGGGTACACCGTCGCCCGCGAAGGGCTGTGACCCACGTCTCACCAGCACCCGAGCTTCGGGTGGCGTCACAGTGGTGATGAATTTGCTCGCTGGGCGTTATATGCACATAGCGTCTGCCGGTTGCCGGCGCGCGTCAACAACGTTCGTGGGAAATCGATCGCGGGCACTTCCCGAGTCGGCGACGGTGCCGGGTTCCGGTCGGATGCCGCTCACGTTCCGAGGCTTCGGGTGCCGAAGTGGCTGGCCGTCAGCAGATCTCCGAGTCTCCGGCGTCGTAGGCGACGGCAGGGCAACCCTGGCGTCCGCTGGCATGACGGAGTTGCCGGCAACGAATCGTGTCGGACGACGAGCACGCGGTATGGCAGGTCGTGCGTCCACTGATATTGGTGTTGCTGAAGTTCACGATTCCTTCACCCGCGCCGAGTTGATCAGCTATGAAGATGTCGGCTTCGCCGAACCGGCAGCAGTGTTCGCAGTGACGATCCTGGAAGGACCGGTTACCGATGGCAGGTAAGGGACCAGATCGGTGGTCGCCGGGTATCGCGTTGTCTAGTGGTGTGTCGGGTCCGATGCAGGCGATCGGTGGGTTGTTTGCGATGTCGGCGGATGCGGTGCGGTTTGTGTTCCGTAAGCCGTTTCAGTGGCGGGAGTTTTTGGAGCAGTCCTGGTTTGTGGCGCGGGTGTCGTTGGCGCCGACGTTGTTGGTGGCGATTCCGTTCACGGTGTTGGTGAGTTTCACGCTCAATATTTTGTTGCGGGAGTTGGGGGCGGCGGATCTGTCGGGGGCGGGTGCGGCGTTTGGTGCGGTGACGCAGGTGGGTCCTCTTGTGACGGTGTTGATTGTGGCCGGGGCGGGGGCCACGGCGATGTGTGCGGATTTGGGGTCGCGCACGATTCGTGAGGAGATCGACGCGATGGAGGTGCTGGGGATCAACCCGGTGCAGCGTTTGGTCACGCCGCGGATGTTGGCCTCGGGGTTGGTGGCGTTGTTGCTCAATTCGTTGGTGGTGATCATCGGGATTTTGGGTGGCTATGTGTTTTCGGTGTTTGTTCAGGATGTGAATCCGGGGGCGTTCGCGGCGGGGATCACCTTGTTGACGGGGGTGCCGGAGGTGATCATTTCCTGTGTCAAGGCGGCGTTGTTCGGGTTGATCGCGGGGTTGGTGGCCTGTTATCGGGGGTTGACGATTTCCGGTGGGGGTGCCAAGGCGGTGGGTAATGCGGTCAACGAGACGGTGGTGTATGCGTTCATGGCGTTGTTCGTGGTCAATGTGGTCGTCACGGCGATCGGCATCCGAATGACCAGCCGGTAGGCGAGGACACACAGCATGGCATTGCAGACTGTCTATCCGCGGCTGGCTCGTCAGGTCCGGCGCCCGATCGGGGTGTTGAGCCGGATCGGGGATCAGACGTTGTTCTATGGGCGGGCGTTGGCGGGGGTGCCGTATGCGACGGTGCATTTCCGTAAGGAGATCATTCGGTTGATCGCCGAGATCTCGATGGGTGCCGGGACGTTGGCGATGATCGGTGGCACGGTCGTGATCGTCGGGTTTTTGACGTTGGCGGCCGGTGGGACGTTGGCGGTGCAGGGCTATTCCTCGTTGGGCAATATCGGGATCGAGGCGTTGACCGGGTTTTTGGCGGCGTTTATCAATGTGCGGATTTCTGCGCCGGTGGTGGCTGGGATCGGGTTGGCGGCCACGTTCGGGGCGGGGGTGACTGCGCAGCTGGGGGCGATGCGGATCAATGAGGAGATCGACGCGCTGGAGTCGATGGCGATCCGGCCGGTGGAGTATCTGGTCTCGACCCGGATTGTGGCCGGGATGGTGGCGATCACGCCGCTGTACTCGATCGCGGTGATCTTGTCGTTTGTGGCCTCGCAGTTCACCACGGTGGTGCTCTTCGGGCAGTCCGGCGGGCTCTATGACCACTACTTCAACACGTTCTTGAACCCGATCGACTTGTTGTGGTCGTTTCTGCAGGCGGTGTTGATGGCGATCACGATCTTGTTGATCCACACCTACTTCGGCTACTTCGCCACCGGCGGCCCCTCCGGGGTCGGGGTGGCCGTCGGCGACGCGGTGCGCACCTCCCTGATCGTGGTGGTCTCGGTGACCCTGCTGGTCTCCCTGGCCATCTACGGCTCCAACGGCAACTTCAACCTGTCCGGATAGG
>Ga0209254_10004455_pt1 | contig 12820 bp, 7 predicted proteins | sample FrelakmetDIP11DI_FD_187148 | JGI IMG/M metagenome (GOLD analysis project Ga0209254, IMG submission 187148) | Freshwater lake sediment microbial communities from the University of Notre Dame, USA, for methane emissions studies - DIP11 DI (SPAdes)... | ecosystem: Environmental > Aquatic >...
GGTCGTCGACGGGCAGGTGGTCGCCTCCAGCCTCGGGTACTTCCTGACCCCGCTGGTCAACGTGCTGCTCGGCCTCGTCGTCCTGAAGGAGCGCCTGAACCGGCTGGAATGGGTGTCGGTCGTCCTCGCCCTGGCCGCCATCGCCAACGAGGTCGTCGCGCTCGGCGCCCTGCCCTGGATCTCGTTGCTGCTCGCGGGCACCTTCGGATTCTACGGGCTGGTGCGCAAGCAGGTTCCGGTGGACGCGATCTCCGGCCTGTGGGTCGAGACGCTGGCCATGTTGGCGGCCTGCCTGCTCTATGCCCTGTGGCAGGCCCGCGCCGGCCACGCGGTGTTCGGCGGCCACGACTCCGTCACCTCGGCCCTGCTGATCGGGGCCGGGATCCTCACTGCGCTGCCGCTGATGGCCTTCGCGGCTGCCACCCAGCGCCTCGACCTCGCCACCGTCGGCATGCTCATGTACATCAACCCGACCCTGCAGTTCCTGACCGCCGTCTGGCTCTTCGGCGAGCCGCTGCAGGCGGCGCGCCTCGTGACCTTTGCGCTGATCTGGACAGGGCTCGTCGTCTTCAGCTGGAGCGCGTGGCGGAAGGCACGCAATCCGCGGTGGCACCACAGGCCGGGGCACGAGGAGGAGTGACGTGGCGCAGTGCCGCCGGGCCCGCAGGACGTCCGACGGTGGCCTTCACCCCGGCGGCCGGGCGTTCGCGGCGTGAGCAGGGTTCGCCACCGCCCACGCGCTCGTCAGGCGCGGATGTGGTGGTAGATGTTGAGGTAGTGGCCTCCCGACTGCTCCCACGAGTAGTCCTGCCGCATCCCGTTCAGCCGGAGCTGGTGGAAGTACCGCGGAAAGCGGTACCACAGCCCGATGGCACGTCCCATGGCGCTCTCGAGCCCCGCCTCGGTGAAGTCGTCGAAGGTGAAGCCGGTGCGCTCGTCGTAGGGCTTTTGGCCGTGGTTGGCGTCGAACACGGTGTCCGCCAGACCGCCGGTGGCGCGGACCACGGGCACGGTGCCGTACTTCATCGCGATGAGCTGCGTCAGGCCGCAGGGTTCGAAGGCGCTCGGTATGACCAGGATGTCGGCGCCCGCGTAGAACAGGTGCGACAGCTCCTCGTCGTAGGCGATCTCGAGGTGGCAGTCGGGGTTGTCGTTGAGCCGGTGCTTGAGGGCGAGGAAGTGGTCGTTGATGACCTTCTCCGACCCGGCGCCCAGCAGCACGAACTGGGCACGGTTCGCCAGGGCGTAGAAGATCGCGTGGCTGATCAGCTGCACGCCCTTCTGCTGGTCCAGCCGGCTGACCACCGCCACGATGGGCTTGAATCGGTCCTGCAGCAGCAGCCGCTGCCGCAAGGCCCTCTTGTCGAGGAACTTGCCGGCGACAGACTCCGCCGAGTACCGGTGCGGAATGTGGTCGTCGATCTCGGGATTCCAGGTGGCGTAGTCGAGACCGTTGAGCACGCCGCCGAACTTGTGCGCGTGGGCACCGAGCGTGCCCTGCAGTCCGTGCCCGAGCGCTGTGTGCTTGATCTCCTCCGCATAGCGGGGCGAGACGGTGGTGACGAAGTTGGAGTAGACGATGCCGCCCTTCATCAGGTTGACAGCGCCGGGATGGGTGTTGTCGCGCAGCTTGTCGGGCACCATCAGGTGGGTCGGCTCGAGGCCGCACTGGCGCAGGGTGTGCGGTCCGGTGACGCCCTGGTGGCGGACGTTGTGCAGCGTGTAGCAGACCCGCGGGTGGCTCATGCCCATGGCCTGGTACATCTCGTACAGAAGCACCGGCACCAGCCCGGTCTGCCAGTCGTGGCAATGGATGATGTCCGGCTGGCGGCCGGTCTTGAACATGAACTCGAGCGCGGCCCGCGAAAAGAACGCGAAGCGGGCGACGTCGTCTGCGTGGCCGTAGTAGGTGCCGCGGTCGAAGAAGTTCTCGCGCGACATCGGCTTGATGAACAGGCACGGGAAATCGTCAACTTGGCCGCGGAAGACGTCGCAGCGGATCCAGTGCTCGTAGTACGGCACCCACAGGCTGTCGTAGCACTTCTCCAGACCCCAGATGCGGTCGTAGCGCATGCAGTCGTACATGGGCAGCACGACTTCCACGCTGTGGTGGCGCAGCTGCAGCTCGCGCGCGAGCCCGTGCACCACGTCCGCCAGGCCGCCGACCTTGGCAACCGGCGCACATTCCGAGGCGACCATGGCGATGTACATAGGCTGCAATCTCTGTCAGTGCCGCGTGCCGCGCCCAGCCGGCAACAAATTCAGGAATAGACCGTCGGCTCGAGGCCCGGAAACAGGTGGTCCATGACCTCCAGTGCCTGCAGGCGGCGCTCGTCTATGGCCCCCGCCTGCACGCAGTGCTCCAGGTAGTTGAAGCGCGCGAGGTGATCGCGGGTGCGGCGCAGGGCGTAGTCCTTGGAGGTGTCCGACTTCATGATGAAGGCCCAGTCCGATGCCTGGGCCAGCAGGAGCGAGCGGGCCGCCTGCTGCAGCGTCCGGTAGGGCAAGGACCCCGGCACCGCGTCCACGTGCTGCCGGGCGAGCGCGTTCATACGTCGCGCCGCATCGTGCAGGAGCGGATAGATCCAGTCGTTGCCGGGATTGAGCCAGACGGCGTTGTACCCGCCCTCGCCCCAGCTGGAAGCGGACGGCGTGACCGACTGAAGGCTCGGGTGCCGAGCCAGATACGCGGAGGGAGTGGTCGGCGCCAGGCTGTCGGACTCGGCCGCCATGCCGCGAATCACCGCTTCCAGCCACTGCGGCCCCTCGAACCACCAGTGCCCGAACAACTCGGCGTCATAGGGCGAGACGACGAGCGGCGCCGGGCCGCCCCGCTCACTCTGCGCGGCCACGCCCCGCCGGCCGCGCGCCAGGAAATCCTCGGCGTGGGCGGCGACGCGCAGCGCCGCCTGTGGGGGGTCGTAAGGCAGCTTGTGCTCCTCCGGCCCGGTGATCCGGTAGTACTTGAAGCCGGTGTGGATTCGGGTGCGCCCGTCGAGGATGAAGGGCGCCACGTAGTCGAGGTCGAGATCGAAGCCGATGTCGCGGTAGAAGTCGCGGTACTGGAAGTCGCCGGGATAGCCTTCCTCGCGGCTCCACACCCGGCGCGACGACTCCGCGTCGCGACCGAAGGCGGCGACGCCGTTGGGACAGACCACGGGCGCCGACAGGTCGTAGTACGGTCGCGGGGTCGCATTGAGGATGCCGTGCGAGTCGACGAAGAAGTAGCTGTACCCCGCCTCCTCCAGCAGGCCCTCCAGGCCCGGGTAGTAGCCGCACTCGGGCAGCCACGCGCCCCGCGCCGGGACGCCGAGCAGCGACTGGAAGGTCTGGGCCCCGACGAGCAGCTGTGCCCGCACGGCGGCGGGCTCGGTCTTGAGCAGCGGCAGGTAGCCGTGGGTGGCCGCGGTGGTGATCAGCTCCACGACGCCGTCCGCCTGCAGCCCGGCGAAGGCGCTCGGCAGGTCCCGGCCACAGCGCGAGTCGAACACCGCCACCGCCTCCTCGAGGCGATCCTGGTAGAGGCGGGCCAGCGGTGCGAAGGCCGGGTCACCGCGCGTCCGTCGCACCTCCCGCCCGGCGAGCCGCAGCAGCTTGTCCATGTGGGCGAGATAGCGCGCCTGCAGGAACGGGTCCCGCAGCATCGTGAGGAGCGTCGGCGAGAGGGACAGCGTCAGGCAGTCCCTGCCCCCTGCCTCGCGCAGGCGTTCCAGCGCGAGGATCAACGGCACATAGGTCTCGGTGATGGCCTCGAACAGCCAGCTCTCTTCGAGAAAGCTCTCGTACTCCGGATGCCGGATGTAGGGCAGATGCGCGTGCAGAACGATGCACTGGTAGCCGCGGGGCATCAGCGGTCGCCCCCGTCGCCGAAACGGTTGCGCAGGTGAGCCAGCAGTGCCGCGAGCTCAGGCCCCTGCCCCAGCGAGAGACGCACCGAAAAGCTGCCGTCGGCCTGCACCGGCACCGGCTGGCCGAACAGGATCAACGGTGAATCCGGTTCGCACCAGCCGTGGATGTGGACATCGGCCCAGGCCTGCACCGGGAATGCGCCCAGGCCGGGCGACGACGCGGCACCGGCGAGAACGCCCTCCAGGGGGATGCGAGGCCGCCACTCGACCGCGGGGGAAACGGGCAGTCCGGGCATGTCAGGCGGAGGTCCCTCGACCTGCCCGGCTCCGGCCGCGACATCGACAGGACCACGCACCGCATCCGCCGGCGGCTCCGGAACGGGCAGCGGCTGCGGCTCCAGGTCGAAGTCGGTCGGCGAGACCGTCTCCTCGGCCACCGGCGGCAGCGCCGCGTCGATACCCGTCAGCAGCCTGGCCTTCGCCTCCTGTGCCGCGGCACGGTACGGGTCGATCTCGGCAGCGTCGACGACAGGAAAATCACCGGCACGCAGAGCCGCGTCGCCGAACACCACGCCCGGCGGCGCGGCGTGCGGTGGCAGTGCGCTCCAGGGCCCGGCATCCCCGTCGTCTCGCGCGCCGTCAGCCAGGTCCGGAAACGGCGACTCGTCGAGCGCGTCGCCCACCCCCTCGACGATGGCGACCGGGTAGTCGTCCGACGGCAGGACGCGCACCGGGAACAGGTCCCTGAGCAGCGCGTCGCTCTGGTCGCTCCCGGTCGGCGCTGGCGGGGACTGAACCGAACGCGGCGAGCGGACCTCGACCTGACGCAGATCGAGCTTGCGCGACGGGCCGCCGCGCGGGGTCGAGACCTCGTTGGAGCCTGCCACGGCGACGAAGGCGCCGTCCGGCGCGCGCAGGCCGAGCTCCGCGGAATAGTGCTTGGCGTCGCGCCAGAGGCCGATGTACCGGTTGTCCCGCGCCTGCTTGACCTTGATTTCGAAGCGCTCGTGCGGGGGCGCCGTGTCCTCCGCCCGCGGCGAGAGATCGGTGAACCGCAGCACGAGGGTGGAGTCGCTGCCGCCGCCCGGCAGCTGCGCCCGGGCAGCCGCGATATCGGTCTCGGCGACGTTCCAGTACGCATGCACCCGCCAGGGGTCGACGTCCATGAGGACCAGGCCGCGGGCTGCCACGGCCGGCTGGAACCAACCTGCCGTGACGTCCGCGCTGATCTGCTGCAGCTCGGCAGCAGAGAAGGGCCTGGGTGCCGGCGCGGCGCCATCTGGCGCCGCTGACCGCCCGCCGCCGCCAGGCCGGGATGCGATCGGTCGCCGCGGTGCGCCCGGGCCGGCGGACCCCGCTCTCTTCTGCTTCCTGGTCATCCTATGAGGCCCGATTCGGGTATCCGGATTCGTGGCGAGACTTTACTACCAGAGAGGAATCGATGGGCATCGCTGCACTCCACCCATCCTACGACGCCGCCCGGGCGACGGCTCGAACCTCAGCGCTTGTGTTTCGGCCGGGTCTTTCCCGCTGATCGCTTCCCGGACCCCTTCGGTTTCGCGAAAGCCCGGTGCGTCGGCTGCCCGGCGATCGGCTCGCGCGGCTGCTCGATGGCCGGTTCCTTCGGCTCCGCGGCGGCCCGTTCCCTCGGCTTTTCGACGGCCGTTTCCTTCGGCCTCACGACGGTCGTTGCCGCCGGCCTGGCCGCGGCCGGTGGCTCCATCGGCGTCTCGACCGCCGCGGCCTGCGGCTTCTCCGCAGCCGGCTCCTGCGGGCTCGCGACCGCTGGTTTCCCGGCCGCCGCAACGGCGGGATCGCGGCTGGGCACCGCCTGCGCCGTCACCGCCGGAATCGTGCCCGGTTGGCCGACCGGACTAGCGTTCGGGTCCAGGAGCCGGTCCGCCTCGTCCAGCAGGCCGAGCATCACGGTCCTTTGGGCCGCGTCGCCGAGCAGCAGGCCGCTGTCTTCCGCCCGCAGAATCAGCTCCCTGGCCTTCGGCAGCGCCAGCCGTGGCGCGGCCGGCGGCGTCCCCCCCCTCGCGAGGGCCCAATAGCGGGCCGAGCTGCGGAACAGCCGGTTCCTTGCCGCCCGGTTGGTCACCTCCTCGTGGCCCACCGCGAGCGCCTCGGTCGCCAGGTCGGTCCGCAAACTGACCTCGACGCTCGGTCGGTTGGTGCGCAGGTACTCCGAGAGCTGGACCGGTCGCACCGGGAACTCGCCGGTCTCGCAGAACTCCATGTAGGGCGAAAAGTACTGGCCGAAGAAGCCGTGCTCCTCGTCGAGGCGGCGGAACCACTCGCCGTTCTCACCGTCCGACCAGGTGGTCACCAGGTAGGGGCTATCGGCATGGGGCGCCTGGGCTACGCCGTTGCGCACCTCGTCCGCAAACCAGGACGCCTCCAGGCCAACCTCCTGCGCATGGGAGAAGCCCCCGTCGATGGGCACCACCGCGATGCGCGCACCCTGGTGGGAAAGACGGTAGGGGCGATAGGGATCGACGCCGCTGCCGTCGGGCATGGCGAGCCCACCGTGCGGCAACAGGACGTACTCGTAGCCGGCACGCACGAGGACCGGGACCATCTCCAGGGTGAACAGGCCCGCGGGGGGCCAGTACCCCTTGAGGACCCGTCCCAGCAGCGCCTCCACGGCCACGCGCTCATTGCGCAGCTGCTCTTCCCAGTCCGCCGGCGGGACGAGCGGCAGCGGCGCGTGCCGGTAGCCGGTGCCGACGAACTCGATGCCGGCCGCGCTACGCAAGCCGTCCACGATGGCCGGCAGGTCCGCCAGGTGCCGGCAGGCCTCGATCAGCTCGGGATCGCGCAGCTGCTCGAGCAGCACCGGGGACAGGGCCAGGTGCAGGCGGGCGACATGGGCATACTTGTGCGCGTGGCGGCCGATCCGCTCGTAGCACTTCAGTATCCTGGCGACCTCCGCCTCGTCCTGCTTCAGCAGACTGCGCAGGTTGCCTGCCGGCTGGTAGAGGTGCAGTCCTAGCGCGTGCTGGATCGATCCTGGCGGCATGGCGGCAGTTGGCATGCTGGTAACCTGAACGCGTGAGGCTTGGTCGATGGGCATCGGGCTGCGCCCTCTGCCCATCCTACGACTCTGCCCGTCCTGCGACGCCGCCGATCCGGCGAAGCTGCTGATCCTGCCTCGGCCAGATCGGCGAACGGCGCTGGCGGCGATGCCTTGGAAGGCAGGCTACTCGCCGCCCTTAGCTTTGCTCTTGCCCGTCGGAACGTCCGTGCTCTTGCCCTTCGCCTTCGCCTCCTGCTTTTCTTCAGGGACCAGCACGATCCCCGCGAGCGGCGGCAGCGTGACGACGATCGACCACGGCCGACCCATCCATTCCTTCTCTTCCGCGATCAGCTCGACCGCGCCGTTACCCATGTTGCCGCCGCCGTACACTCCCGCATCCGAGTTGACGGCCTCGCGCCAGCGGCCGGGCCCGGGCACGCCGATGCGGTAGCCGGTGCGCGGCACCGGCGTGAAATTGAGCGCGACCACCGCCTTCGCATCGCCCGCCTGCCGCACATAGCTGAGCACCGACTGCTTGGCATCGTGGCAGTCGATCCACTCGAAGCCCTCCCACTCGAACTCGTGCCGGTACAGGGCCGGCGTGCCGTGGTAGAGCCGGTTGAGATCGCGCACGAGCTGCTGCACACCCTGGTGGAACGGGAACTGCAGCACCCACCAGTCGAGCACCTTCTGGCTGTCCCACTCGTTGCCCTGTCCGAACTCCGTGCCCATGAACAACAGCTTCTTGCCGGGGTGCGTGAACATGTACGTGTAGGCGAGACGCAGGTTCGCGAAACGCTGCCACTCGTCGCCGGGCATCTTGTGGAGCATCGACTGTTTGCCGTGCACCACCTCGTCATGCGAGAACGGGAGCAGGAAGTTCTCGCTGAACGCATAGAGCATGCTGAACGTCAGCATGTCGTGATGATAGGTGCGGTGAATCGGGTCGCGCTGGAAGTAGGCCAGGGTATCGTTCATCCAGCCCATGTTCCACTTCAGGTCGAAGCCAAGGCCGCCGACCCAGGTGGGCTTGGTGACCTGCGGCCAGGAGGTCGATTCCTCCGCCATGATCAGGGCACCCGGCACCTCCGCATGGACGACCTCGTTCATCTGTCGCAGAAAGGCAATGGCCTCGAGGTTCTCGTTGCCGCCGTACTGGTTCGGGATCCACTCGGTCCGCGAGTAGTCGAGGTAGAGCATCGAGGCGACCGCGTCCACCCGCAGCCCGTCGACGTGGTAGTCCTCCAGCCAGCACAGTGCCGAGGACAGAAGGAAGTTCTTCACCTCGTTGCGGCTGAAGTTGTAGATCAGCGTCGACCAGTCGAGGTGCTCGCCCTTGCGCGGGTCCGCGTGCTCGTAGAGCGCCGTGCCGTCGAAGCGCGCGAGCCCGTGCGCGTCCTTCGGGAAGTGGGCCGGCACCCAGTCGAGGATCACGCCTATGCCGTTGCGGTGGCAGTGGTCGACGAAATAGCGGAAGTCATCGGGGCTCCCGAAGCGGCTGGTCGGCGCATAGTAGCCGGTCGCCTGGTAGCCCCAGGACTTGTCGTAGGGGTGCTCGGTCACGGGCAGCAGCTCGACGTGGCTGAACCCCATGTCCTTCACGTAGTCGACCAGCCGGTGCGCGAGGTCACGATAGTTGAGCATCTCGCCCTCGGGACCGCGCTGCCACGAACCGAGGTGGATCTCGTAGATCGACATGGGCGTGTGCTGCCAGTCGCGGTCCTTGCGCTGCACCATCCAGGCCGCATCGCCCCACGCGAAGTCGTCCGCCGGCTCGACGATGGAGGCCGTCGCGGGACGCAGCTCAAAGCGCCGCCCGTAGGGGTCGGTCTTAAGATGCAGGCCGCCACCCTGGCCGCGGATCTCGAACTTGTACAGCGCGCCGGGGGCGAGATCGGGGATGAACAGTTCCCAGACGCCCACTCCCCTTACCCGCATCGGATGGCAACGACCATCCCAGCGGTTGAATTCCCCGACGACGCTGACGCGCTCGGCGTTGGGCGCCCAGACAGCGAACAGCACGCCGGCCACGCCGTCCACCTCGTGGACGCGCGCACCGAGCAGGCGGTGGGCGTGATAGTGCCGCCCTTCACCGAACAGGTGGAGGTCGAAGTCGGCAAGCTGCGGCGGGTAGGAGTAGGGATCGTGCCCGATGTGCTCGCGGTGCTGATCGTCCCGCCAGATCAGCCGATAGCGCTCCGGCAGCTGGCTCGCGGGACCGCGCCACTCGAAGAAGTCGCTGCCCTCGATCCGGGTCAGCGGCAGTTCGCCCTCCGCAATGGTGACCTGCGAGACGTGCGGCATGAACACCCGCATGACCGCGTCCTTGCCCTGCAGATGGCGGCCGAGCACCGCGAAGGGGTCGTGGTGACGACCTTCGACGATCTTGGTCAGTTCGGGGTCCAGCTTGGCAGCGGGGATGGCCATCGATGGGGTCGCCTTCTAGAAGTCGTAACTGAGGATGTCGGACGCGCGCCGGCAGAGCTCGCGGCCGTAGTCGGTCCACTGGCCCTGACCCCAGTAGCGGTAGCACGAGGTCTGCGAGCTCAGCAGGTGGAACAGCGCGTTGCGGTAGCGCGAATCGTTCGTCGATACGCCGCTTTCGGTCACCCTGCGGTGGAAGAGCGCGCTCGCCTCCTCCATCGGCCCGAGAACGTTCTCGTAGCCACGGACCCAGGACAGATTGTTCGTCCAGCTGCCGCCCTCCATGTGGAAGCGATGGTCCTCGCGGCGCAGCGCCTCGATGGTCTGCGCCAGCTTGTCCGGCCCGTCGCCGGGCTTCATCCGCTCCCAGATGCGCTTGTGGAACAGGGGCTGCAGCGCAGGCAGGTCGCTCTGACGGATGCCGAGCGCGAACAGGTGCTCGAGGTACTCGCTGGCGTTCATCAGCGGCACCTCGCCCCAGGACGCGTTGCGCACGACCTCTTCGTACTTGGGCGGGAACTCGTTCATCATCACGCCGCCGTTCTCGCCGTCCGCGATCTGCGTGACCAGCGGCGGCACCTGCCGGCCTGCGAGCTCGAGGCGGCCGAGGCCCTGGGCCTCGAACCACGGCTGCATCTGCGCGACCAGCTTGGTGTCCGAGCCCTGCGTCTTGACGATCGCGACGATCTCCGCCGTCTCGCCGGTGGAGCTGGTGCACACCAGGCGGTGCGGCAGGTGCGGACGCCGCGGGTTCCAGCCGTCCTCCGGCTGCTCGACCGTGTGCTCCTGCACGAGGACCCACTGGAAGCCGGCGTCCAGCAGCATACGGACGAACGCGTAGGCGACGTCGGGGTGGTTCGGCAGCGCCATCTCCGACGGCGAGAAGCCGCGCACCCGCTCCAGCGCCGAGAACCCGAAGATCGCCGCGAAGTGCTGCTGCCAGGCCTGTACGTGCCGCCGGTAGTCCTGCACGGGGGTCGAGGGCGCCACCGCGTGGCCCCAGGGCGCGCCGAGCCACTCGACGTTGCCCTGGTACGCCGGGTCGCAGGTGATGGTCTTCAGGGCGTCGATGACGTCGTGCCGCCCCATGGTGCGCAGGCCGTGGAACAGCGTGCCCGAGTACTCGAGCATCACTCGCGGGTTCTTGCCCTCCCCCACCAGCCGCGGCACGATCTCGCCCATCCGCTTGTAGCACTGGGCGAAGACTGGCGCGTTGTGGTTGTCGCCGATGTCGCGGTGCTCGTCCATGTACTGCAGGTTGCCGATGATCCCAGCGGTACGCAGGTCGCCGCCGCCAGCCGGGATCAGCGGCTGATGCATGTGCAGGGCAACGGCGCAGGCGCTGCGTACCGCACCAAAGTCGATCCGCCCCGGCCCGCGATACAGCTCGCGGCCCCGGCCGGCGCGCATCACGTCCGCGACCCGCGCCTCCGCCCCGCTGATGTTCGGCACGCCGTCGATGTATTCCGGCAGCTCACTCATTGCCACGCTCCTGTCGACTCTTTCATTTGTAGCGGACCCACTCGTAGACGCTGACATAGTCCCGCCCCGCATGGTTCCACGAGTAGTCGTAGCTCATGCCCTGGCGCATGAGCTGCTTGAAATCCTCGGGGTGGTGGTTCCACAGCCCGATGGCGCGCTGCATCGCCGATTCGAGTCCCGGGAAGTCAGCCTGATGGAAGACGAAGCCGTTGCGCTCCTCGACCGGCTTGTCGGAGTAGTCGCGGTCGAACACCGTGTCGACCAGCCCCCCCACCGCGCGCACGATCGGGACGGTGCCGTAGCGCAGCGCGATCATCTGCGTCAGCCCGCAGGGCTCGAACAGGCTGGGGACCACGATCAGATCGGCGCCGGCATAGATCAGGTGGGCGAGCTCCTCGTCGTAGCCGATCTCGAGGTGGCAGTCCTGGTTATCGTTCAGCTCGTGCTTGAGGTGCCAGAACTCGTTGTTGATGCCGAGCTCCGGGCTCGAGCCGAGCAGCACGAACTGCGCCCCGTGCTCGAGGCCGTAGAACAGGGCGTGGCGGATGAGGTGCACGCCCTTCTGCGTGTCGAGCCGGCCGACGTACGCGACGATCGGCTTGAAGGCCTCGGCCAGCAGCATGCGCCGGCGCAAGGCCTGCTTGTTCGCGTACTTGCCGTCGAGCGAGTCGCGCGCATAGTGCGAGGCGATGTAGGGATCGATCTCCGGATTCCACATCTCGTAGTCGAGCCCGTTCAGGATGCCGCCGAACTTCTCCCTGAAACGGTGCAGGGTGTGACCCAGCCCATAGCCCTGGTCGGTGTGCACCGCCTCCCAGGCGTGCTGTGGCGACACGGTGCAGGTGTAGTTGGCGTAGGTGATCGCGCCCTTCGTCAGGTTGAGGGCGGTCGGGTTGAAATCGTCGCGCAGGCGGTCGACGGTGCAGTAGTACTCGGGCCGGCCAAGGCCGGTGAACCAGAGCACGTTCTCGCCGACGATGCCCTGGTGCTTGAAGTTGTGGATGGTGTGCACGGCGCGCACGCGATCCATGCCCTGGCTCGCGTAGATCTCGTACAACAGCACCGGGATGACGGCCGTCTGCCAGTCGTGCGTGTGGATCACGTCGGGCCGCTTGCCGGACTTCAGCATGAACTCCATTGCCGCCTTGCTGAAGAAGGTGAAGCGCAGGTGCTCGTCGGGGAAGCCGTAGTAGGTGCCGCGCTCGAAAAAGTGGTCGGCCGAGTGCGGCTCGATGAAGAAGCACTTGCGGCCGTGCACGAAGCCGAACCAGACAGTGCAGGGGATGTGGCCGTTGAACCACGGCACCCGCAGATCCTCCCACACGACCTGCAGGTCCCAGACGTGGTCGTAGCGCATGCAGTCGTACTTGGGGAGGATGATCTCGACGGCGTTGCCGCGGATCTCGAGCTCGCGGCTCAGCCCGAACACCACGTCGCCGAGGCCGCCGACCTTCGCGACCGGGACGCACTCCGAAGCCACCATCACGATGTACATAGACGCCCTTTGCTCACTTCGTGCATACCCGGGCACAGCGAAGGCGGTGGGGCACCGCCTGCGGACCGCCGACGGCCGGCTCAGATCCCGGCCCGTGCGCGGTGCAGCGCCTCCCACGACCGGTCCAGATCGGCGTGGCAGCGTGGCACCCAGGTCTCTCCCCAATAGACGTTGCAGCTCGTCTCGGCGCGCAGCAGGTGCCACAAGGCCTCTTCCAGCGCGTCCCAGACGGCCTGATCGCTCACGTGGCGGTCGCCGGCCTGCCAGCGCGCGGCGTGCACCTCGCGGCTGGTTTCGGCGATGCGGGCCAGCGCGTCGCGCTGCGCCAGCGAGCCCGTCCACTGCGTGAAGTCGTGGCCGCTGTGCCAACCGGTGTTCCAGGCGCCGGTCCGCACCGTCACCTCACCCCACGCGCCGTGCTGGTCGAGGTAGTCGTCGATGAAGGTTGGCCGCACCGTCGCGTCGTCGGAACGGGCCTGCGCCATGTAGGCCGGCCAGAACTCGCCCCAGAAGCTGCCGCCGACCGAGGTGTTGCGGAACCAGCCGCCGTTG
>Ga0209254_10004456_pt1 | contig 12819 bp, 16 predicted proteins | sample FrelakmetDIP11DI_FD_187148 | JGI IMG/M metagenome (GOLD analysis project Ga0209254, IMG submission 187148) | Freshwater lake sediment microbial communities from the University of Notre Dame, USA, for methane emissions studies - DIP11 DI (SPAdes)... | ecosystem: Environmental > Aquatic >...
AGATAAAGAGGTTTTTATATACCTGAACACTAGTAGGGGCGTTGCATCCAACGCCCCTACTAGTGTTTTGAATTATTTGACAGCCTCCTGAAATCTTCTGCTTACCTCTTCCCAGTTCACAACATTCCAGAAAGCCTCAATATAATCTGCCCTCTTATTCTGATATTTCAGGTAATAGGCATGTTCCCAAACGTCGATTGTCAGCAAAGGTGTTCCCTTGATAGCTGAAACATCCATCAAAGGATTATCCTGGTTTGGCGTACTCCCGACAGCAAGATTTTTATCTGCTGTAAGATACAACCAGGCCCACCCGCTCCCAAAACGAGTCTTGGCTGAATTGCTGAATGTTTCCCTGAACTTGTCAAAAGAGCCGAAACTCTTTGTCAATGCTGATGATAATACTTCTGAAGGGCCCGATGATTTAGGTTTAAGGTTATTCCAGAAAAAAACATGGTTGTAAAAACCTCCTGAATTGTTTCTCACTGCATCACCTGAACCAGAAACACCGGCAAATATTTTTTCAATTGACTGATTATCGAGATCAGTACCTTTGATTGCATTTATAAAATTATTGAAATATGTCCTGTGGTGCCTGTCATAGTGAATCTCCATGGTCAGGGCATCAATATAAGGCTCAAGGGCATCGTAAGCATAAGGCAATGCCGGAAATTCGTGTGTGTTAAAGCTTTCCATATTAGATATTTTTGATTTATTTAACTCTCCTGCAAGTGACTTTCCCGCAATAACTGATGCGGCAACTCCCATTCCAAGATTTTTTAAAAAATTCCTTCTTTCCATTTATTAATTGAGTTTTTAACATTAACAGAGCTTGGACTATTTTGTTCAATTTTAATTAAAAATTTATTTCTCTGATGATTTTTTTCATATTTTGAGAATCTGTCTTAAAATATTTATACATTTATCGAGACTAAACCTCCTAACTATCTAAACATAAATTTATTGACCATGATTAAAGCAACTACCCCAAATTATCTGATCTTTGTTCTTGCCCTTGTGCTGGCAATCTCGTGTGGTCGTGATAAAAAAATTGTAAAAGAAGGGATGCCTCTCGAGGTATCTGCTATTGAAGTTTCAATAGGTGGAATGACATGTACAGGCTGCGAACAGACAATTCAGGCAGGTGTCAGCAAACTGGATGGAATAAAAAGTGTGAAGGCTTCCCATACAGCTGCTAATGCCCTTATTGAGTATTATCCCGATGTTGTGGATACTGTCAAAATCAGGGAAGCAATCACGGGTTCAGGATATGAAGTAAAAAAATTCACCGTTACACCTCATAATTGAGAATATCGGATAAAAAGGGATATCGGATTCAGAGGTATTCAAAATCAAATCTATGCCTTTAAAAAAGAAAAAGTCTGAGAAGACTAAAATCGATGAAATACTTGAATCATCGCGCCGTGATTTTCTGAAGAAAGTCGGTATTGTCGGTGCCGCTTCAGTAGCCGGCGGTGCAGCAATATATTCGGGATACCGGTTTGAAAAAGCCAAGAATAACGAGGATACCATTAAAGTTCTTACTGAGGATAATAAACTGGTTGAAATTCCGCGTGATCAGGTAAAGGATTATAAACCCGGACTCAAGGTTTTTCAGACCCGCGGAAGAGAAGGCATAAAAGGTAAGAAATGGGTAATGGTGATCGACCTTTCCAGATGCAGAAATGCAAGAAAGTGTGTGAATGCCTGTCAGGGTGCACATCATCTGCGGCCTTATGAGTATCATATCAACACACTTGCAATGCAGGAATCTGCCAATACACCTGAATACTTCATGCCGAAACCCTGTCAGCATTGCGATAATCCGCCATGTGTATCGGTGTGCCCTGTTGATGCAACATTCAAAAGGCAGGACGGTATAGTCTTGATTGATAATGAAAGGTGCATCGGATGCAGGTTCTGTATGGCTGCATGCCCATATTCTGCAAGAATGTTCCACTGGCAGGAGCCCTCCGCAACAGAGGCTGACAAAGACAAGCAGTATAATGTAGAGCTTAATGTACCGCAGAAAAAAGGCACCATCTCAAAATGCCTTTTCAGTGCTGACAGACTGAGGGAGGGATTATTACCCTATTGTGTTTCAGCCTGTCCGAACGGGGTATTTTATTTTGGTGATGAAAATGAAAATGCAGTTACAAACGGGACCACAAAGGAAACAGTGGATCTGAAGGAATTGCTTAAGAAAAACGGTGGATACAGGTTAATGGCTGAACTGGGGACCAAACCAAGGGTTTATTATCTTCCACCTAAGAACAGGCTTTTTGAGTTTAAGAAAGGACCTGATACTGAATATAAAGAGACCACTTAATGCGGGATACCATGACTGGCCAACTTCTAAATTCCGGGTTATACAAAAAAAAGGTTGACTTAGTTTCTTCCGACATACTGAAGAATGTTGGGATAAGCAAAGGCTTCATTATCTGGATGGCCTTCCTGGCTATCGCTTTTGGTGCCTGCATTTTTGCATATACGATCCAGCTCAGAAAAGGCCTGGGTGTAACAGGATTACGGGATATTACCAGCTGGGGGATGTACATTGCCAATTTTGTATTCTTCGTTGCCACAAGCCTTGTCGGAATGCTGATCAGCTGTGTATTAGGACTCGCTGGAGCAAACTGGATCAAACCCATCGGCCGGATTGCTGAGATTATTGCAGTTGCATTTGCTGCTGTTGCAGGACTGGTGATAATATCCGACATGGGAAGACCTGACCGGTTAACTTATTTGTTTATTTTCGGAAGAGTGCAATCTCCAATATTATGGGATGTTTCCGTGGTGACAACATATTTCGTCCTTAGCCTTTTGCTTTGGTTCCTGCCAATGATTCCCGACCTGGCAATCTCAAAATCCAGATTAACAGATCAGCCAGGGTTTCTTAAAAAAGCTTATGATCTTCTGTCATTCAAATGGGTACATCACGAAGCCCAATACAAGATTCTCAGTCAGGCAGTCAGAATATTACTTATCCTGGTAATCCCGACCGCTTTTGCTATCCACACTGTAACTTCGTGGCTTTTTGCAGTTACTCCAAGGGCAGGATGGGATAGTACGATTTTTGGCCCTTACTTTGTCTCAGGGGCATTTGTTTCAGGAACTGCCGCGGTAATAATTGCAATGTATTTCTTCAGGGAAACCTATAATCTGAGAAAATATCTGACATCCGATCATTTTGAAAAAATGGGCAGGGTGCTTATCCTGGTTTCAGTCCTGTATATGTACTTTAATCTTAACGAATTCCTTGTTCCCGGATACAAACTAAAAGCACTTGATGCCATTCATCTTAAGGAACTCTTCTCCGGGAAATATGCTGCTTTGTTCTGGGGAGTTCAGCTCTTCGGACTTGTAATACCCGTTCTGCTGATGCTTTTCAGAAGTATCCGGAAACCATTACCTATGATGTTGATATCCATTATTATGCTGGCTGCCGCGTGGCTCAAACGGTTCATAATAGTTGTGCCACCACAGGCACATCCCTTTCTGCCGGTACAGAATTTTCCGGCCGAATGGATAATTTATAAACCGACCCTGATTGAGTCCCTGGTAACAGTTGCATCGATGCTCCTGGTACTTATTATAATCACTGTTTTATCAAAACTTTTCCCGGTAATGCCAATCTGGGAACTTGCTGCTGATGAAACAGAGAAGGAAACCAAAAAGATGTAAAATGGTAAATCCACAAACTATGAGATACCTTCTTACGACTGCAATACTTTTACAGCTTATTGCTTCCGAACTCTATTGTCAGCAATGGATAGTCCCTGATGATAAACGAGGCAGGCTGAGCACTTTCCCGTTTAATGAAGAATCAAAGAAAGCCGGTGAAAGAATTTATAGTATTAACTGTATGTCGTGCCATGGCACTCCCGGGAAAGCCAATTATATAAACCTGGTTCCTCCACCCGGAGATCCTGCAACTCCGAAAATACAGAACAACAAAGACGGGGAAATATTTTACAAAGTTGCATCCGGAAGAGGGCCGATGCCGTCATTCAAATCTGTTCTCTCAACAAACGAAATATGGAACGTTATTTCATATATCAGGAGCTATAACAGTTCATACAAACAGGAGATCATGCCCGTCATAACCTCCTCTGCCTATCCGGGTGCTGAAATAAAGCTTTTCTTGTTATACATTCCGGGTGATTCAGTTATTAACCTGACTGCCATGGCTGTCAGGGATAAGGATACCATTCCCGTTACCGATGCGGGAGTAAGGGTTTTTATTACGAGGTATTTTGGAATGCAGCCTCTTGATGACGAAAAAGTTACCGGCCCGGACGGATCAGTCCTTTTCAGAATACCAGATGAATTACCGGGAGATACAGCCGGTAATATTCGAATCAGAGCACAGTTCACAGATGAATCAATGTTCGGTTCTGTAACAAAAGATACTCTTCTTTGTGCAGCTCAAAAAACAATACCGGTAAGCCTTTTATCAGAAAGATCCATGTGGAACAATGTACGAAAAGCCCCGGTATGGGTAATTCTTACATTCAGTATAGGACTTATCCTTGTCTGGAGCTTCATAATGGTTGTGCTCCTGAAACTCAGGGATATTTTTATTATCGGACATGCAGTTGAATCCGAGCTTAAAGAAGAAGATAAAGCTTAATGAAAACCTTAAAATTTCAGAATATGAATAAAATTACAACTGCCGGAAGAATACTGTTCGCCCTCCCATTTGCCATATTCGGGATCAATCATTTTGTAATGATGAATTACTATATGGGGATGCTGACCTCATTCATACCCCAGACAGCTTTTGTAATGATCCTGACCGGGATATTGCTCATTGCTGCCAGCATAAGCATAATGACGAAGAAGTTTGTGAAAATATCGACAATACTCCTGGCTTCCCTTCTTTTTATATTTATTGTAACCATCCATATACCGCACCTGATAAACGGAGTTGATAAGACAGTTACAATGATCACACTTTTAAAGGATATCTCGCTGATGGGAGGATCATTAATGATCGCAGGTATCTATTCTGAAGAAAAAAATATTTAATGTTAATGTCAAGTACATGAAAAAGCTATTCCTGGTTTTGTTCCTGATGATCTCTGCCTTTAACCTGAAAGGGCAGGAAATGGTCAGGTCAGAAGTTTTTAAAAAGGAAGTGGAGATTGGAATTGTTGAGAATCTTGGAGATACGATCCCCATGAACATCTGGTTTCTTAACGAAAACAGCGACACAGTTACGCTGGCGGAACTGATAACCATGCCTACAATCCTTAGTTTTGTATATTTTGATTGTCCGAATCTCTGCAGTCCGTTAATGGATGGTATTGCAGATATGGTAAGTAACCTTGATTTAGTATTAGGAACTGATTATCAGTTAATTACTATAAGTTTCAATACAAAAGACACTCCTGAAAAAGCCAGGGAGAAGAAGATAAATTTTATTCAGAAAATCAGCAAGGAAAACCAGAAGTACTGGATTTACCTCACAGGAACTCAGGAGAATATCACAGCAATCACTGAATCAATAGGTTATAAGTATAAAGCTCAGGGATTGGATTTTGCTCACGCTTCGGCGATTTTTATTCTAAGCCCACAGGGAAAGATAACCAGGTATCTTTACGGATTATCATATCTGCCATTCGATGTAAAGATGGCAATAATTGAGGCTCAGAAAGGTATTTCAAGGCCGACTATAAACAGAATTCTTGAATATTGCTTTGCATATAACCCAAGCAGCCACACTTATACTTTACAGGTTACAAGGATACTTGGAAGCATAATAATATTTATAGCATTAATTGTCTTCATAAGCCTTCTGGTTATGAAAAGAAAAAAAAGATAAATCATTACTGACATGAGTAATTCTGAATCAGGAACTCAATTAAGCTACCTAAAGCACCCGGGAAAATATAAAGGAATATTGTCCTGGCTCCTCACAACCGATCATAAAAGAATTGGCCTTCTTTATTTTTACTGTGTTATCGTCTTCTTTTTTGTTGCTGCCATTCTTGGCCTGCTGATGCGTGTTGAGCTGTTTTCTCCCGGGCAGACAATAATGGGACCTCAGACCTATAATGGGTTATTCACGATTCACGGAATCATTATGATCTTTGTAATTGTGATTCCTGCACTCCCTGCCATCTTTGGTAATTTTTTCCTGCCATTAATGCTGGGTGCAAGGGATGTCGCTTTCCCAAGGCTGAATCTTTTTTCATTTTACCTTTATCTGACAGGTGCCATACTCGGAGTTCTTTCCCAGTTTGCAGGTGATGGTCCGCCAGATACAGGATGGACATTTTATGTTCCCTACAGTGCTGAATCATCAACGAATGTTATTTTCGCCCTTACGGCAGCTTTTGTTTTAGGTTTTTCATCTATCCTCACAGGTCTTAATTTTATTGTCACTATTCACCGGCTGAGAGCACCCGGGATGGGCTGGTTTAAAATGCCTCTCTTCCCATGGGCAATCTATGCAACCGGATGGATACAGGTTCTGGCAACCCCGATAATCGGTATTACTCTTCTTATGGTTATAGCCGAAAGAGTCCTTCATATCGGCTTCTTTGATCCTGCCCTGGGCGGAGATCCGGTCTTGTTCCAGCATCTTTTCTGGATCTATTCTCATCCCGCAGTCTATATTATGATCCTGCCTGCAATGGGTATCGTGACAGAAATTTTTCCAACCTTCAGTCAGAAACCTGTTTTCGGATATACGGCAATCCTTATTTCGAGCCTTGCAATTGCCTTTGTCGGATATTTTGTCTGGGGGCACCATATGTTTACGGCCGGGATAAGTTATGGCTCAAGGTGGTTCTTTTCGTTCCTTACATTCCTTGTGGCTGTTCCAAGTGCAATAAAAGTCTTTAACTGGGTATCAACAATGTATGGAGGATCAATCGATCTGAAACCTCCTCTTCTCTATGCAATCTCATTCATTTTTCTCTTTATGATAGGAGGATTTACAGGCATTACCCTTGGAGCAGTTGCAGCGGACGTTCATGTTCATGACACAGCTTTTGTTGTGGCCCATTTTCATTATATAATCTTCGGAGGAATGGGCTTTGCAACTTTTGCAGGGATACATTACTGGTACCCGAAAATGTTTGGAAAAATGTATAGTAACAGGATTGCCAACATTGCCTGGGGTATTAATTTCGCCGGATTCAATCTTCTTTATTTCCCTCAGTTCGTTATTGGTCTCCAGGGAATGCCCAGAAGGTATTTTGATTATCTGCCACAGTTCCAGACAGGACAGATAATTTCGACAATAGGTGGATTCATACTTTTTACCGGACTTGTTCTGATGGTGTACAACTTTGTCCGCAGCATCAAACATGGGGCAATTGCTCCATCAAATCCATGGGGAGGGGTTACACTTGAATGGCAAATACCTTCGCCTCCGCCTCATGAGAACTTCGACACTATTCCTGAAATAAAGCATCCGCCGTATTTCTTCGGTAATAACTCCAACACTAAAAATGAATAACCTTTTATGACACATCCTGATATTAACAGTGGTCATATGGACAGCCAGACCGGGAAACTTGGTATGTGGATATTCCTTTTTACCGAGCTCTTTCTTTTTGGTGGTCTTTTCCTTGTATATGCTGTTTTCAGGGCCACATATTCTGAAGATTTCCATAAAGCTGCCAGAGAACTGAATGCATTTATCGGAACATTGAATACCATATTCCTGCTTGTGAGCAGTATGACAGTGGCAATGTCATTAACAGCAATCCAGAAGAAACAGAAGAATCTTGCAATTTTTCTTGTCCTTTCAACATTATTCCTTGCAGCTCTTTTCATGCTGAATAAATATTTTGAATGGTCGCACAAATTCCATTTTAAGTTATATCCGGGATCAGAAGTCCTTAAGAATCTTGCCCGGGGTGAACTTCTGTTCTTTGGCCTCTATTATATGATGACAGGTTTACATGCCCTCCATGTGCTGGTCGGCATGATTCTTCTTTCAGTAAACCTGGTGAAGATCCGGAGCGGGTGGATTACAAGCAAGAACTATCTTCTTCTTGAAAACAGTGCACTTTACTGGCATCTGGTCGACCTTATCTGGATTTTCCTCTTCCCGCTTTTATATCTTATAACCTGATAAAACAGCCCGATGATGGATCACGAAGAAGTACATGTTTCAAGCTACGCATCGCTGGCTAAAGTCCTGGTTGCGCTGCTTATCCTCACAACAATTTCTGTTTCTGCAACCGGATGGCATCTTGGAGCAATTACTGCTGCTGTAGCTCTGGTCATTGCAAGTATTAAGGTTGGTACCGTAATTACTTATTTCATGCATATGAAATTTGAGAGTCTGTTTCTGAAACTGCTTGTGACTGGTGTTTTTTTCATCTTTGCACTGGTCATAATCATTACTTTTATAGATTATTTGTTAAGATAATTCAGGCTAAAAAATTCTGGATATGTTTACAGGCGCATCAAATCTTGCTGAAGGAGTCGACAAAACTTTTATACTGATTTTTACAATTGCCTTTATTTTTATTACCGGGATAACTGCATTTATGATTTATACTGTCATTCATTTCTCCAGGAAAAAAGGGAAAAAACCGATGCAATTTACTGGAAGTACAACACTTGAAATTATCTGGACCGTTATTCCGCTTGGGATTGTAATGCTGATATTCTTCTACGGCTGGTCAGGCTTTGCCCTGATGCGTAAAGTGCCTGCCGATGCGATACCTGTTACAGCCATAGGACGCATGTGGGAATGGGAATTCGACTATGGTGACGGTATGAAGTCGAAGGAACTCGTTGTGCCTGTCAATAAGGCAATAAAGGTAAACCTCAGATCGGAAGATGTAAATCACAGCCTTTTTATTCCGGCCTTCAGGGTTAAGGAAGACGCCATCCCGGGATATAGTAATTATTTATGGTTTATACCTACAATTGCAGGAGAGTATGAAATCCTTTGCACTGAATACTGCGGCCTGCTCCACTCCTCAATGCTATCAAAAGCAAGAGTCATGGAGCAGGCAGATTATGATGCCTGGTTCAGCGAATTTAAAAATAGTGTTCGCGAACCGGAACCAGACGGATATCTTCTTCTCAGAAACACTGGTTGTATCGCATGTCATTCACTGGATGGATCTAAGCTTGTTGGCCCGTCATTCAAAAATCTCTATGGAACAGAAAGGTCTGTTATAGCAGGGGCACCCGGGAAATCGATAACTGCAAATGATGAATACATCAAGAATTCCATTTATGATCCTAATTATGAAATAGTTGCAGGATATAATAAGGGTCTGATGCAATCTTATAAAAATGTTCTTAAAGAGAGTGATATTCAAATAATTATCGATTATCTTAAGACTCTTGCTCCTGAAAAATAATAAAATCCTCAAGTTATCTCTCTTTATTAACCTTGTAAAATACAGGCTGTCGCTTGCTGTGGCATTTTCTGCCGCAACAGGCTATTTCCTTAACCGGAATGAAACCGCCCCCGGTTTATTTTTTCTATTTAGCGGTACCTTCCTTCTTGCAGCTGGTTCGTCAGTCCTTAATCAGGTTACTGAACACGAACAGGATGCAATCATGCCCAGAACCCGAAACAGGCCGGTTGCCGCAAAAAAAATAACCGTCAGATCTGCCAAAATCATATCCTTCCTTCTTCTGTTTTCAGGAGGCTCCCTTTTGCTTTTAAATGGACTGATTCCTTTTGCTCTTGGTTGTCTGGGCGTGATCATGTACAATCTGATCTATACGCCTATGAAGAAAATTACGGTACTGGCAATAATACCGGGGGCTTTTGTAGGTGCTATCCCTCCTCTCATTGGCTACACATCAGCAGGAACGGCAGATCTGAATAACAAGATCCTGTTCTTTTCAACTTTTATGTTCCTTTGGCAAATACCACATTTCTGGCTTCTTATGATCACTTATGGAAAAGAGTATCAGGCTGCAGGATTCAGGACTATTTCTGATTACCTGACAGAAAAGCAGATCAGATTCCTGGTCTTCTTCTGGATTCTTATTTCAGCCGGAGCTCTGCTGTTTTTCTCTTTACTTACGGATATGTTTGGCAAAACCGTTTCGACAATCTTAGCTGTACTGAATATCATTTTTATCCTTTCTTTTTTGAAGAGCCTCTTTGCTTCAAAGGAATCACCTCAGGTAAAAAGTGCTTTCATCATTTTTAATGCCTACAGCTTATTAGTGATGATTTTACTTATTGCTGATTCATTTTTAAGTGTATTTTGAGATTGATCTGATTTCCCGGAAAAAACAGAATTACCGCAAATTAATTGTATTGTCAGGATGAGCAGCTTATCTTTGCTTCATGATTATAATATTTTAGAATTCTGACCGTTTATCTTGAACAAAAAACCAAATGACACATGAAAAGATATTTATTACATACAGCTGTATTTGTTTTTTCTGCACTTTTAATGCAGAGCTGTAAAAAGGAAAATGGGAATCCGCCTGAACTGCCCCCTGCAGGATCAATGACTATTGACTTCGATAATTTTGATTCAGCGACAAAAGGTGAGCTCCCTGTTGTCAGCCCGAAAGGTACGGAGACAAGCAGCTGGGAATTTGCTGCCGATGCTGCAATTATCTGGAAGGCTATTGTGAATTCAACTCTTATTGTTCCGGTAACATCATTCCAGCTTGCTGTTAATCAGACCCCTGTATTCATTGAAAACAAAACCTGGCAGTGGAGCTACGATGCAACCATCCTCACTGTAACATATAAGGCAAAACTGACCGGGCAGATCTCCGGTTCAAGTGTTACCTGGAAGATGTACATCACAAAAGAAGGAGCTGGCGGCTATAGTGATTTTCTCTGGTTTCAAGGTACCTCCAAACCTGACGGAACCAGCGGACAGTGGGTGATGTATCAGAGTCCGCAGAATTCTGTTGCAATTCTTCAGATTGACTGGACAAAAAGCGGTGAGTCGGTCGGAATGGTTAAATATACCTTTATCAAATCAGGTGATCCGTTCAAGGACAGCTATATTGAATACGGCCTTGTAACCGGTGCACTGAATGCTTACTATACAATCCATTATTATAATTCCCTTTACCAGCAGTTTTATGATCTTAATGTGGAATGGAACACAACTCTTCACAATGGAAGGGTGAAATGTCCGGGTCATTTCGGAACATCTGACTGGTATTGCTGGGACAGTAATTTCGTAAATGTTACATGTGAATAAGGATCAGCCTGCAATACAAGTGAAGTTGGCTTAAAGTGCTATAGCATGCCCCCCCGTTTCGGACGGGGGTTTTTTTATTCATTTTGCCAGGTTTAATTTATCATCATTTTTTACTATTTTGCGCTCCTGAAATTAATGAAATTCAAAATGTCGACCGGGAAAAAAGCCCTTTTGCTCATTATTCTGATCCTTGTGGCTGACCAGGCTCTCAAAATCTGGGTTAAAACACATATGGTTATTGGCCAGGAAATACACATGCTTGGAAACTGGGGTCTCCTTCATTTCATTGAGAATAACGGTATGGCTTTTGGCATGGAGATGGGCGGTCAGACCGGGAAAATCCTGCTGAGTCTTTTCAGAATTGCAGCCATTTCCGGAATCGGATGGTTTCTTGCTTCTCTAATTAGGAAAAAATCAAATACGGGATTGATATTAGCTGTAAGCTCAATTCTGGCAGGAGCAATAGGAAACCTTATCGATAGTGCCTTTTACGGAATGATTTTCAGTGAAAGCTACAGCCAGCATGCTGTTATGTTCCCGCCCGGAGGAGGATATTCCACTTTCCTGCTGGGAAGAGTAGTGGATATGTTCTATTTTCCTGTTATTAATACCAGTTGGCCCGACTGGTCCCCATTCAGACCAGGTGAATCGTTCGTGTTTTTCAGACCTGTATTTAACATTGCAGATTCTGCTATCACCTGCGGTGTTTTTACAATACTCCTCTTCCAGAAAAAAATGTTCAGGGATATTTGATAGTCGTTGCTCTTTTGTTGCACCTCCGGTATATGTTCCTTCCTTCATCCTCCGCCGGTACACTTATAAGAGGCTAATTTCTTGATTCCCGGCAGTGTTATCCGCAACATTCACCTATACAGTTCAGCAAGGTCACTATCTTCTCATGTTTCAGAAAATAAAAGGTGTTCTTGCCTTCCCTCCTGGAGCCCAATACACCTTTGTCCTTCAGTATTCCAAGATGATGTGATGCGGCCGATTGCTCTATGCCAATCTTATTATGAATATCTGTAACACTCCTGCTTTTCCCCGGTTCGAGACAGCTTATTATTGATATTCTTACAGGGTGAGCCATTGCTTTAAGCATGCCTGATGCCTTTTCAAGATTCTCCGGATCCAGATTTCTGATTTCCATCATTTGCAATTTCATCCGTATATAATTTATTTTTAAAGGTCCCCGCTAAAGCGGGGGAACCGCACATGATTGAAAATGAATTATTTTCATATGTGTTTGTGATTGGCATCAATCATGTGGGTTTCATAAAACAAATATATTATATTTTACTGACAGGTATAAGAGTCAGATCCTATATTGTGCTGATAAAGGTCCGATATTTAAACATATAAAACCTATTTTAGTATATTTGACGAAATATCAGTTCATGTCCGACCTGGGGAGTATAAAAAAGCCTGTAAAGGAAGAGATGGCTCAGTTTGAAGTTTATTTCGGCAATGCCATGCAAAGCAGAATTCCCCTTCTGAAAATTATCCTGAACTATATCTTTCGTCGTAAAGGTAAACAGATGAGACCTTTGCTTGTCTTCCTCTGCGCGAAACTTAACGGGGAGATTGGAGAACCTACCTATGTTGCTGCAACTCTCATTGAACTATTGCATACAGCATCGCTTGTGCATGATGATGT
>Ga0209254_10004457_pt1 | contig 12819 bp, 10 predicted proteins | sample FrelakmetDIP11DI_FD_187148 | JGI IMG/M metagenome (GOLD analysis project Ga0209254, IMG submission 187148) | Freshwater lake sediment microbial communities from the University of Notre Dame, USA, for methane emissions studies - DIP11 DI (SPAdes)... | ecosystem: Environmental > Aquatic >...
CAACCTGACCAATGCGGTCAATCTCCGCACCCGTGAATTGACCAATGCGAATAGGGCAGCCCTCCTGCTCAGCCAATGTAATGAAGCGCTCGTCCGGATTCAATCTGAAGACGAGATGCTGGAAAAAATCTGCCAGATCGTAGTCAATATTGGCCAGTTCCCCCTGGCCTGGGTTGGTGTTCTGGATGACCGCTATCCAGGGTTAATCATCCCGAAATCGGCTCATGGGAATAATCGCTCCGTTGACGAACTTCCCTCCATTTCCCGTTATGAGATGGAAGCTTTTAACAAAAGCGGGAATGAAACACCCCTTACCAGCGGTGCTCCAATCTTGATCGAGGATCTTGCCAACACGGAATTCCTTTCAAAATGGAAGAGTTTATCGAACATTTCTCCCATCGGCTCCGCTCTTTTGCTTCCCCTTATGGATAACCAGATCCCTATCGGACTCCTTGCTATCCACTCATCCAAGCCGGGGGTCTTCAATAAAGCGCAGAGTAGCTTGTTATCCAGCCTGGCCAATGATGTTGCCTTTGGTTTGACCGCATTAAGGACTCGCCAGGCAAAACGTTCAACTGAGCTTTCACTCCGTCGTGAACGGGATATGTTCCAGCGTTTGATGGAAACCAGCCCTTCGGGGGTTTTGGTTGTCGACAGATCCAATAGAATCACATTTTTCAATAACCGTGCCAGGGAGATCTTTGGAGCACCCGGTGCTCCTGCCGTGATGCTTTCAGATAACGTGACCCTTTGGAAGGCTCTGGATGAGCAGAACCAGCCGGTTCCGGAAATTGATCTCCCTTATTATCAGATCATAAACAACGGATTGCCCCTTTATAATCGCATTCTTCAGCTCGAAACCGGTCCCCACGACACTCGTTGGGTCTTGGTAAATGGTGCTCCCCTGCTGGATGGTGAAGGTGAGGTAGAGTCAGTAATCCTAACCCTGGAAGATATCACTAGCAACAAAAAATCTGAGATCACTCTAGGGAAGAGTGAGAAACGGTATCGCCAACTGCTGGAAACTGTACAGGACGGCATCTGGATACTGGATGAGACACTTCACACTACTTACGCCAACCAATCCATGGCGGATATGCTTGGGTATTCCATTGAAGAAATGCCCGGGAAATCGATCCTCGATTTCATGTCTGAATCCCAATCAGCCAGTTTTAAAAAGGACGTTCCGCGTCTGCGCCAATCTAAAGCGATTGAAATGGATTGTGAATTCACTCACAATAAAGGTAAGCTTGTCGTGACTTCAATCCATACAGCACCATTCACGGATGAGCGCAACCGGTGGAAGGGGGTAATGGCGATAGTAACAGATATTACCTCCCGGCGCTTGAAAGAACGCGAACTTGAGGCGATCACCCGCATGGCAAATGCGCTTCGAGACGCGGATACCCGTTCTGAGGTTGCGCGGATCATGCTGGATACAATGTCGGGTCTATTCAAAGGGCAGGGAGCCGCGCTCGCGATTAAGGATCTTTCAAAAAAATCATTCTCCTTTGAATTTGCCACGGGAACCTGGGACAAATGGCAGGGGGATTCCCACCCTTCCTTGAACGAAGTGAGTAAGAAAGTGTTTGAAACAGGCAGGCATTACCTCAGCCTGGATGCCAGTGAAGATCCAAATTTGGCCTTTCCGGATTTTCTTTCGACCACACATACCGTACTCTGTTTGCCGCTTATCACACATGAAAAAACCATCGGGGTTGTCTGGCTTGGTAAGGATGCTCCTTCCTCCCAAAAAAACATCGCCCCCAGCGGTGAGGAAGTGCGCCTCTTAACTGCAGCTGCTGATATCGCCGCCAGTGCTTTTCAAAGAGCCACACTCCTTCAAAAAACTGAATTGAGTCTGAATCGTCTAAGCGCCCAGCGGGATATCAACCTGACCATCAGTACCAGCCTGGATATGAAAACCGTGCTGGAAAAACTCTTAAAACTGGTTACGGACAAACTGGAAGTTTCTGCTGCAGATGTTTTGCTTTACGATCCGGAAACCAGTTCGCTTAAATTTGCTGCCGGAAAGGATATACAACCTTCGCCTGCATTTGGTTCTGGGATCTCGATCGCCAAAGATTATGCGGGTAAATCCATTATCGCCAACCAGATAGTCTCGGTTACCCGGGAACAGGATCTCCTAGAAGGATTTAACCGGAGTTGGAAGGCTTCCCTGAAGGATTTCCATCATTATGAAGCAATACCGCTCATCTCCCAGGGACATCCGAAAGGCGTCCTTGAATTGTTCTATCGGACCCCGCCCTCTGCAGATGCAGAATGGACAGATTTTCTCTCAAGTATTGCCAGCCAGTTGGCGATCACCCTTGACAACCTCGAACTCTTTGAAAAGCTGCGCATTTCCAACCTGGAATTGACTACAGCTTATGACGCCACCATCGAGGGTTGGTCCAAAGCCATGGAATTGCGCGACCAGGAGACAGAAGGGCACGCAAAGCGCGTAGTGGATATTACCCTCAGCCTCGCGCGGGCTGTCGGTATTCCCGAGGAAGAAATGGATCATATAAGGAGAGGCGCACTATTGCACGATATCGGGAAAATGGCTATCCCGGACAGTATCCTCTTCAAACAGGGACCTCTCACCGCTGAAGAAACCCAGATCATGAAACAGCATCCCACATTTGCCCGCCAACTGCTTTCGCCAATCACTTATCTACATCCCGGGCTGGATATCCCCTATTGCCATCACGAACAGTGGGATGGCAGCGGATATCCCCAGGGACTTAAGGGCAAGGAAATTCCTCTCTATGCCAGGATTTTCACGGTTGTGGATGTCTGGGATGCGCTACGGTCCGACCGGCCTTACCGGAAATCGTGGGGAGAGGAAAAAGTTAAGGTGCACATTCAGCGGGCAGCCGGGCATTCCTTTGACCCGGAGATCGTTGATGCCTTTATCAATGAAGTATTACCAAAAATATTAGGGCAAAACCTTAAATCGACAGAAAAAAAGAATTAAACTTCAATGAATCAAACTGATCCTGAACTCCCAGTGCATATTCCCACCCGCAAAATTTTCGTTTAATAAATCGAATATTCTGGAGGTATCATGACCAAACAAGATTTCAATTCCGAAAAAATGAATAGTATTCTTGTAGAGTTTTTGCGTAAAGGGATTAAAGGGGCAGGTTTTCACCGAGCTGTTGTTGGTCTTTCAGGCGGGATAGATTCTACCGTTTCGTGTTTCCTGGCTGTTACTGCCCTCGGTAAGGAAAATGTTTTGGGTATCCGGATGCCCTATAAAACATCCTCAAAGGAATCACTGGATCATGCCCAGTTGGTCATCGATCAACTCGGGATCGAATCCAAAACCATTGAGATCACCCCCATGGTCGAACCGTTGATCGATATTTTTCCGGATATGGATGCATTCCGTAAAGGGAACATCATGGCCCGCGAAAGAATGATCGTCCTTTATGACCAATCCGCTGCCACCAAAGGGCTTGTCATCGGAACCGGCAATAAAACCGAGATCATTCTCGGGTATACAACGCTTTTCGGTGATTCGGCATGCGCCCTCAATCCAATCGGCGACCTTTACAAGACCCAGGTTTGCCAACTAGCCGCTTACCTTGGAGTTCCAGATGTGATTATTCGGAAACCGCCTTCAGCAGATTTGTGGATAGGTCAGACTGATGAAGGTGAAATGGGAATCACATATGAGGCCGTAGACCAGTTTTTCTTCATGCTTGTAGAACAGGGAAAAACCATCGATGAATGCCTGGCAGCCGGTTTCACCAGAGATTTCATTGGTTTGGTGTTAGCGAGAGCACGGCGCAACCGCTTTAAACGGAGTTTAGCTCCGATCGCCTTTGTGAGTGGTAAACCGTTGGTTGAGGCGATCTTTGATCAGGAAATGAGATAGGATATAAAAAGAATCAAAAAAGACCCGGCTTAAGTAACTTCAACCGGGTCTTTTCATCATCATAATTCCTTCAATTATGGACAGTCAACCTTAAAGCTCTTCCATCCGGAATAGATGTCTTGAGGTGAAAGTAAATGTACCCGGACTTTATCGGTAATATCAGCGCTGAAGGATTTCGCGAAATTCCCGCCAACAGTACCTGCTGATGTGCTCGTAACGGTACTATTTGGGGTATTGGTTCCGCTTTCAGTTTCGAACCTGTATGTATATGTGATCGGTCCGTTTGATGTGAAAGTGGAAGAAAAAGTGATTGATACGGGGCAGGCACCTGTATAGTCGCTGGGGGCAGCGCCAACTCCAACTGTGATGCTGGGCGGTTTAACCACCGGCAGGGCGTTGACTTCCCCTGCTACTGTAGTGGATCCCCCCCAAGCCCAGCAGGGATAATTGTATTTCGGGATCGCTATTACCCACCATGAATTGCTGCTGTTCCTACCTTTTACAGGGACAGTTCCATCTGTTTTCAAAAAATATCCAATTGCACCATAGTCCGGACCCGGTCCCCATCGGCAGTTGGTATCCTCTACTGCTGCGATCATTGGTACTGAGGAAGTAATTGTGGCTGCCGGCTGTTGGGTGATAGTCGGTTCCGGGGAGTTCGTGGCAGTGGGAGGTGCCGGGGTGTCGGACGGGACTTGCGGTGTGGGAGAGCTGGCAGGGGCTGCAGCAGTCTCCGCAGCGGAGACTGCGGAGACGGTCTGTGCGACCGCGGTGTTAAGGGCATTCTGGTCCAGTGTGGGTTCAACATTTGAGTTACCAAATGGCAAGTTACAACCCGCAAGGGTTAGACCAGTGATAACTATTATGATTAATAGACTGGTTTTTTTCATGCTTTCCTTCCTTTCTTTTATGAATCTTGGGACAATCCTTATTCCTGACTTCATCATAACACAACAAAAAATGGTTATATATTAAATCTATTCTTCGTTGATGACGACTTCCAGGATTTTCACTGCTGGGCTTGTCCTCTGTTGTGGATCCCTGGTCGGGATTGAAAGCACAACATCCATCCCTTTGACAACCTCACCAAAAACGGTGTGCTTGTTATCCAACCAGGGGGTTGGCACATGAGTGATGAAGAATTGCGAACCGTTCGTATTAGGTCCAGCATTCGCCATGGATAGGATCCCGGGTTTATCGTGGCGGAGCCCCGGGGCGAATTCATCGCCAAAATGATATCCTGGTCCTCCCATCCCGGTACCGGTCGGGTCACCACCCTGGACCATAAAATCGGTGATTACCCGGTGAAAAATGGTATCGTTGTAAAAACCCTGCCGGGCAAGGAAAACAAAATTATTGACAGTAAACGGGGTGGTTTTTGAAAATAGGTCAATTATGATGTCTCCTTTTTCTGTCCGTAATGTTGCCATATAAGATTTTGTAGCGTCGATTTCCACCACTGGGGGTTGGTTCCATTGTAATTCTGCCATTCTCAATCTCCTTTTGAATTTTCCTGGGTGAATAATCACAACCTCGATAAGGGAAAATTTGTTATTAGTGAGGTGTTTCTCTGGAGTATACCCTTAAAAAAACAGTGAATATCTAAATTATTTCAATTTTATTTTCATATTCACGCGAAAAGAAATCCAGTCTTTTCCCATCGGATATAATCCTAAGGGAGGGAAGGTGAATGGAAAAAAAAGATAATTCGTGGGATCGATTCAAGAAGTTGACCCCCGTGCAAAAATTTCAAGTCGTCCTTGCAGGGGTTGTCACACTAATTCTCGTAATCCTTGTAATTGGGCTTGCTGTCGAATTCTTCCCGCAGCAAGATCAATCCCCCTCCCCTGTACCATCAGTTACGCTGACATCCACAGTTGTTTATCCTACTTTCCCCCTCACCATCACCCCGGCTACGATCACCCCCACCCTTACATTTGATCCCCTTCACCCTTATGCCCCGACCCAGGTTTCTCCCACTGTTACCAGGACTGTCACGATAACTCAGACAAAAACTTCCACCTGGGTACTGACCACCTTCCCAACCGCCACCCTCAAACCCTGGCTTACCTGGACACGAACGCCGACCGTAACCCGAACCCGTACCCTCACCCGAACAGTCACCCTCACCCGCACTGTTACCCAGACCCCAACACCCACCGTAACTCCCACACCTACAATTACCCCCACTCCGCGTCCCGAACGAATTGCTTTCACTGCAGATGAGGATGGGGACGGGAATACCGGGATCTACACGATCAATCCCGATGGAACTGGACTGGTTACCGTTGTCCAGGAATTCGAAAACGCGATATTCTGGGATTGGTCACCGGACGCACGCTGGATGGTTATTCAACTACAGGATCAACTTTACCGGATGCGCCCGGATGGGACAGACTGGAGCCTGATCCAAACCCTTTCAACGAATCTCGATGCTCAAGCGGTTTGGGCTCCGGATGGCAGTTATATTGTTTTTCGGGACGTAATAGAAGGAAAAGTTGAATTGTTTCGGACCAATCCTGATGGAAGCGGATCTCAACAACTTACGGTAAATGACCGGGATGAAAGCGATCCAACCATCCCACCTAAAAGAACAAGTGTGGTTTTTGCTCTTAGAGGAAAAGAACTAGAAGGTCAGGATGGCTTATTTGAAAAAACGATAGAATTCCCATATTCCGTCCAGGTGCTGGAAGGCGAATTTTCCTCACCAGATTTCCAATTAGATGGTTTTAAATTGGTTTTGGCAAAATATTTGGATAATAAATGGGTTATCCAGACAGGTTCTTTTGGATCTTCGGAAGTCTTTACTGACCTCACTAACGGCGGCAATAACACATCACCTGGGTGGTCACGTGATTATTCACAAATCATATTTATTACTGATCGAAATGGACCCCAAGAACTCACTTTGATGAGTGCTAATGGAGGTAATCAGGTCTCAATCGTTGGAGCACCGTCAAATCCCCAGCATCCCCGTTGGATGCCGTAATACCGTCTCTTGAAGTTCCTGTCAGTAATTCGCGGTAATAAAAAATCTTCCTAAGGGGTATCAATGAAAAACATTGTCATCACTGGTAGTACTCGCGGCATAGGATATGGCCTCGCCCAATCATTCTTATTATCGAAATGCAACGTTGTTATTTGCAGCCGCACTTCGAAAGGTGTCAATCACGCTGTCAGCGAATTGGCAGCAGGGAATCCCGTGGACCGGATCCTGGGGGTAGTCTGCGACGCCCGGAAACCGGATCAGGTGCAGGAATTATGGGATAAAGCGGTTCAAAAATTTGGCTGGGTGGATATCTGGATCAATAACGCTGGAGTGGCCAATAAGGTCTCAGAAGCCTGGTCAATTCCATTCTCCGAAATCGACAAGGTTGTTGATACAAACATCAAAGGCGCTTTTTTCGGAACCACGGTTGCAGTAAGGGGGATGCTCGCTCAGGGACATGGTGCGATCTACAATATGGAAGGGCTGGGAAGCGAAAAAAGCCGCATCGTTGAGGGTATGTCCCTTTACGGGCTGACAAAGGCAGGTCTGCGGTATTTCAATGATTCCCTCTTCAAGGAACTTGAAGGTAAACCGGTTATTGCTGGGGCGCTCCAGCCTGGTATGGTTGTCACCGATTTAATCGGGGCGCAAAATTCGGGTGACCCAGCGGATTTCGAAAGGGTGAAATGGATTACAAATATCATTGGCAACAGGGTGGAGGATGTCACCCCCTGGCTTGTTCAAAAGATACTGGCCAATACCCGCAATGGTGCCCGCTTTCGGTATATGAGTACTATGAAAACCTCTTTTCGGTTCTTAAGAGCACCTTTCTTGAAGCGGGACCTATTTAACAATCAAAACGAAGAATGAATTTTACTGCGTCCGGAAATATAATTTATATAGTTCACATGATTATTTCAATTATATTATCAAAAAATGAGACGTAATTCCGCTTCATTATTTCCAATATCTTCAGTCACTCGCTCTCACGCGGAAGCCAGAGCTAATTATGATGCTCTAAGCCGGTGGTACGACCTTTTAGAAGGTGGTTGGGAACGCCGCCCACGCGAAAAAGCATTGCAGAACCTGGCTGTACCCCCTGAAGCCAAAGTGATTGAAATTGGCTGTGGTACAGGCTCCTCCCTCGTCGACCTTACGGAAAAGGCAGGTTTGGGCGGTCAAATCATTGGGGTTGATCTTTCAATGGGCATGCTCCGGGTAGCTAATAATCGTCTCCGGAAGCTGCATTTCTCCAACCCGGTCTTTCTCTACCAGGCTGACGCGCTTACCCTGCCTTTCGCAAATGCATCCTTTAAGGCAATGTTTATGAGCTTCACCCTGGAATTGTTCGATACTCCAGAAATCCCACTCATCCTTGCTGAATGCAGCCGTATTCTTCAGCCTGACGCAAGCCTCAGCCTGGTGGCTACCTCCAAGACGGGAGGTGTCGCCTGGATGACCTCGCTTTACGAAATCTTTCACCGGAAATTCCCCCACACGGTGGATTGCCGCCCCATCTATACCTCGAGAGCACTTGAAGCAGCTGGCTTCGAGATCCTTACTTCGGATGTGGGCTCTTTGTGGGGTATCGGTGTGGAAATAATAACCGCTCGGAAATCTTAATATACTTTGGCTGATGTTGAATATCAAACCGGTTATTCAGCCTGGTCTCACCATACCTTAATCTTCATATGTTATAAGTACACACTGGAGTAAACAAAATCATGATAGCTTTTGCGCTCATTTTCGTTATGCTTGGTTTATTGATCATCAGTGGGAAAAAAACCGCAGCACCCGCCCGGGTGGAAGTACGAATCCCAATCATTTCGTCGAAAAGGAGACCTCAATGAAAGGTTTTTGGAAATGGTTTTTAATCGTTCTGGGGGTTCTAATCCTGCTTGGATTGATAGTTTCCCCTTTCATTATGCATACATTTATTAATTCCGGGGGTTACCCGATGATGCAGCGTGGAAATTTGGATGGTGGACCGTATTTCTGCGGAGATATCGACAACAACCCCGGTTTACGTGGCGGTTTTGACCGCATGCCCATGCACCGTGGATTTATACCGATTGGTGGAGGGTTGTTCATGATTCCATTGATGGGTTTTCTCTGCCTGTTCCCGCTTGGGATCCTCGGTTTGGCGATCTATGGAATTATTGCCCTGGTGAACCGACCAAAAACTATCCCGGTTGTTGAGGCAGCAGTTGCAGCTCCCGTTGTGGTCGCACCCTGTATTAAATGTGGCAAACCACTCCAGGATGATTGGTCAACATGTCCCTATTGCGGTCAGAAAGTCCGTCGGCCCAAATAAGAATTTCGAATCTTGATTTCTCTACGTGATTTCTTATGCTACATCTCTACCGGCTGCCTTACCGCAGCCGGTATCTTTTAATAATTCCGACCCTCCAATGTATCGGGTATACTCGAATAATTACGCCAAGAGTTGAAATAAACAAGGGAGAATTCACGATGTCCAGTGATGATGCGTTTCCGGGCAGGAACGGAAAAAAGATAGTCGTAAAAAAGAATGGTCCCTATGTTGTCAAAGGTGGGATTCCTCTGACCCGTAAAACCCAGGTGGTGTCTGAATTCGGAGAACCGCTGACCTGGAAAAATGAGGGGCCCATTTCTGTGGAAGGGGATGAATATGAACTTTGCCGTTGCGGTCAATCCAAAAATTTTCCTTTCTGTGACGATACCCACAAACGTGTGGATTTCGATGGCACAGAAACCGCTGATACCGGCTTGACAGCTGGCCGTCAGCGTCCTCTAAAAACAGGTGTTCAACTCTTCATTAGAAAAGATCCCTCTCTTTGCATGACCTCAGGGTTCTGTGGTTTCTATAAAGCCCCCCTCTCAAAATTCATTGCCGAATCTGAGGATTCCCAAAAACGCTCGCTTGCCATGGCCATGGTGGAACGCTGCCCGGCCGGGTCTCTCACATACCGCACAGAACCGGACGAACCGGATATTGAACCAGACTTGCCGCAAATGATTGCGGATACAACAGAAATCACGTCCGACGGACCCATCATCGGCTCCCTATGGGTGATGGGCGGCATCCTGGTGGAACGTTCCGATGGCGAGCCTTTCGAAACCCGCAACCGCGTCACGCTCTGCAATTGCGGTAAATCCTCCAATAAACCCCTGTGTGATGGCACTCACCGCCACCGCGCCAGGGAACTGGGCAGGCAGCGGAAACAGAAGCAGTAAGGGGATCCATTACCTCCTTCTCTCTCCAAACCGGTTTATAATTTATTGACCGTATATCCCTCCCCGGAGGATTGATGTCCCCTTCCCGCACGATTCGAGCTCCACGTGGAACCAACCTCACCTGTAGGAACTGGCATATCGAAGCAGCCTACCGAATGATCCAGAATAATCTCGATCCTGACGTTGCCGAGCGCCCTGAGGATTTGGTGGTTTATGGCGGTCGTGGACAAGCTGCCCGTTCCTGGGAGGCTTTCGATGCAATTCTCGCTTCGCTGCGCGATCTTGAACCAGATGAGACCCTTCTCATCCAATCCGGCAAACCGGTCGCGGTTTTTCGAACCCATGCTGATGCACCCCGTGTCCTGATCGCGAATTCTAACCTTGTACCGCACTGGGCTACCCAGGATCATTTCGACCAGCTTTCCGCCCGCGGCTTGATGATGTATGGTCAGATGACCGCAGGGTCCTGGATCTACATCGGCACCCAGGGGATTCTCCAGGGTACCTACGAAACCCTCGCCGCTCTCGCTGTGAAAAAAGGCTGGCCGTCATTGAAAGGAAAATTCGTCCTCACTGCCGGCCTGGGCGGGATGGGTGGCGCCCAACCCCTGGCGATCACCATGAACGAGGGCGTTGGACTGATCGTTGAAGTTGATCCGGCTCGCGCACATCGCCGGCAGCAGATCGGCTATGTGGATGTGGTCGTCGATTCCCTCGAAGAAGCCATGACCATGGTGGAGGAATCCCTCCAAAAACGCGAACCAAAATCGATAGCTCTCGTGGCCAACGCGGCAGAGATCTACCCCGAGCTGGTAGCTCGCGGGGTGATCCCTGATGTGGTCACCGATCAGACCCCCGCACACGATATTTCCATGTATGTTCCAGCGGGTTTGGATATTGAACAAGCTGACGATCTGCGAAAATCCGATCCGGGGGATTACTCCAGTCGTAGTGTCACTTCCATGGTAGCCCATGTTAAAGCCATGCTAGAATTCCAAAAAAGAGATGCCGAGGTTTTCGATTACGGCAATAATATCCGCCAGCGCGCTTATGATGGCGGTCTTCAGGAGGCATTTGAATTCCCCGGGTTTGTGCCCGCTTATATCCGCCCGCTTTTCTGTGAAGGTAAGGGACCCTTCCGTTGGGTCGCGCTCTCCGGTGACCCTGAGGATATCTATCGCACCGACGAAGCCGTAGCTGGGCTTTTTCCTCTTGACGATCATTTACAACGTTGGTTGAAGATGGCTAGCGAGAAAATACCCTTCCAGGGGTTACCCGCCCGCATCTGCTGGCTGGGATACGGTGATCGCGCCAAAGCTGGGCTTAAATTCAACGAGATGGTCTCACAAGGAATCCTCAAAGCTCCCATCGTCATAGGCCGGGACCATCTGGATTCCGGTTCCGTGGCTAGCCCCAATCGCGAGACGGAAGCAATGCGGGATGGCAGCGACGCGGTCAGCGATTGGCCTATTCTAAATGCCCTGTTAAATACAGCCTGCGGGGCAACCTGGGTCAGCTTCCATCACGGCGGCGGGGTCGGGATCGGGTATTCGCAGCACGCAGGAATGGTCATCGTTGCAGATGGTACCCTCGATGCAGCCCACCGCTTGGAACGCGTGCTTAACGCTGACCCTGGGATGGGTGTGGTTCGCCACGCAGATGCCGGCTACCCGGCAGCCATCGCCGCAGCGGAACGGAACAATATCCACATACCAATGAGGAAGGTACCGTAAATTGCGTCAGACCCGCATCTTCTGGTTCATTGTTTGTATCCTTATCGGGCTGGTTGCTGGCCTGGTCTACGGCTGGTGGGGAAACCCGACCCTGCCCGCAGATACTACCTTGCCCCAGCTGCGCGCGGATTACAAGACTGATTACGTCCTGATGACTGCCGAGATTTTCCGCTCGGATAAAGACCCGGCCAGCGCGGCCGTCCGGCTGTTGGCGCTTGACCCCCTCGACCCGCTCCGCCCGGTCCAGGAAGCAATCCTCACCGCCCAGGAGAACGGCTTTAACTCCACGGATGTCACCCTTTTGGCAGATCTAGCATCCGCAATGTTAGGGTGGCAGACCATCCCGACGGTGGTGAACCGGTGAGCAGGCGGCGATTCCCCTGGTATCTGATCACCGGTCTTCTTGTCGGGTTGACGGTCGCCCTTGTCTATACCTGGTTGATTGCACCGGTGAATTATTCAGGGACCTCACCTTCGAACCTCTCTTTTTCAGACCGTGACCATTATCGTGCCATGATCGCAATGGCATACGCTTCCAACGGGGACTTTGGCCGCGCTATTGCCCGCCTGGGGCTTCTGAGGGATCCCGACCCGGCTGCCGGGCTTGCCGAGCAGGCTCAGCGCTACCAGGTGGCCGGTCGGCCCTACCAGGAGGTGCGCGCCATTGCCCTGCTTTCCTCCGCGATTTCAGCCAGAGGAATCGAATTTATGCAGACAGCTGCCGCGGCTACCCTAACGGCTGATATCCCCGGGTTCCGTGAGACCCAGACTGCAACTTATGCGGTCAACGCGCGTACAGCCACCCAGCTAGCGCTGGTAAAACCCAGTTCCACCCCGTTGATTACCTTCACGCCACTGCCCTCCATTACTCCCGAACCCACCTTGGGTGCCCCGTTTTCCCTGAAAACCATGGAGCAGGTATGCGACCAGGATGAACCCCTGCTTGTGCGAATATTCGTAAGCGACGCTTCCGGAAAGGGCGTCCCGGGGGTCAA
>Ga0209254_10004459_pt1 | contig 12814 bp, 13 predicted proteins | sample FrelakmetDIP11DI_FD_187148 | JGI IMG/M metagenome (GOLD analysis project Ga0209254, IMG submission 187148) | Freshwater lake sediment microbial communities from the University of Notre Dame, USA, for methane emissions studies - DIP11 DI (SPAdes)... | ecosystem: Environmental > Aquatic >...
CCTGATCCCTGATTCCTGAAGATGGATCTCCGCGACCCCCACCGCGTTACGGGACTCGTCCTGGCAGGCGGCCTCGGTCGGCGCATGGGCGGGAGCGACAAGGGGCTGAAGCCGCTTTCCGGCCGGCCGATGGTCGCGCACGTGCTCGACCGGCTCATGCCGCAGGTCGACGAGGTGCTGGTCAACGCCAACCAGAACGCGGAACGCTACGCCGCGTTCGGCCATCACGTCGTGCCCGACGAGGTCGGCGGTTTCGCGGGGCCGCTCGCGGGCCTGCACGCGGGGCTCAAGGTCGCGGCGCATCCCTTCCTCGTGACCGTGCCCTGCGACTCGCCGTTCCTGCCGGCCGATCTCGTCGCGCGCCTGCTCGCGGCGCTGCTCGAATGCCACGCGGACGTGGCCGTGGCAAAGACCGGCGACCAGCCGCACCCGGTGTTCGCGCTCGTGCGCGCTTCGGTGCTGCCGCACCTCCACGATTTCCTCGCGGGCGGCGGCCGCAAGATCGACGCGTGGTACGCGACCCTCGTTGTCGTCGAGGTGCCGTTCGACGAGGCGGAGGCGTTCTCCAACATCAACACGCCCGAGGAGCTGGCCGCCGTCGAGCGCGGCGAGCGGCCGGCACCGTGACTTCGGTCGCGAAGATCGTCAGCTGCTTCGACGACCGGTCACAAGCGCGCGGCTCCGACCCGTATCCGCGCTCCCGATCGCACAGCGCCTCGCCCGCGTCAACTCCTCGGCCGAGGCCGGCGTGGTGCGCGCATGTGCTGCGAGCTCAAGCCGGCGAAGCCGAAGCGGTGAACAGCTCGTGAACCCTCGTGACGAGCGACGCAGGCTCGACCGGCTTCGCCACCAGCGCCGACACGCCCGACTCGCGGAGCTCCTGCTCCGTCAGCCCCTCGCCGTACCCGGTCAGGAGCAGCGCCGGGCAGCGCATGCCGCGGCGGCGCAGCTCGCGCGCGAGCGCGATGCCGGTGGTGCCCGGCATCGTGAGGTCGGTCACGACGACGTCGAACGGAACTTCGTGACGCTCGACCGCCCGCAGCGCTTCGCCGAAATCGCACGCCACCTCCACGCGGAGGCCGCAGGTCTCCCGGACTCTGGCCCGCGGTCGACTTCGTCCACTGGCTCCAGCTTGCCGGAACCCTGTCGTCGGTCACGCTCGACTACTGCCCGATGGCGCGCGTCGTGTCGCTGCTGCCGTGGAACAGGGCCGCGCCGCTGACGCCGGGGCTGGTCGCGCGCACCTTCCTCACCCCGCCACGCGTCTGGCGGTTTCCGGCAACAGATCGTGCGTAGAGATGCGCGCGACCACCGCGGCGCCGGCGTTTCATCGCTCGAGCTCGACGACGAACGCGCGCGCGAGTCGGCCGGTTCTCTATCACAGGCAGTCGACCCTGCCCGCGAAGGCTCACGGCACATCGGAGCCCGTGCCGGCCTCCCCGAGCTCCGCGAGCAGGCCGGTGGTGCCCGTCCCCGGCAGCGCCTCCACGTCCCGCAACCTCCGCTCGATGGCACGCGTGCGCACCTCGGCATCGCCGATCGTTTTCGACGCCTGGTCGAGCTTCTCGCGCGTCTTCGCAAGCACACCGGCGAACTTGCCGAACTCGCTCTTCACCGCGCCGAGCAGCCCCCACACCTCGCTCGAACGGCGCTCGATCGCAAGCGTGCGGAAACCCATCTGCAGGCTGTTCAGGAATGCCGAGAAGGTCGTCGGCCCGGTGACCGTGACGCGGAACTCGCGCTGCAGGAGCTCGCTCAGGCCCGGCCGGCGCAGCACCTCGGCGTACAGCCCCTCGATCGGGAGGAACATGACCGCGAAGTCCGTCGTCGCCGGCGGCTCGATGTACTTTTCGCGGATCGTGCGCGCCTCCTGGCGAATGCACGCTTCGAGTGCTCGCTCCGCCTCCTCGACCGCAGCGCGATCGGCGCGCTCCTGTGCCGCGAGCAGGCGCTCGTAGTCCTCGCGCGGGAACTTCGCGTCTACCGGCAGCCAGACGCAGCTGCCTGCATCATCGCGGCCGGGTAACCGGATGGCGAACTCGACGCGCTCGCCGCTTCCCCGCCGGGTCTCGACGTTCGCGGCGTACTGCGCGGGCGCGAGCGTCTGCTCGAGCAGCGCGCCGAGCTGGATCTCGCCCCACACGCCGCGCGTCTTCACGTTCGTCAGCACGCGCTTCAGGTCGCCGACGCCGGCGGCGAGCGTCTGCATCTCGCCGAGACCGCGGTGCACCTGCTCGAGCCGCTCGCTCACCATCTTGAACGACTCCGAGAGCCGCTGTTCGAGCGTAGCGTGCAGCTTCTCGTCCACCGTCTGCCGCATCTGCTCGAGCTTGGCAGCGTTGTCGGCGGCCAGCTCCTTCAGCCTTGCCTCGAGGGTCGCACGTACCTCGCCGAGCCGCCGCTCGCTCGTTTCGCCAAGCGCGGCCAGCCGCTGGTCGAGCGCAACGCCGAAACGCCGCAGGGTCTCGCTGGTCTCTGCGCGGCCTTCGCGGTGCTCCTGGCCGAGCACGGCGAGACTCCGGCCGCTCGCCTCCTGCAGCGCGCCCAGCCGCTCGCTGACGCTGCCGTGCAAGGCCTCGAGCCGCGTCTCGTTGTTCTGCGTGAGCGCGGCGAGGTCGCGCGCGAACGCCTCGAAGCGCTCGTTCTGCGACCGCGTCGCCACCGTCAGCTGATCGCGCAGCTCGCCGCCGGAGCGGGCGAGCCCCGCGGCCAGCTCCTCGCGCTGCGCGCGGGCCGCTTCGCTCGCATCGCGGCGGCTTTCCCCGATCGCGTCGCGCAGCTCGCGCTCCAGACGCTCGTTGTCGCGACCGAGTGCAACCAGCCGCTCTTCGAGCGCCGCAGAGGCGCGTCCGGCGGAGGCGCCGCGAATGACGGCAATGAGCTGCAGCGCGACCATCGCCACGAGCGCGACGATGACGACGATGAGGAGGGTTTCGATCGGCATTCTTCGGTGATGGAGCGCCGCCGGGACCGCGCGCACGGATCGGTGTGGGACGGATCGCGAAAACCCCGACACGAGGTCGCCCCGGGTGCGGCGGCAGTATAGCGACCGTGAGGGCGATTCCGCGTCGAACGCTCCGCCCGGTCCCGCGCGGAGGAATGCGAGCGGAATGGATCCGTGATGCACTCCGTTGCGCGAGTGCCTACAATTTGGAGGCCTACCGCGGATGCACCAGGCGCCGCGGTCCCCGTCCATGCACTGGCAGGCCTACCCGCTACCGTTCATCCGCCACGAGGCGCACTTCGGCCGCCTCGTGCGCGCGTTCGCCGAGCGCGCGCCGAACGTCGTGGCGATGCTCGCCTCGACGGTGGCGCGCTTCCCGCTGCACGAGGCGGTAGTCGATGGCGAGCGGCGAGTGACGTATGCGCAGCTCGCGCAGCAATGCGCCCGCATCGGCGCGAACCTCTCGGCTGCGGGGGTCGGACCCGGCGACCGTGTCGCGCTCCTGTGCGGCAACTCGCTCGAGTTCCTGACGACCCTGCTCGGCGTGCTGCACGCGGGCGCGATCGCCGTGCCGCTGAACGTCCGCGAGCAGCGTCCCGAGCTCACCTACATCCTGAACCAGTGCGCGGCGCGCGCGATCGTGTTCGATGCCGCCCTTGCCGACCGGCTGCCCGACGCCTACGAGGCGCCCGCGCTCTCGGTGCGCTTTGCCATCGGCGACGGCTGCCCGCAGGCGCGCGACTTCGCCGAGTTGCTCGCGTCTGCGGGAGAGAGCGCGCCGGTGCCCGATGCCGTGTCGGTGAGGGAGGGCGAGTGCGCGGTCGTGCTCTATACCTCCGGCACGACCGGTCGCCCCAAGGGCGCGATGCTCACCCACTTCAACATCGTGCACTCGGTGCTGCACTTCGTCGGCTGCATGCGGCTCGATGACCGCGACCGCTCGATGCTCGCCGTACCGGCGTCGCACGTCACCGGCCTGGTCGCGATCCTGCTCACCATGGTCGCCTGCGGTGGCTGCACGCTCGTGCTGCGCGAGTTCCGCGGCCAGGACTTTCTCGCGCTCGCAGCCCGCGAACGGATGACGCACACGCTCATCGTGCCGGCAATGTACACGCTGCTCATGCGCCATCGCGACCTCGAGGCGCACGACCTTTCCGCGTGGCGCATCGGCGCCTTCGGCGGCGCGCCGATGCCCGAGGGGACGCTGCGTCTGCTCGCGCAGGAGCTTCCGGGGCTCATGCTCGTCAATGCCTATGGCGCCACCGAGACCACCTCGCCGACGACGATCATGCCGCTCGGCCTGCAGCCGGATCACCTCGACAGCGTCGGCGTGGTGGTGCCGTGCGGCGACGTGCGGGTGATGGACGAGCACGGACGCGAGGTGCCGCGCGGGCGCGAGGGCGAGATCTGGATCGCGGGCCCGATGGTCGTGCCCGGATATTGGAACGATCCCGAGGCCAACACGCGCGAGCTCGCCGGCGGCTACTGGAAGTCGGGTGACATCGGCGCCACGGACGCCGAGGGGTTCGTGCGCCTGTTCGACCGCAAGAAGGATCTCGTGAATCGCGGCGGCTACAAGGTGTACAGCGCCGAGGTGGAGAGCGTGCTCTCGCTGCACCCCGACGTGATCGAGGCGGCGATCGTCGCGCGTCCCGACCCGGTGCTCGGCGAGAAGACCGAGGCGATCGTCGTGCCGCGCGCGGCGGACGTCGACGCGGACGCGCTGCGCGCGCACTGCGCGCGGCAGCTCGCTGACTACAAGGTGCCGGACTTCGTGACGTTCCGGGGGGCGCCGCTACCTCGTAACGCGAACGGGAAAGTCATGAAGAGCCTCCTGCGCGAGCAATACGGTCGACCCTGATCGCCGCGGCGCCCGCGCCGACTCGCCGGTCGCATCCCCGCAAGGCGGGGCCCCTGCTCCGCGCCTCGCGCGGATCTGGCTCACTGCCTACCGCGCCGCCTCCGCCATCCTCGCCGACGCTCTCCCGAGTCCGAGCAATGCCACGCACGAGGCGAGGCCGAGCACCGCCGCGCCGTAGGCGAGCGACCAGCCGAGGCCGTTGTGGTCGGCGATCCAGCCGGCGAACAGCGGTCCGATCGCCTGGCCCACCGAGAACACGACCGTGAAGAGGATGATCGCCTTCGCCCAGAGCCCCGGGGCCATGCTGCGCCGGGAGAGCACTGCGACTGCCGACGGGGCGATGAACATGCCGAGACCGACGAGGGCCGCCGACACGAGGATGCCCGGGCGGGTCGGCGAGAGCAGCGGCACGAGGCTGCCGAGCGCGTTGGTGGCGCAGCTCGCCGAAAGGGTGACGGCGGGGTGCCAGTGATCGAGCGCACGACGCCACACGAACGCGCTCACTGCAACCGCGACGCCCAGCACCGACCAGACGAGGGTGCCGAACTGCCACGACATCGCCTCGCCGCGCACCCACGCGAACACGAACGTCATGTAGGCGATGTAGCCGCAGCCGAAGAGGAAGTACGCGACGAGGCTCGGCAGCAGCGCGCGCAAGCTCAGGCGCTCGCTCGAAACCGCATTGCCGGAGCCGACGACGCGACGCGACTCGAGGATCGGCCAGACCGCCGCCGCCATCGCCGCCACGCCGAGCGCCATCCAGGCCTGCGGCCACGCGGCGGGACCTCCGAGCGCGAGCAGCGGATTGACGAGCAGGCCGCTCGCGATGATCCCCAGACCGCCGCAGCCGAAGTAGATGCCGGTCGCCTTGCCCAGCAGCGCCGGCTGCGACTGGTAGCGCGCGGCGACGAGCGCGCCGCCGCACGCGAACACCCACGCCGCGCCGATGCCGGCGCCGAACCGGGTCAGCGTGAGCCACGCGAGCGAGCTGCCGAGCCCAGTGAGCGCGAGCGCGGCGACCGTCAGGACCAGCCCGGACGCGAACAGCGTGCTCGGGCGCGCCTGCCGCAGCAGCAGGTATCCCGAGGTGGCGCCGATGACGTAGCCGATCGCGTTGGCCGTGTTGAGCCAACCCGCCTGTGCGTAGCTCCACGCGAGGTCAGCGCGCATCGACGGCAGCACCAGCGCATAGGCGAAGCGCGCGAAGCCGTTGCCGATCGCGACGCCGAGGCCCAGCCCGACGGCGTGCCAGAGCGAGAGCGAGCGGACGGGAGCAGCTGGCTTGGATGCGGACATGACGGGCGGCGATGCGCGCAGCGGGGCGGCTGTGCGCGGCGGTCCGGCGATTATCGCGGTCCGCGGGCGAGCGCGTGCCGCCGCGCGGTCAGCTCGACGCCAGCCGTCGGATCACCGCGCCGCCGACCCAGCGGGCGACCGTGCGCGGCACGAAGTTCACGCTCGTCGCCATCTTGTTGAGCGCGCCCGGCACGCAGACCGACTCGCCCGCCATGCAGGCGCGAAACCCTTCGCGTGCCACTTCCGTCTCGTCAGAGACGGCGAGGTCGGGCACTGCGCCGACGACGCTGCTCGTGCGCCGCGCGCGCGCCACGCCCTCGGTAGCGGTGATGCCGGGGCAGAGCGCGGTGATGGTGACGCCGGTGCCGCGCATCTCCTCGACCAGCGCCTCCGAGAGCGAGAGCACGAACGCCTTCGTCGCCGCATACGTCGCGAGCTGCGGCACGGCCTGGAAGGAAGCGACCGACGCGACGTTGAGGATGCGGCCCGAGCTGCGCTCCAGCATCTTCGGCAGGAAGAGCCGCGTGAGGCCGGTGAGCGCGAGGCAGTTGAGCTGGATCATCGCGTCGAGGCGCTCCGGCGCGATCGCGCTGAAGCGGCCCACCTCGTACACGCCGGCGTTGTTGACCAGGACCTCGACGCGCATCGAACGCACCGCAGCGTGGACGCGCCGGGGCGCGTCCGGCCGAGTGAGGTCGATCGCGAGCGGCGTCGCACGCACGCGGTGTTCGCGCCGCATGCGCTCGGCGAGCTGCGCAAGCGCTGCCTTGCGCCGCGCGACCAGCACCAGGTCGTACCCTTCCGCCGCGAAGAGCGGCGCGAACGCCGCGCCCAGGCCGGCGGAGGCGCCGGTGATGACGGCAACGGGACGCGGCGCGGGCATGGGTGAGGTCTCCTGTGATCGACGCGGTTCGAGGGACGGCCAAGCACGCAGCGCGCCCCGGGCCCGCTCAGCCCGGACGGTTGCGCATGTGGTCGGCGGTGCGCAGGAACGCCACTGCGAGTGCCTCGCGCAGCGGGTCGGGCACTTCCTCGAGCGTCATCGCCTCGTGCATGCACGCGAGCCACGCGTCGCGCTCGGCCTCGCCGATCGGGAACGGCAGATGCCGCGCCCGCAGCATCGGGTGTCCGTAGCGCTCGACGTAGAGCGGCGGCCCGCCGAGCCAGCCGGAGAGGAACAGCCGCAACTTCTCGCGCGAGCCGGCGAGGTCGGGCGGATGCAGGCGCCGGATGCCGCGGTACTCGGGCACCTCGTCCATGAGCGCGTAGAAGCGGTCGACCAGCGCACGCAGGCGCGCTTCGCCGCCGAGCAGCTCATAGGGCGTCGGCGAAGGATTGGTCGCCGGGGCGGAGGTCACGCTGCGCAGGCCGCGACGGGGCATGCAGCGCGCATCACGCCTCGCGCAGCGCTGCGATCGGCGGGCGCTTGAGCGCGGCGCGCGTCCCGGCCCAGGCGTTGAGGCCGACGCACGCGAGGCCCGCAAGCGGGCCGGCCACCCACAGCCATGGATTCACGTGATAGGAGAACTGGAACACCTTGGCGGCGAGCACGTAGCCGATGCCTGCCGCGCCCGCGGCCGCGAGCAGCCCCGCGACGAGCCCGAGCGTGATGAACTCGGCGCGGCTCGCGGCCGCGACCTGCGCGCGCGACGCGCCGAGCGCGCGCATCACCGCGGATTCCTGCACGCGCTCGTCCTGCGTCGCGAGCAGCGCTGCGTACAGCACGAGCAGGCCGGCGGCGATCGCGAACAGGAAGACGAACTGCACTGCGGCGATGACCTGTTCCATCACCGTCAGCGCCTGCCGGAGGATCGCGGACATGTCGACGACGGTGAGGTTGGGAAAGTCGCGCACCAGGCCGTTCACCGCGGTGGCACGCGACTCGGGCAGGTGGAAGCTGGTGATGAAGCTGGTCGGGAAGTCGGCGAGCAGCGCCGGCGTCGTGATGACGAAGAAGTTGACCTGCATCGAGTCCCAGTCGAGGGCGCGCAGGTTGACGATCGGCGCGGTGAACTTGCGGCCGCCCACTTCCCAGGTCAGACGATCGCCGACCTGCACGCCGAGCGACTTCGCGATGCCCGCCTCGACCGAGAGCGCACCGCGTGCAAGGTCCTCTGCGGTGAACGCGCGGCCGGCGATGATGCGGTTGTGCGCCGGCATGCCATCCATATACGAGAGGTTGAACTCGCGCTCGACAAGGCGCCGGGTGCGCTCGTTCTCGTAGTCGTCCACCTGCACCGCGCGGTCGTTGATGGCGGTCAGTCGGCCGCGCACCATCGGGTACACGTGCGGCACCGGCAGCTTCTGCGCCGCGAAGAACTGCTCGACGCCCTCGCGCTGGTCGGGCTGGATGTTGAGCACGAAGCGGTTCGGCGCATCGACCGGCGTTTTGCCGCGCCAGGCGTCGAGCAGATCGCCGCGCGTGAACGTGAGCAGCAGCACCGCGGTGAGGCCGAGCGCGAGCGAGAGGATCTGGATGGTGTTCGAGCGCCCGCGCCGGCGCAGGTTGGCGAGACCGTAGCGCCACGAGAGGCTCGCGAACGGCGCGAGCGACGCGGCGAGCCGCAGCGCGACGAAGGCGACGAGCGCGAACGAGACGAACGCCGCGGCGAAGCCGCCGATGACGTACAGCCCGAGCTTCCAGTCGCCCGCGTACCAGAGGAGCAGCGCCGCGAGCGTAGCGAGGCCGATCGCATAGCCGACGAGCGCGCCCTGCCGCGGCGCGCCGACCTCGCGCCGGAGCACGCGCAGCGACGCCACGTTCTTGAGCTGCAGCAGCGGCGGCAGCGCGAAGCCGAGCAGCAGCGCGAGGCCGGTCGCGAAGCCCTGCAGCGCCGGCACGATGGACGGGCGCGGCAGCGCCGCGGCCATGAGCTCCGCGGCGAAGCTCGCCAGCACCTCCTGCGCGATCAGGCCCGCGACGAGTCCCGCCGCGCACGCGACCACCGCGAGCGCGACGAACTCCCACGCGAACAGGCGGAAGAGCTGCGACTCGGAGGCGCCGAGGCAGCGCATCACCGCATAGCCGTCGAGGTGCCGCTGGGTGTAGCGGCGCGTCGAAAGCCCGATCGCGACCGCGGCGAGGATCGCGGCGAGCATCGCAGTGAGGCCGAGGAACTGCTGCGCGCGCTCGAGCGCGGCGCGGATCTCGGGGCGCGCGCCCGAAAGTCCCTGGATCGACTCGCCGCGGCCGAGCGTGCGCTTGGCCCAGCTCTCGAACTCGTCGACCCGCAGGCGTTCGCCGGCGACCAGCAGCGAGTAGCTGATGCGGCTGCCCGGCTGCACGAGGCCGGTCGCGGGCAGGTCGCGCACGTTCATCATCACCCGGGGCGCGATGTTGAAGAACTGCACGCCACGGTCGGGCTCGATCGTGAGGATGCGGTCGATGGTGAACGAAGCATCGCCGAGCTCGAGCGTGCCGCCGACTTTCGCGTCGACCGCCGCGACGAGGCGTTCGTCCACCCAGACCTTGCCGGGTGGCGGCACGTCGGTCGTCTCCTCGTCCGGCATGTTCGGCGCAGCGGCGACGCGGAGCTTGCCGCGCAGCGGGTAGCCCTCGCTCACCGCCTTGAGACCGACGAGCTGTGCCTGCTCGCCGGCGCGCGCCATGCTGATGAGCGTCGTCGCTCCTGCGACCGCGAGGCCGCGGTCGCGCGCCGCAGCGGCGAACTTGGCGTCGAAGGGATGATCCGCGACGAGCAGCAGGTCGGCACCGAGCAGCTGGTGCGCTTCGCGCGTGAGCGCCTGGCGTATCCGGTCACCGAAGAAGCCGACGCTCGATACAGCGGTGACGGCAACGAACAGGGCGAGCGCAAGCACCCGCAGCTCGCCGGCCTTCCAGTCGCGTTTGAGCATGCGCAAGGGGAGCGCGAGCATGGCCGGCCCTTCAGTGCGCGACGCTTCGCCCTGCCCCCGGCAGGGGGAGGGTCGGGGTGGGGGTGCTGCGCTCGCGCTTGGTCGCCGTCTCCTGATCGAAGCCAGAACCCCCATCCCAACCTTCCCCCTGGGAGGGGGAAGGCGTCGGCACGACCTTGCCCCCGGCGAGCCGGATCTGCCGCGAACAGCGGCGCGCGAGCGCCTCGTCGTGCGTCACGAGCACGAGCGTCGTGTCGCGCTCGGCGTTGAGCTCGAACAGCAGGTTGATGATCGCGGCGCCGGTCGCGGCATCGAGATTGCCGGTGGGCTCGTCGGCGAATAGCAGCTTCGGCTCGACGACGAACGCGCGCGCAAGCGCGACGCGCTGCTGCTCGCCGCCCGAGAGATGCTTCGGATAGTGGCGCAGCCGCTCGCCCAGGCCCACGCGCCCGAGCATCGCGCGCGCCCGCGGCTCTGCGTCGCGCACCTCCGCAAGCTCGAGCGGCAGCATGACGTTCTCGAGCGCGGTGAGCGGCGGCAGCAGCTGGAAGGACTGGAAGACGAAGCCGACGAGCCGCTTGCGCAGCGCCGCCCGGCCGTCCTCGTCGAGCGAGAAGAGGTCGGTCCCGTCCAGCGCTACCGAGCCGGAGGTGGGCGTGTCCAAGCCGGCCAGCAGTCCGAGCAGCGTCGACTTCCCGGAGCCGGAGGCGCCGAGGATCGCGACCGCCTCGCGCGGCATGATCTCCAGGCCGATATCCTGCAGAATCGTCAGCGTCGATTCACCGTTCGGCACCGACTTCGTGAGCGTTTCTGCAAGCACCATCGCGCCGCCGGCGCGGCGCACCGTTTCAGTCATCATCCGTGGACTGCTCTTCGCGGTATTGGTTCTCGCCGCCGCAGCGGCGCACGCCGCGGGCACGATCCTGGTCTTCGGGGACAGCCTGTCGGCTGCGTATGGAATCGGTCAGAAGGAGGGGTGGCCGGCGCTGCTCGCCGACCGCCTGCGCGAGCAGAGGCTGGAGTATAGCGTCGTCAACGCGAGCATCAGCGGCGAGACCACCGCCGGCGGGGTGACGCGCATCGGCGAGGCGCTGGCGCGCGCCAGGCCCGACGTCGTGATCATCGCCCTCGGCGGGAACGACGGGCTGCGCGGGCTGCCCGTGGCGCAGATGAAGGCGAATCTCGAGAAGATGATCGCCGCGGCAAAGGCCGCCCGCGCCCGTGTCGTTCTCGTCGGCATGCGCATGCCGCCGAACTACGGGCCGCGCTACACGCGCGAGTTCGAGACGACGTTCAGCGACCTCGCCAGGCAGGAAAAGGTGCCGCTCGTGCCGTTCCTGCTCGAAGGCATCGGCGACCGGCGCGACATGTTCCTCGCCGACACCATCCACCCCACCGCGGCCGCGCAGCCGACCCTGCTCGACAACGTCTGGCGCGGCCTCGCGCCGCTCCTGGGGGCGAAGTGAGGCCGGACAGCCGCGGTCAACGCAGCCGCGCGACCAGCCCCCACACGCCCGCGAGCGCGAGCACGACCCCGAGTCCGCCGAGCAGCCACGGCAAGAGGCTGGATCCTCCGGGCTCGAGGACGGCCCGCTGCGGCTGCGCGGGATCGTAGAACACGCGTACCGCGCTGCCGGGCGCGTAACGCTGCACGATCGCCTCGGCAAGGCCGCGGTTGGGCGACGGGCCGCTTTCGAAGGACACGCGCTCGCCGGCGAAGCTGCGGCCTGCGACGTCGTAGCGATAGCGGATCTGCGCTGCGAAGAGCTTCCGCTCGTTGCCCTCCGACCGCATTGCAACCTGCGCGCTCTCGACGGTGCCCGGGGTGCTCGGCCAGTCGCGGCTCGCGCGCACGTCGCCGCCCACCCGCGTCCCGAGCCCGGCGAGGAGGATGCCGCCGAGCAGCAGCACCAGGGGCAGCACGATCCTCATCGCGCTTCGCCCTCCGTCGGGTCGTGCCGGTAGCCGATGCGAAGGTGCCGCGTGCCGAGCCAGACCTCGGTGAGGAAGGCGAGCAGCCCCGCGCTGTAGATCGCCATGGCGAGCACGAACAGCACGCCGACCGCGACCGAGAGCTCGACGTCGAGGTAAGCACCGACGAAGGCGAGGCCGATCAGGATCGTCACGAGCAGCGCGGTCAGCGTGCACAGCGTGAGCGAGACGTTCACGAGCCGCGCGCGGCGCGCGAGGCGACAGAGCTCGCGCCGCGTCTCTTCGGCACGCCGGCCCGTGTAGCCCGGCAGCTCCGCCTCCAGGCCCCGCGCGCGGTCGATGATCCGGCCGACGCGCGCGGTCAGCGCCGAGATCGTCGCCGCCACGCCGGTGAGCAGGAACACCGGCGCAACCGCGATCTGGATCACGTGCGCGATCTCGGGGATATGGGCCTGGGGGAGCATGAGCGTGAGCCGGTGCGCCCTCGACCGCGCCGCGCGGCGCGCCGGGCGCGGGCGGGCGGACGATAGAATAGCAGCGACCTCCTCCACCGCACTATGCGCCGCCCCGACACCGCGTCCGCCGCCGAGATCGACCTCTTCGCCGATCGCATCGACGCGCGCTCGCCGTCGGAGTTCGCCGAAGACCGCCTGCCGGGCGCGATCAGCTGCCCGACGCTCGACGACGAGGAGCGTGCGCGCGTGGGAACGCTCTTCAAGCAGGTGTCGCCGTTCGACGCGCGCAGGGTCGGCGCGGCGCTCGCTGCGCGCAACATCGCGCGCCACATCGAGGAGCGCTTCCAGGACCAGCCCAAGGAGTGGCGGCCGCTCGTGTACTGCTGGCGCGGCGGCAAGCGCTCCGGGGCTCTCGCGCACGTGCTGCGCGAGGTCGGCTGGAACGCCGCGCAGCTCGAGGGCGGATACAAG
>Ga0209254_10004460_pt1 | contig 12813 bp, 12 predicted proteins | sample FrelakmetDIP11DI_FD_187148 | JGI IMG/M metagenome (GOLD analysis project Ga0209254, IMG submission 187148) | Freshwater lake sediment microbial communities from the University of Notre Dame, USA, for methane emissions studies - DIP11 DI (SPAdes)... | ecosystem: Environmental > Aquatic >...
CCGCCCCTACCCTGCCGGAGCGAATCTTCGGCTTGGTATTCCTCCCATTCTGTTCAGCGACGGACCAAGAGGCATCGTCGTGGGTCATTCTACTTGCTTCCCGGTTTCTATGGCGCGAGGTGCAACCTGGGACGTCGAGCTTGAGGAGCGCATAGGAGATGCGATCGGCACAGAAGCCCGTTCACAGGGGATAAATTTCTTCGCAGGCATATGTATCAATCTTTTGAGGCATCCTGCGTGGGGAAGAGCACAAGAGACATACGGTGAGGATCCTCATCTGCTCGGTGAGATGGGCACCGCCATGATCCGTGGTGTTCAGCGACATGTGATGGGATGCGTCAAGCATTATGCTGCCAACAGCATGGAGGATGCTCGGTTCAAGGTAAACGTGATGATCAACGAGCGTGCTCTTCACGAAGTTTACCTGCCGCACTTCAAACGCTGCGTCGATCAGGGTGTGGCTTCGGTCATGACCGCCTACAATAAAGTTAATGGCGAGTATTGCGGTCACAATGGCCATCTCATACAAGAAATTCTAAAAACGAGATGGGGATTCAAAGGTTTTGTCGTGTCTGATTTCGTTTGGGGTTTGCGCGAAGCTGAAGCGGCAGTCAAAGCTGGAATGGACCTGGAAATGCCCCTGGTCATGCACTACAGAAAGAAACTCAAATCATTAGCTGAAAGAAGCGTCGTCTCAATGACATTGATTGATGAATCAGTACTGCGTATTCTCAAGCAGAAAATTCGCTTTGCATCTATTGGTGAACCTCATCGGTATAATAAGGAAGTCGTAGCAGGACCTACTCACCGGGCGTTGACACTAGAAGCTGCGCAGAAGTCCATCGTGCTGCTCAAGAATGAATTCATCCAAGGTAGTGGAAAGAAATTATTACCATTAAATGTTAATCACCTTCACCGCATTCTCGTGTTAGGTAAATTGGCGAAGGAACCTAATATCGGCGATAAAGGCAGCAGCCAGGTACGTCCTGCTGGAGTGATTACACCATACCAGGGAATCCAATCGCTGGCTGGGAAGTTCTCAGAAATCGAATACGACAACGGGCAAAACCTCAGAAGAGCGGAGAATAAGGCACGCAACGCGGAGGCAACTATTATTGTTGCCGGATTAACTTTCCGAGAGGAAGGAGAAAATTTGCGTTGGAGAGGAGGTGACAGAGAATCACTCACATTGAATACAGCAGATGAAATCCTGATTCAAGCAATCTCCAAGGTCAATCCGAGGACTATCGTAGTATTAATGGGGGGAAGTGCAATCATCACTGAAGCCTGGAGAGAGGAAGTGCCTGCCATAGTAATGACCTGGTATCCGGGTATGGAAGGTGGGCATGCCATCGCAGATGTGCTATTTGGAAAAGTTAACCCCAGTGGCAAACTGCCGTGTACTTTTCCTAAATCTACTGATCAGTTGCCTTTCTTCGCCAAAGATGCTGATTCCATTGAATACGGCTTATACCATGGATACAGGCTGATAGACAAGAATGGCTATGGACCGGCTTTTCCTTTCGGATTTGGATTAAGTTACACAACATTCCGCTACAGTGACCTGGAAGTTTATCAGGCTCAAGTAGGGATTGACGGGAGAGCCCAACTCAGCGTGGTTGTAACCAACACTGGCGAAGTGGAGGGGGATGAGATTGTGCAGCTTTACGTGGGGTGTGAAAACTCCAGGGTGGATAGACCGGTTAAGGAGCTAAGGGGGTTCCAAAGGATAAGAATATCACCAAGTCAATCAAAGAAAGTATACTTTGAACTTCCTGTTAAACAACTAGCCTATTACGATGAAGAACAAAAATCCTTCATCGTCGAACCAACGGATTATCAGATTTATGTAGGCTCCTCTTCCCGAAATAAGGACCTATTGAAGAGAAGTATTTCAATTGTTACGTAAACTATGACACCGCTATCTTTATTGTTGATACTTCTAGCAGCAATAATGCACGCTGCCTGGAATCTGCTATTAAAACAGGAGGAGCACAAATACATCGCTTCCTGGTGGGCATCGATAGCTGGTTGGATATTTCTCATGCCAACGCTATTCTTCTTTCCCTTTCCCAAACCAGCTAGCTGGCTTTTTGCATTCACCAGTGGGGGGTTGGAGGCGGCCTACATGATCTCATTGGCGACCGCCTATTATCGAGGGGATTACTCACTAGTCTACCCTATTTCACGCGGCGCTGCCCCGGCTTTCCTGGTAATTTGGGCAGTGCTGTTCCTAAACGAATCCCCGAGCATAGCTGGCTTAGCTGGAATCCTTTTGATTATTGCGGGATTGCTTCTAGTCAGCAGCAGCGCATTCCAAAACAGTAAGGGAGAGGCTGGAACCAAAGGTTCAACCCCTTTGAAAGGTGTTTTATGGGCGTTGGTTGTTGCCTTGTTAATTTCATTTTATTCAGTAATTGATGGAGCTGCGGTCAGGCAAGCCAACCCGGTTTCTTACATTGTACTGGTATTTGGTGTTATGACAATTTGGATAACCCCATTCGTTTTCAAGAAATATGGATGGAATGCCATCCTCACCAGCTGGCGAGCTCGCTGGAAGCGTCTTATCGTCATGGGCTGCCTTTCGATTTTGGCTTATTTACTGGTCCTGGTGGTCTATGCTCTCTCCCCGGTCAGCTACGCGGGAACTATTCGTGAGGTGAGTGTGGTTTTTGCAGCAATTGCAGGTGCAAAGTTCCTGGGGGAAGGATTCGGAGTCCGCCGTATTATAGGAGCAGTGATCATTTTCGGTGGAATCTTGTTGATCGCTGTCGGTGGATAATCGACTCGATGAAGATATCAAATGATATCTCTTTCAATAAATTTCTCTAATTCAAAATTGGAATAATGAGTCATAATGTAAGACTGGGATCCTCGATCTACGGTTCCCTTACTTTTTTTTACGGTATAATGAGTGGAGGCTTTTCACTCTAGATCTGATGAAGGAGTAGACCTACATGAGTATGGATGGTAAAGCAGCTATCGTCACAGGTGGAAGGCGCGGCATTGGAAAAGCGATTGTCAAAGAGTTGGCAATCAGGGGCGCCGATGTGCTTATTGCTGATGTCAATGAAGAAGAAGCGATCGCTACCGCAAAAGAAATCGCATCTGAAACTGGACGTCGAGTCGCTGCCACCATGGCTGATGTATCAGATTATCAAAGCGCACAAAGAATGGTCGACAGAGCCCTAGCTGAATTTGGAAAAGTTGACATACTGGTTAATAACGCCGGGATTACTCGAGACACCCTTATTCTACGAATGGAAGAAAGTGATTGGGACCAGGTGTTGAATACAAACCTCAAAGGCGCTTGGAACTGTTCAAAAGCCGTCATTCGACCGATGATGAAACAACGATATGGTCGCATTCTTAACATCTCGTCCGTAAGCGGTCTGGCAGGACAGGCAGGGCAAACTAATTATTCAGCTTCAAAGGCAGGTCTCATCGGCTTAACAAAAGCATTGGCTCGTGAAGTCGCTTCACGAGGGATCACCGTGAATGCAGTCGCACCAGGATTTGTCCCCACCTCGCTCACCGAGAATCTTCCCAAGGAATTAATAGATCCAATGATGAAACTCATTCCTTTGGGTCGATGGGGAAAACCAGAAGAAATCGCTTATGCAGTAGCCTTCCTGGTTTCTGAAGAAGCTTCCTATATCACTGGTCAGGTCCTTAGCGTGGATGGTGGAATGATGATGATGTAGTGAGGACAAGAGATACGAAAAAAGTAAAAAGTCTTAAACTGCTAATTTGGAGGTATCTTGAAAGAACAAATAATCGATACTGACCTTGAAAACGAATACAAACCTGGGAAAGGAAAGACCACTGTCTCACCTGCAGTATTACTGACTATCACTCAACTAACTGCTTTGCAGGTTCCTGGTGTTTACCAGATGAGCAGTATGCCAGGCGGCGTCAATCGACTTTTCCACAGAGGATGTGGAGAAGGAGTGCGGCTCGATATTGAAGATGAGGTTGTTTATGCCGACCTTTACCTCATTTTGGAGGAAAACGTCAACATTCGGGATGTCAGTCGCCAGGTGCAACAGAGCGTTGCAAGAATCATTTCTGAAACGATAGGCATGCAAGTCGGTCGTGTGAATATACACATTGATGACATTCATTACTCTACGGAGAAGAATCCAGCTCAAGCCGAAGAGAGTTAATCGCAATGAAATCCCGGACTAGGGCGCGAAGTATAGCCCTGCAAGCTCTTTACGAATTAGATATTGTTGGACACTCACCTGGAGAGGTTTTTGAAGAACGCATCCGAGAAGCCGATCCAGAGCTGGACACGTCACTCATTGAATTTACCCGTAAGATCATATTTGGTGTTTATCCCTTATTTGAAAAGTTGGATCACTTCATCTCTGAACATGCTCCAGAATGGCCTTTGGAACAGGTGGCGATTATCGATCGCAACATTATTCGCATCGCCCTATGGGAAATTGTTGTTTATGGAAAGACGCCTGTTAAAGTCGCCATCAACGAAGCCGTGGAGTTAGCAAAATTTTATGGCTCAGACAGCACTCCCCGATTTGTAAACGGCGTCCTTGGCAGTCTTCTGGATCACAAGTATCAGATTCAACAGGCTTTTAATCATGATGATATTCAGGAAATTCAATAGATGGAATTTCTAGGCATTGGTCCTTTAGAGTTGCTCTTCATTTTCTTGATTGCCTTGATCGTCCTGGGACCAAAAGATATGGTTAAAACGGGACGTACGATAGGAGTGTTCCTTAACCGAGTCATCAAATCTCCTACCTGGCTGGCAATTAAACAAACCTCTCGTGAGATGAGGTATTTACCGAACAGGCTGATGCGAGAAGCAGGGATGGAAGAGGAAATAAAAGACTTCCAGGAAATCAATCGGGAAATCCAAGAAATGAAGAACATTTCAACTCCTATAACTCTACCGATGGATGGTCAAGAAGTAAAAGAACCAATAATAGACCTTACAACCACAACCATTTCTCCCGATAAACAAGATACAAGCAATCTCGAAAATCCTGTCATTTCATCACCTGATGCTCCAAAACCGATGATGCCTCCAGATAACGTATCCGAAGAAATCAATTTTCCTAAAGACCATACGACAACAGAAAACTCTTCCGAGAATGATGTGAAATCCTGATTATGCGTCGATCGACTAAATCCATCTGGCGAATCATTACAGCCCCTTTTCGTTTCATTGGTTGGACGATTCGAAGAATCAGTGGATGGATTTCTGAGATAATTCACGAGATCAATGAATTCTTCACCGAGGAGATTGAAGACGCTCCTGTGGGAGACGCAATGAACAAGGCGATTGATCATCCTCAGGAGTTATTGGTTCATCTAGATGCTCTTCGCAAGCACCTGTTTCGCGCCCTGGCTTTCTTAGCTGTTACCACCGCATTTTCGTTCACATTTAACCGACAGATCATCGACCTGCTCTCCAAACCTATCGGTGGGATCGAATCCCTGGTAGCAATTGAAGTGACAGAGCCCATCGGTACTGTGATGCGAGTGGCTTTATTATCTGGATTTGCCCTCGCATTCCCTTATATCGCCCTGGAATTATGGATGTTCGTGGCTCCTGGATTAAAACGACGATCTCGTATCTACGGATTAATCGCAATTCCAATTGCTACGGTATTCTTTGCTGGCGGTATGGCATTTGCCTACTTTGTGATGTTACCCACCGCCCTCCCGTTCCTTCTGAACTTCATGGGAATACAGACCATCCCACGCCCGTCTAATTACATCAAATTTACTACTGGTCTCATGTTCTGGATCGGGATTGCTTTTGAATTTCCACTGGTAATCTTTCTTCTTGCAAAAGTGGGTTTAATCAAGGCTCAGACTCTAATACAACAATGGAGATTAGCAGTCGTGATTATCGCCTTAGTCTCAGCCATAATCACACCCACCATCGATCCAATCAACATGGCATTGGTGATGGGACCGCTAATCCTCCTGTACTTCCTTAGCATTCTATTGGCTAAGATCGCGCAACCAAGAGTTCCTGAATAGGTAGAGGTTTTCAAAATAATCCATTAGAATTAGAAGTAGTAAAGCATTGATAAACCGGAGCCGCCATGCGCGCTCGAAGAGCATTATTCTACACTCCAGGCGACGATAACAAGAAGATTCTAAAAGCCAGCACGCTGGAGGCGGATTGCATTTGCCTGGATATTGAAGATGGGGTTGCATTAAATCGTAAAGCAATTGCCCGCGAACTGGTAAGCAGAACCTACAAAACAATAGATTTCGGCAACTCAGAACGCCTGGTTCGAATCAACTCGGTTGGCTCTGGGCTAGAAGTAGAAGATCTCTCCGCGGTGTTAGATGCTAAACCAGACGGCATTGTTATCCCCAAGGTTGAATTTGGAGAGCAAATTCGCTGGGTAAGCCAGGTTATTGCTGCTCAAGAGGAAGAAAGAAATTGGGCTCCTGGGAGCATTTGTATCCTTGTTGGGGTGGAGACTGCACGTGGGATTATCAACTTATCACAAATTGCTGGAGCAGATCCTCGATTGGAAGCGATTTACTTTGGAGCAGAGGACTTTGCCGGTGACATCGGGGCGACACGCACGAGGGATGGGTGGGAGATATTTTATGCTCGTAGCGCAGTTGTCACCTTCGCTGCCGCTTATGGTTTACAAGCAATTGATATCGTTTATATCGATTTGGTTGATATGGAGGGTTTACGCCGGGAAGCCCTGGAAGGCGCCAGAATGGCTTTTGCAGGTAAGCAAGTAATTCATCCTGCACAAATTGATCCAGTTCAAAAAGCTTTCACACCAACCGAAGAGGCCATCAATCATGCCAGGCGTGTACTGGAGGCTTATGAAGAGAATCAAGCAGCTGGATTTGGGGCGTTTAGTTTGGACGGAAAAATGATCGACGCCCCAATCGTAAGAGCCGCTGAGCGAGTATTGGTACTGGCAAGAGCAGCAGGAAAAATATAGTAAGTAAACCAAGAGGATCTATCGAGGAGGCACCAAATGAAGGAGGCACTACATGAGTGAAAGAGTAGCCATCATTGGGGTGGGCTGGTCGGGCTTCAGACCAGTCACACCCGAAGTATCGTATAAAGAGCTGATCTACGAAGCGGGTGTAAGAGCCTACTCAGATGCAGGGGTAGATCCACGAAAAGACGTGGAGACCTTTGTAACTGTGGCAGAAGACTTTCATGAAGGCACAAGCATCTTTGATGAATACACACCGGATCAACTTGGTGCAGCGCTCAAACCGATGCATACCATCTGTGGTGATGGACTGCATGGACTGGGCACTGCGTATATGCTGATTCGAACCGGGCAATTCGAGGTTGTAGCCTTGGAAGGACACAGCAAAGCTTCAAACATACTGACCTTGCCTGAAGTTACTGCTTACGCCCAAGATCCAGTTATCAATCGCCCACTGCGGTTTAACACAGACTTCATTGCTGGGATGGAAATGAATCGCTTTTTATATGAAAGTGGGACTTCATTTGAACAGTGCGCTACAGTAGTGACAAAGAATCGCCGAAATGCCCTGTACAATCCATCTGCTCCATACGGCGCAAACCTTACCCTGGAAGAAGTGCTGAACGGTCCAGACCTAGCCTGGCCTTTAGGCTTTCACGAGAAAGCCAGACATGCAGATGGCGCAGTGGTCATGGTCCTGGCTAGCGAAGAGCGCGCACGTTTCTTGAGCGAAACACCCATATGGATACTTGGTGTGGGTTGGTGCAACGGCTCGTTTTCCCTGGAAAGTCGCGAATGGGGAGGTCTTCCCTACATCGAGAATGCGGCTAGAATGGCTTATCGCCAGCTAGGAATAACTAATCCAAGAGGAGTAGTGGACTTCGCTGAAGTGGATGATATCTACGCCTATAAGGAACTCCAATCTTTGGAAGCACTAGGATTATTCTCTCCAGGAGAAGCAGGTCCACTGACAGAAGAGGGATACACTGCCATCGATGGGGAGCTACCAGTCAATGTTTCTGGCGGCAGCCTGGGAATGGGAAATCTGTTGGATGCAAACGGATTGGCTCGCACCCTAGAAGTGGTGCTGCAGCTGCGCGGCGAAGCAGGCCCAAGACAATTAGAAGATGTCGAAATCGGATTGGTGCAGTCCTGGCGGGGTGTCCCCACGACCAGCGGGGCTGTAGCGATTCTGAGCAACTGAGAGGAGGCAACCATGGGTATGAGAAAAGTAGCTGTGATTGGAGCAGGCATGACCAAGTTTGTGCGACGCGCCCAGGAAACGGCAAAAGAGCTGACTTGGGAAGCGACACATATGGCATTGCAGTCCTGCGAATTGACCTTGGATGATATCGAGGCAGTATGCCTAGGAACTGCACCGGATTCTTTCGATGGTATCCATATGAATGGGGAATACTTGAGCGATGGGGCAGGCGCATGGGATAAACCGTATATGCGATCTTACGTTGGTGGTGGAACTGGTGTGTTTGTGCCAATCCAAGGCTGGTATCACATCGCTTCTGGATTGTTCGATGTAGTTCTGGTAGTAGCAGAGGAGAAAATGTCCAGCTACTATCCACACGGTCAAGCTGCATTTTTGACAATATTCGACCACACCACGGAACGTCCATTGAAACCAAATTTGCTTTGGATTTTCGCAATGGAAATGAACCGTTACATGACCACCTATGGAATTTCCAAGGAAGATATTGCAAGAGTCTCAGTCCTTCACAAACGTAACGCTGCCAACCACCCTGCGGCTTTACTGGGCGACTCGGAAATCACGGTTGAAGATGTGCTGAATTCAGAGGTTTTGGCCTGGCCGGTTCAGCGGCTTGACGTCAGCCCGGTGTCAGATGGCGCGGTCGCATTAGTACTGGCTGCGGAACATGTTGCCAAGAGATTGACCGACAAACCAGTTTGGATAGAAGGAGTAGGCTGGCATCTGGATACTGCCCATTGGACCAACCGCGACCTGGCTTACCCTCGTTATGTGGAATATGCCGCACGGATGGCATACGACATGGCTGGTATCAAAGAACCACGCAAAGAAATAAACATCGCCGAACCTTATGACCCATTCGATTACAAGGCGCTGCATCACCTCGAAGGGCTTCAGTTGGCTGAACGTGGGCAGGCTCCTCAGCTTTACATCGATGGAACCGCTGAAAAAGATGGAGATATGCCGGTGTGTCCTTCAGGAGGGTTGTTGGGAGTTGGGAATCCTATTGCTGCAGCAGGTTTAATGAAGATCGCCGAACTGTTCTGGCAACTGCGCGGAGAAGCAGGAGCACGACAGGTACCTGGTCAACCTCGGCGCGGCCTGGCACAGGCATGGGGCGACCTGATGCAAGTTGGCACAGTTGTTATTATGGGACGATAGGAGGATGATCATGAAGACAAAGATAAATGAATTTCCTGGTATTTCGCTCAGTGAAAAAGATTTCGACCAAGGAAAGATTTTGTTCAATTTCGACGAACTTCGCGGTGACTTTGCATGGGATACGGGCATTGCAATTGGTCAGTACCTGGCTAGCCTTAGAGAAGGCGTTATCCTGGGTGCACGTTGCTCATCATGTCGGAAGACCGTTGTACCTCCTCGGGTGGTATGCGAATGGTGCTTCCGTCCTATGGCTGAGTTCGTCCCGTTAGAAGATACGGGTACAGTGAATACCTTTTCCCTTTGTTATGTAACCTGGGATGTCCAGAGGATTAAAGAACCGGAGATTCCAGCAGTCATCGAGATAGATGGTGCTTCACCTCTGCATGGAATCATGCACCTATTGGGTGAAGTGGATCCGAAGAAGATTTTCATCGGTATGCGGGTCAAAGCAGTCTGGAAACCGTCAAGACAGAGAAAGGGAGCAATCACTGACATCCGGTACTTTGCACCCCTGGCTGAAGGAGGTGTGAAATGACTCTGTTAGAACGTGACCATAATGCGCCAACTGCCTGGTTCGGCAACTTACCTGTGACTAACCGATATACTTATGGCTTGGGAGGGGAACGATTCTTCAGGGCGGTCAAGGAGGAGGGTCGGATACTGGGAACTCACTGCCCCACTTGCGATTGGACGTATGTACCAGGAACGGCGTTCTGCGAGCGCTGTTTGGGGGAGCTGAATGAATGGGTAGATGTCGGTGCGACCGGTGAAGTGTACACCTACACGCTTCTGTTCGAGAATTATGATGGTACTCGAAGAGAAACTCCTGAAATTGTGGCCTTTATCCAGATAGCCGATGGAGGCATTATTCACCGATTGGGTGAAGTGGATCCAGAAGAAGTGGATATTGGAATGTTAGTAGAGGCGGTTTTCAAGCCGAAAGCTAAGCGAACAGGTGCGATTACTGATATTCTCCATTTCCGACCCCTATAATCAAACTTGGGGGATTGTATGGTTGTCTCTACAATCCCCCTTCAAGTCTTTGATGGCTGAATAACTGTCAATCCGTGAAATATTTTTAATTGTGAGTGAACAATCACATTCCTCGAGAAGAATCAAGGATGGAGAATTCTCAAGGACTCTCTGGGACTGGCTTGTCCGAAATCTCTTCAAGAATCCAGCAGTAAAAATGGGAAGCGACCATCTTTTCAATCCATACATTGAAGTCAATGCTGATGTTGACTTACCTCACGCAAATGATATTCGGCAGGAGAACCTACAAAACTATCTGAACAGCTTCACCTCTTATCCAGATATCCTACTTTTAGGAGAAGCTCCAGGTTGGAGAGGTTGCCGTTTCTCCGGCATACCATTTACCAGTGAGGCGCAATTAATCGAGGGTGAGCTTCCCTTTCATGGATCGCAAACCAGCAATTCCTCAATACCTCATCAGGAGATTACAGCTACAACTTTCTGGAAATTCATGAAACCATATCATCCCCGCTTCCTGGTTTGGAATTGTATTCCATTTCATCCTTCTAAGCCTGGAAAGCCGTTATCCAACCGGCAACCTACCAGAGATGAAATTGCCTGTTCTTTACCATTGTTGATTCAATTAATCGACATGATCGATCCCAAACAAGTGATCGCAGTTGGTAGAACTGCCCAACACACCCTCCACCTAATAGAAAGAGAGTGCGAGAAAGTACGCCACCCAGCACATGGTGGAGCAAACGAATTCCGTAGAGAGTTGGCTAGAATCTTGCAATCCTCTTTTAACGAAGGTAAGAATATTGTATAATGCCAGGTTATTTTTGAAACAGCTCAGGGATGAAACATAATCATTTGAACCGATTCCTTTCCATTTTAATCATCCTCCCAGTCCTGGTAACTCTAGTTGTATTTGTGATCCTGGCTGGGTGTAACATGCCGTCAATTGTTGTTACTCCACCATGGGAAGAAACTACACCTGCATCGAACGATTTCTCATTTGCGACTCCATTACCTCCGCTCGCTATGACACTGGTAAGCTTCCGGGTGGAAATACCTGAGAATACCCCTCCAGGAGAAGCAATCTATCTGAATTTGCTGGATGAAGTCACTGGACTGGCTCTGAATGCAAACCTGACACAGATGCAGCCTATACCATCCACCGAGGAATTCACTACTGCGGGGGAATCAAAATTCTATGCGCTGACTCTTCCCTTTTCCATCGGTTCTGTAGTGCAATACAGATATGAACGCCAGGCGGATTCTATTCGAGTGGCAGAACACCTTTCAGATGGCAGCGCGGTACGTTACCGGTTGTATCACGTCTTAGGTCAGGGCTCTGTCGACGATGTGATCAGCCGCTGGACTGATACTGATTATGTAAGCCAGTCTGGCCGGATAACTGGTTCAGCCATGGACAACTTAACCGGTGTCCCTATACCGAACCTGCTGGTCACTGCTGGTGGAGCTCAAACTTTTACCACTTCGGATGGTTCATTCCTTTTTGAGGGACTTCCTCCTGGTGTGCATAACCTGGTAGCCTTCTCGATGGACGGCGCTTACCGGACATTCCAACAGGGAGCGCTGGTTGCGGTTGACTCCACCACACCGGCACAGCTAATAATGAAACCCAATGAGTTTATCAAGGTGGTTTTTGTGGTCGATGTTCCAGAAAACACCCCTCCAATCATTCCATTGAGGTTCGCAGGAAATCTCTACCAGCTTGGAAATACATTCGCGACACTATTAGGGGGAATGAGTGGGATGCCAACCAACATGCCCACCCTGGAACCTTTACCGGATGGACGTTACACCCTCACCCTAAACCTGCCTGTCGGAGCAGATATTCGCTACAAATACACACTGGGTGATGGGTTTTGGAACGCCGAACATGATCCGGAGGGGAATTTCTTATTACGCCAGATAGTTGTACCAGAAGCCAATACATTAGTGGAGGACAAAGTTGAAACCTGGTACTCAGGAGAGACCAATTCAATTACATTCGATGTCCAGGTTCCCGAAAACACACCATTGGAGGATTTCATCTCGATCCAACTGAATCCATTATATGGATGGACAGTTCCATTACCTATGTGGAACCTGGGTGATCATCGCTGGGGGTACATATTATTCAGTCCTTTGAACCTTACTAATGAGCTGAGCTACAGGTATTGCAGAAACGGTCAATGCGGTTTTGCTGACGACTCGCAGACTCCAGGATTAAACGGATCAGGACGGACAGTGACAATTGGTGAATCACCTGTTAACCAAAGCGACCAGGTGCTTGAATGGGCAAGCTGGTCTGGGGAGGTGAGCGCCGCCCCAGCCCCATCCGCTGGCGTACCCTGGATACAAGACTTCCAGAAGGGCATTGAGCTCATGCCCGCTTACAATCCTTCCTGGAAAGCACTCTACCCCATCACTTTGGATGAAGCCCAAACCGTTGGGGCAAATCTAATCGTCCTATCTCCCACCTGGAGTTATGGG
>Ga0209254_10004461_pt1 | contig 12812 bp, 11 predicted proteins | sample FrelakmetDIP11DI_FD_187148 | JGI IMG/M metagenome (GOLD analysis project Ga0209254, IMG submission 187148) | Freshwater lake sediment microbial communities from the University of Notre Dame, USA, for methane emissions studies - DIP11 DI (SPAdes)... | ecosystem: Environmental > Aquatic >...
GCCATAATGCCAAGATTGCGTAGGAGGTGCCCAGCACAAGATAGGCTAGAGCCGCTCCTCGTGCACGGCCCAGCTTGTCGGACAACCCCCCCCAGATCACGCCGCAAAAGATGCTTAATCCGCCTACCAGCGCCCAGAGTCCTCCAGCCTCACCGGGACTCATTCCCATCTCTTTGACTAGATAAGCAGCGAAAAAAGTCATATAAATAATGTAGGAGAAACCATACATGAAGTATACCGCGCCGAGGAACCAGACTGCGCCCATCTTGTAGATTCTGCCCCAATCAAGCGGAACTGACGCAGATTTGGCTGAGGTAGCGCTTGCAATATGTTTCTTGGCACCAACCTGATTCAACCCCAGTTCCTCCGGGCGACTACGGATCGCGAGGGCCGCTATGGCCGCTATGATCAACACACCGCCGCCCAGGAAATACCAGGCAAACCGCCATCCATCTACCCCATAAGCATCCAATATAACAGGCACTATGAGACCTGCTATCATGGTACCACCACCGATGCCGGCCGAGACAATTCCGGTTGCAAAACCTCGACGATCCACGGCAAACCAAGCCGAGCCTAAGGCCATAGCAGGGACATAGGCTGCGCCATTTCCTAATCCCGTAAGCAACCGCATGGCAAAGGCAAACCCAAAACTTTGGGCTAAGCCGGTGAGAATGAGAGTCACACCCATGAGTACCAGCGCACAGGCTATTACCACACGGGTTCCGAATCGTGCAGCGAGAAATCCTCCTATGATAGCCATCAGCAGATAACCGATAAAGTTGCCTGTTCCCAGAAGTCCCAGTTGTGTGTAGTTGAAATGGAGGCCGTCTTTCATGGCAGGCAGGATGAGGGTGTAAGACATCCGGCCAAACCCGTGGGCTCCAATGGTGACCAAGAGCCCTGTAAAGATAACCACCCAACCATAGTGGAATCTCCTGTCATCCATCTTCAACCTCCCAAATCTTTGCCGACACTGACTTTTCAATCACTCTTTCTTTGTCGGCTGACTGTGAATGAAAGTTCGTGGATTATGCGGGTGTAATATATCACAAGTGACCATCTGCCTGCCTCAATTAATTATCGGTATGCAGACGCAGTATATCAGAAAAGTCACCCCTGATTTGCCTGGAAAAACAACAGACAGCCCATGTGGGTGAAACCCCATGGAAAGCCGTATCTTCTTGACACAAAAGGGCCGACCTGCTAAAAATTGGCTTTCATCTTTCCGTTATTCGATCCAAACTAGTTCGGCAACCTATGGATCATCTCAGTGCAAGAGCATCCGATTAGGTTGTTTTGTTTGTTAGGTGCAAGCTATGGACATGAAACGGGATTACTTCGAGGACATTCAGCTCTGCAGGACAAATACCGTTCTTGCCGGAACGATAGTGCTGCTGACCTCGCTCGTCGTGCTTCCCTTCCTCGTAGGTAATTACTCTCTCTACATAATTAACCTGATCGCAATAAATGCCATTGTGGCAATCGGACTTAACATTCTGGTAGGATATACGGGCCAGATTTCACTAGGTCATGCAGGTTTCTTTGCCGTTGGAGCCTATACCTGTGTATTGCTGATGGTTAAAGCGGGGGTTCCCTTCCTTCTGGCCCTCCCGGCCGCCGGCTTCGTTTCCGCCCTGTTCGGTTTTCTTCTCGGTCTGCCTGCCCTTAGGCTTGAAGGGCCTTACTTGGCTATTGCCACCCTGGGTTTTGGGATGGCCGTTACCCAAGTCATCAGCCATTGGGACTATGCCGGTGGCCATATGGGGATTGTAGCTCCTAAAATGTCCGTCGGTCCCCTGGTCATCCAGACTGGGGCCCAGCAGTATGCGGTTATAATGACAGCAACCGTGATCCTGACCGTTGGTGCCGTCAATCTCATGAAAACCAGGGTTGGCCGGGCTTTTGTGGCCATCAGGGACAGCGAGATTGCTGCGGAGGCAGTGGGAATAAACATTAGCTGGTTTAAGACACTCGCTTTTGCCGTCAGCGCTTTTTACACCGGCGTCGCTGGAGCGCTCATGGCATTCGCTCTGGAACACGTCAGCACGGGCTCTTTTAATCTTATACTGTCAATCACCTTTCTTGCTATGGTTATAGTCGGCGGCCTGGGGTCGGTAATGGGATCCATTTTGGGGGCTGCATTACTTACGTATCTTCAGCTCAAACTACAGATCATACAGGAAGCCCCTCTCATTGGCCCGCTGTTGGTTGAACTGTCCAACAGGTATTTCACCCCGGAAGGGTTGCCCAATATTCAAAGCATTGTATTCGGGGCTATCATGATAGCCATTGTGATATTCGAGCCTCTGGGAATGCATGGAATTTATCTGCGGTCCAAACGTTACTGGAAAATGTGGCCATTTTAGGTCCGCATTTGAGCAAGCCTCAAGCTCAGCAAACGGTGGTTAACAAGGACCTTTCGTGAGAAGACTTTCCACGGCCGGCGACTTTATAGTCGTTGAACGTAATCAGCATTTGGAGGTCGGATGAATTTTTTCTTTGACCTGGTGATTGGTGGGTTTTCCATAGGGGCATGTTATGCTTTAGTGGCCCTTTCGATGGTAATTATATACAAGACCTCCGAGGTGCCCAATTTTGCCCAGGGAGAGATGGCCATGGTATCCACATTTGTGGCCTTCACTCTCATCTCAGGATATGGAATAGGATTTTGGGCTGCAGCAGGCATCACTCTCGTATTTGCCTTTTTACTTGGAATCGTATTGGAAATAGCCTTCCTGCGTCCAGCAAAAGATCCCAGCATACTTGGGTTGATCGTGATCACCCTGGGCGCAGAAATGATTTTGTACGGCATTGCAGGGTGGAAATGGGGTGCCAATCAGAATCCCTTTCCCGTGCCTTTTTCTGAATACGCAGGCATAAGTCCCGGCGGAATTATGATTACGGAGGCCAATATTTGGACTTTTGTCATGAGCCTCGTGGTGATGGGTCTCCTCTTCGTGTTTTTCCGATTCACCAAAGTCGGCACTGCTATGAAAGCGGTCCAGCAGAATCCGTTTGCTGCCAAAGCAATGGGAATCCCTACCCGGCGAATTCTTTCCTTCACGTGGGGCCTTAGTTCAGTAACCGGAGCGGTTGCAGGTATGCTCATCGCACCCATAGCCACCCTGGATCCTAACATGATGCTCGACCCTATGCTCAAAGGGTTCTCGGGAGCCGTGCTCGGCGGTATGACCAGCCTTCCCGGGGCAGCTTTAGGTGGTTATCTTCTCGGGTTGATCGAAAATTTTTTCGGGGGCTATGTATCGCTGGAATTCAAGTCCGTGGTCGCTTTTGCGGTCATCGTCGTCATTCTTTGCATCAAACCGTCAGGACTTTTTGTTCGACATTTCGAGAGAAAAGTCTAGTGACCGCCCGGCTGTTCTCAATAAATTGTTCTGTTCCCGGGCCTCGTTGCACTATTGTCCGTCTCGCTTTAATATGCTTGATCGCCCTCTTGGCCTTGGATCTCATGATCTATTGTTCCGAGGGAAAAACCGACGATAGAGATGATTTGATGGAAGCTGTCACATCCTATTTCGAGGCCGAAAAATCCGGAGATACCGGCCGCATTTGGGAAATGCTTGCTCCCTCCTCGATGTTCAAGACGGCTTACTCATATCCTTTCTATGTCGAGATGGTTAGACGAAATCCAATTCTAGTCAAAGATTATGAGATCGAAGAAGTGTTGGAAGTAGTGGATAACCCTGATCCGCCCAATATGCTTAAGGTCGAAAAGATAGCCACCGTGAGGGTCATGGTAACCCTTTCAGGGTCAGGCGGCAAGGATTCTCGACACGTGAGCACCTTTACCTTCCTCCGGGAAGCGGGTCGATGGTATAAAGGGTGAGGCGGTCTTAGGTCCGAATGATGTTGTTTAAGCCAGTGTCTGCTTCGCTCAGTGGGAACAAGCCTCGATTTGAGGACTGTTCCCTGATTCCTAGGAATCTAGGGCTCTAAAATCGTTTTCTGAATCAACAAGTTATAGGAGGGTCAGACAAATGAGACGACTTCAAGTTGTTATGATGGTGCTGATCTGTGCTCCGGCTTTACTTGGATCTTTCAGCAATGCCGTGGGTGCAGATAACGTCCGTGGAGTTACGGACACAGAAATTATTATAGGACAATGGGGTCCTCAAACCGGGCCCGCGGCTCTTTGGGGCGCTGTGGCACGTGGAACCGCCGTTTTTTTCGACCTGATCAATGAAGAGGGCGGAATAGCCGGCAGAAAAATCAAGTACATATTGCGGGACGATGCGTACCAACCTGCCAAAACAAAGGCCATCGCCAAGGAATTTGTAGAAAACATAGGGGTGTTCGGAGTAGCCGGAGGAGTAGGAACTTCGAGCGGTATGGCCGTTCGTGATTACCTGATGGAGAATAAGGTCCCGTGGGTTGGGCCTTCCACCGGTTCCACACATTGGACTGTGCCTTTGCAAAAGTATTTGTTCGGGGTGTATCCGCTCTATACAGACGAGGCTTACCTCCTGACCAAGTACGCCGTAGAACAGATGGGAATTAAGAAAATAGCCTTTTTCTACCAGAACGATGACTACGGCAAAGAGGGTCTCCAGGGAGCAAAGGAATATCTGGACAAGAGCGGTATGAAGCTGGTGGCCGAAGTACCGGTGGAAGTAGCGGACACTGACCTGAAGTCTCATGCCCTGAAACTCAAGGAAAGCGGCGCTGAAGCCGTAATCATGTGGGTCTTGCCTAAGCATGCGGCGATAATTCTTGGCGTGGCTAAGGCAGCAGGATTCCAGCCCCAGTGGATCGCAAGCACTACATTATCCGACTCCACCATGATGTACAGCGTGACCAAAGGGTTGTGGGAAGGGGTAGTTTTTGCCAATCTTCTCAGTTGGGAAAATCCTTTGGCGACCAAGTACATGGACGCACAGAAAAAGTTCGCACCTAAAGAGCAGAACACAGGGTTATTTTTTCTTGCAGGTTTCTTTTTTGTGGAGCCTATGGTTGAAGGCCTGAGGAGGGCCGGCAAAGACCTGAATCCGGATAGCTTCGTCCAGGCTATGGAATCCATACGAAACTGGAATGGTTGGCTCGGTCACGACTGCACTTTTACACCTGAGGACCATCAGGGGAACAGGTCCATTTATATCGGTAAGTGCGGAGAAGGCGGCAAAACGATAAAAATGTCTGACTGGCTCAACTACAAGCGAGATAAATAAGTATTCGTCTATCCTTTTGATTTGGGGCTTGCCACAGAGAAATGAATATTTTGTCAATAAAAGAGTTGTGGATCGCTTTTGGCGGTTTGACAGCTTTGAGCGACGTTTCCATGGAAGTGGAACAGGGTCGAATTTTTTCCATAATCGGGCCCAACGGTGCGGGAAAGACCACTATTTTTAATTGTATCAGCGGGATATATCGCCCCAATCGCGGCAGCATACTGTTTCGGGGCCAAGAGATGGTAGGGAAAAAGCCCCATCAAGCGGCCAAGTTAGGAATCGCCCGTACCTTTCAAAACATCGAGCTATTTGGTCATCTCTCGACCATGGATAATCTTTTGCTCGGACGCCACATTCACATGAAAACCGGGGTTTTTGCAGGGGCAATTCGCTTCGGACGGAGGTTCCCAGCCGCTCGTGAAGAGTGTATCCATAGGGAACGCGTAGAAAGGATTATTGAGTTCCTGGAACTGGAGGCGTCTCGCGATATCCCAGTTTCAGCTCTTCCGTACGGTACCCGAAAGCTGGTCGAACTGGGGAGAGCGCTCGCGGTAGAGTCCTCTCTCCTGCTCTTGGATGAACCAACCGCGGGTATGAATCAGGAAGAGAAGAAGGACATGATGTTTTGGATTAAAGATATACGAGACGACTTTCAGATCACTATCATTATGGTGGAACATGATATGAATCTGGTCATGGATGTGTCGGACGAGATCTTGGCCTTGAACTTCGGGATAAAATTGGTTCAAGGCACCCCGTCAGAGGTCCAAAATCATCCGGAGGTTCTGGAAGCGTACCTGGGTAAGGATTAAGCCTCGCCACGAAACATTGCCGAGACTACTTAAGAAAACGAGTCGCGTAGAACGGCCTTGAAAGATGCTTGAGACCAAAAACATAGAAATCTATTACGGTAAGATCATGGTTGTGCGCGGACTCTCCCTGAAAATCGAAAAGGGTGAGATCCGCGCAATTCTCGGTGCGAATGGCGCAGGGAAAAGCACGACACTAAAGACCATCATGGGATATCTGGACGATCAGCCCGACAAAGGAACCATATGGTTTAAAGGAAAACGTATAGATCGCCTGGAACCTGAACAGATTGTCCCATTGGGTATAGCATACGTTCCAGAAGGTCGCGAGGTGTTTCCCGAGCTTACCCTGCGTGAAAATTTAATGATGGGCGCCTATACACGCAACGATCCAAAAGTCTCGGACGATCTGGAAAAGGTCTTCGATTATTTTCCCGTACTCAAAGATCGCCTTAAACAACAGGCCGGCACACTTTCGGGTGGTGAACAGCAGATGTTGGCAATAGGAAGGGCCCTGATGTTGAGGCCGGAATTAATGATTCTTGATGAACCATCCCTTGGCTTATCTCCTCTTCTTGTAAGTGAAATATTTGACATTATCCGGAGTATCAACCAAGAAGGCACCACCATACTGCTTGTTGAACAAAACGCACGTAAGGCCCTTAGCGTAGCCCATCACGCATTCATAATGGAAACCGGCCGGATCGTACTTGAGGGATCCCCCGAGAAACTCATGCAGGACGAGGATGTTCAGGAATTCTATCTCGGGGTTAAGAAAGAGACGTCAGTTAAAGGATACCAGCGATACAAAAGAAAGAAGAGATGGCGCTGATGAAATGAAAAGCGCCTCCACCGGAGCCATGATAGAAAAGATTTTAACTGTGCCTGAAATGTTTGTGGATAGGGCCCGTCAGCACCCTGAAAAAATTGGCCTGCGATACAAATATCTGGGAATCTGGAGAGATATCACCTGGGCTGAATACCTGGAAAAAGTCCGACACACCTGTCTAGGTCTTGTGACATTAGGCCTGAAACCTGGGGACCGAGTCGCAGTCATCGGCGAAAACCGTCCGGAATGGCTCTATTCAGACTTGGGCACAATGTCTGCGGGAGCTGTTACTGTGGGAGTTTACACTACCAGTGCAGCGGAACAGTGTGAGTACGTGGTCGGGCATTCGGGTTCCAAGTTTTTCATAGCTGAAGATGAGGAGCAACTCGACAAGGCGCTTTTTTTCAGAGAACGGACGCCGGACCTTGAAAAAATAATCATAATGGACCCCAAAGGCCTTCGCCACTTTTCTGATCCAATGGTGATGACCTTCGAGGAACTGCTCGAGAAAGGACGGACACTGGATTCCGAGGAACCGGCACTCTTCGAAGAAATGGTTCGAAAAACCAAATCTGAAGATATGGCCCTTATTATTTACACCTCTGGTACGACCGGGCCCCCAAAAGGGGCCGTGCTCTCTCACTCGAATATTATTTGGACCACTCGGTCCATCGGCGACTCCATTGACCTTTATCCCACTGATGAACTTCTGTCATTTTTGCCTTTGAGCCATATCGCAGAGCGAATGTTCAGCGTCTTTCTGCCCATCCGTTTCGGCTATACCGTCAGTTTTACCGAAAGCCCGGACACTGTGATGGCCAATTTCCGAGAAGTATCCCCCACAGTGATTTTTGCAGTCCCCAGAATTTGGGAGAAATATTATTCCGGTATCCGAATACGAGTTGCTAATGCCACATGGTTCAAAAGGATCATGTACGGATTGGCTACTAAAGTGAGTTCTCGTTATGCAGCAATGCATTTCGTAGGAAAGAAGACCCCCGTCGGATTAAGATCCTTGCAAATGCTTGTTAACATCCTTGTCTTTTACAAACTCCGTGAAAGGCTTGGTTTTGAACGGGTGCGACTGGCGGTTTCCGGGGCTGCGCCTATTTCTCCGGATGTCCTCAAATATTTTCATGGGATTGGTATCCCCTTGCGAGAGGTTTACGGACAAACCGAGGGTTCGGGGCCAACCTGTATTCATCAAGGTGAAAATATTGAACTCGGTAACGTCGGCCCCTCTTTGCCCGGGGTCGAAGTTCGAATCGCGGAGGATGGCGAAATACTTGTCAAAGGCGGCAACGTATTCCTGGGTTACTATCGCAGTCCGGAGGCTACGGAAGAAACTCTTATCGACGGATGGCTTCATTCAGGAGATGTAGGGGTCCTTGACGAGAGAGGCTATCTTAAGATCACTGACCGTAAGAAAGATCTTATCATAACTGCCGGCGGAAAGAACATTGCACCCCAAAATATAGAAAACCAATTAAAATTCAGCCCTTATATCAACGATGCCATAGTTGTGGGCGATCGCCTCAAGTTTTTGTCCGCTCTTATAGTAATTGACGAAGAAAATGTCGTCCAGTACTCCCAAGATCACAAGATACCTTTCACTACGTACGAGAGCCTGACCAGGACTCCTGAAATCGTGGAGCTGATAGATAAAGAGGTGCAAGAGGTGAACAAGTCACTCTCCCATGTGGAAAGTATCAAGAAGTTCACCATTGTTCCGAAGAAGCTCTACGAAGAGGACGGAGAAGTCACTCCCACAATGAAGGTCAAACGAAAGTATATCAACGAAAAATTTGGAGACCTGATCCAGGCAATGTATAGGGGATGAAAAGATTAATCCTGATTCATCCGAATCGCATGCCATACCCTCAGCTAAACTCCATACCCTCCTGGAAAATATTGGGGAATGATTATTGGCAGAGACCCATTTGATGAGGAGTCCATGATGAGTGAAACAGTGGTAAACGCATCCAGAATCGAATCGGACAGCATGGGGCAGATTCAAGTCCCTGCGGACTGCTACTGGGGTGCGCAAACACAGCGCTCCCTTAAATACTTCAATATTGGAAATGACCTAATACCTGAAGAGGTAATCAGTGCTTTCGGTATAATCAAGAAAGCCGCTGCAATCACTAACAGCGAGCTTGGAAGATTGCCCCGCGAAAAGGCCGATCTCATCATTGGGGCTGCTGAAGAGGTCATCGAGGGCAAACTTCAGGACAATTTTCCTCTTCACGTGTGGCAGACCGGCAGCGGCACTCAGACTAATATGAATGTGAATGAGGTCATCGCCAATCGAGCCATTGAAATGGCGGGTGGGACGCTGGGGAGTAAAGACCCGATTCATCCAAATGATCATGTCAACATGTCCCAGTCGTCGAATGATACTTTTCCTACTGCAATGTATATTGCGGCAGCTTACAGGATTACCCGCTCGCTCGTGCCGGCTGTACAAAAGATGCGAGATGCCTTGGATATGAAATCAGACGAATTCAAGGACATTGTCAAGATTGGGCGCACCCATCTCCAGGATGCCGTACCATTGACTCTCGGCCAGGAATTTTCAGGATACGTGGCGCAACTCGATGCCGACATAGAAGCCATTCAATGTGCACTTCCAGGCCTGTATCAGTTGGCCATAGGGGGGACCGCAGTGGGCACGGGGCTTCATACCCATGTGGAATTTGCGGACATAACTGCCAAACATATCAGTGAGATAACTGGATTACCATTTGTTTCTGCCAAGAACAAATTTTCTGTCCTTGCAGCTCATGATGCACTCGTTATGGCGAGCGGCACATTGAAGACCCTTGCCTGTTCACTTATGAAAATCGCAAATGACATTAGGTGGTTGGGGTCTGGGCCTCGCTGTGGCATTGGTGAGCTTATTCTACCTTCAAACGAGCCTGGATCTTCCATCATGCCCGGCAAGGTGAATCCGACTCAATGTGAAGCCATGACAATGGTTGCCGTACAGGTAATGGGATATGACACAGCCATCTCAATTGCCGGCAGCCAGGGGAATTTTGAATTGAACGTCTTCAAGCCGGTGATGATCTTTGATCTCATGCAATCAATTGACCTCCTATCAGATTCCTGTAATTCGTTCACGGATCACCTGGTAATAGGATTGAAACCGAACCTGAAGAAGATTGATTATTTCGTCAAAGAGTCTCTGATGTTAGTAACGGCCCTCACCCCTGCAATAGGGTATGACAAGGCCGCCAGGGTAGCTCATAAAGCTCTTGAGGATGACCTTACTTTAAAGGAAGCCTGTTTGTCCCTGGGATACCTCACTGAAAAAGAATTTGACGAAATCATCCAGCCGCAAAAGATGGCGCGTCCCCATGACTAAGAATTTGTGCTAGCTTCTGTAAAATGAAACGAGAAGACAGCAGGTATAGATGGATCGGCATGGGGGACCTCAATGGTTTTTTCGGCCTCATGTTCGATAATATTGCCAATCTCTCATTCCTTGCCGGAACTCTGATTCTCGGCTTCAATTTCCCCGCAGAAGTTGTTTACACGCGAATGTTCCCCGGCACCACCTTGGGGGTTCTTTTCGGCGATCTTGTGTACACCTGGATGGCCTTCAGGCTTGCGAAAAAGACTGGCAACAGAGAAGTCACCGCCATGCCGCTGGGCCTCGATACGCCCTCAACCATTGGAATTGCTATCGCTGTCCTGGGACCAGCCTTCGTAGCTCTCAAACAATCTGGCGAGACGGTGGAAAATGCCGCACTCATGACCTGGCATATCGGTATGGCAACAATGGTGATGATAGGGGTTCTCAAGGTCATAATGTCATTCTGTGGTGATTGGATTCGGAGGGTGGTTCCGAGAGCCGGACTTCTAGGATCTATCGCGGGTGTAGGACTTGCCCTCATAGGTTTTATTCCCCTCGTGGATATTTTCGGACTGCCAGTTGTGGGAATGATCTCCCTTGGCCTTATGCTCTATACGCTGGTGGCGGGTATTCAACTGCCAAAAAACATTCCCGGTATACTGGCTGCTGTCATCCTTGGAACTCTTCTTTACCACCTTTTCCACATCCTTGGTCCTGATGGACAGGCTGCTGAAACTTATACCCGCCCAGTCCGGCAATTCCATTATTGCCTACCGGTGCCCAGCCTCGACTTTATCAATGGAATAGTGCCGGCCCTTAAGTATCTGCCTATTGCGATTCCATTTGCTATTCTTACGGTGGTGGGCGGAATCAACGTAACCGAGAGCGCCCGTGTAGCTGGTGATGATTACAACACTCGCCAAATCCTCCTCACAGAGGCTTGGGCTACCCTCCTTGGGGGTGTTTGCGGCGGAGTGGCCCAGTCATGTCCTTACATCGGCCACCCCGCGTACAAGCGTATGGGAGCACGGGCCGGATATACCATGCTAACAGGGATTTTTATCGGCCTGGGTGGAATGTTGGGCTATGTTTCGTTCATCGTTGAGTTGATACCAAGGGCCGTTCTCGCTCCTATCCTGGTATTTATCGCCCTGGAGATTGTGACCCAAGCGTTTCTGCACTGCCCTGTGCGTCACACCCCTGCCGTAGTATTCGCCATATTCCCTACCCTGGCTCGCCTATTGGCTATCCAGTTTGAAACACCCGACATCGTCCCGCTGTCTAATTTGGAGCAGCTTATTACCAAGGTCGGAAGCACACTCCCTGAGGTGCTGGTGATAATTGCACTCGGCAACGGATTTATTCTTACAGGAATGCTCTGGGGAGCGTTTCTTGCCGAGATGATCAATCGTCGTCTTAGGATCTGTTCGGTCTATCTCATAATTCTGGCAATCTTGACCTTCTTTGGCATCGTCCACTCTGCTTCGCCTGACGCCAACGTGTATCTTCCATGGTCATTGACCGAAACTGCCCGGCAAATTCCTTATCAGTTCGGGCAGTCTTATCTTGTCCTGGCAGTTATGATGTTTCTGCTATCCTTCACGACGGGAAGCAAAGAGCCGTCCCCGGAAACGTGGTCTCAAACCAGCTTAACCGATAATAGGCAGCGGCATGACTAGAATTATTGTGCTCGCACAACTCTTAGCAACAACTTGCCGCTGTTGACTTTTTGCGGTACACTCTTCTGAACAGCGGAGGATCTTCATGAAAAAAACAGCTATGATTAGAGCGAGGGTCGATCCTGACCTAAAGGAAGAGACCGAAAAGATCTTCGAGGCCTTGGGGCTCTCCACGACCCAGGCCATCACTCTTTTTTACCAGCAGGTTAAGTGGCATAGAGGGCTGCCTTTCGAGTTGCGCATTCCCAATGAAACAACCCTTCGAACGTTTGAAGATACCGATGCAGGAGAAAAACTCGTGCGCTGCCGGGACGGTGAAGAAATGTTCAATCAGTTGGGAATTTAATGCGGGCATCTTCGTAGACTATACAGTTCGAGCGAGACCTGCGTCTCATAATAAGGAGAAACAAGGACATCGATAAGATCAAAACGGTTATTGCCTCTCTGATAGACGGTGAAGATCTACCGGAGCGATACAGGGACCATATCCTTGTGGGCATATACAAGGGAAGGAGGGAATGTCACATTCAAGCGGATTGGCTCCTCGTTTACAAGCTGACAGAAGATGAGATCATCTTTGAGCGTACAGGAACCCATGCCGACCTATTCCGTTAGAGGGGTCAGCCAGTGTGTTGATTCCCTTTCTCTTAGCAACAAAGACAAGATTGACGGAACTAACGGATTGGTACATATTCATTGTTGAATTTTCAAGGAGAACCAATGAAGCAACTATCCGCAGTAACGACTTTTGCAATAGTAATGTGTTTTGCAGTAACAGCCTCCTTAGCCCAGGACAACGCCAGCCGTGAAGCAGCCGCCGATCGGTACTTAAAGGTGGTGCCTATGTCGAAAATGCTAGACGACACCTTTACCGAAATCTCTAAACAAGTCCCGGAAGATCAGCGTGTACAGTTCTTAGCTCAAATGAAGGCAATTGTTAGAGTCGAT